>CAAGKR010417222.1_pt1 | contig 27108 bp, 26 predicted proteins | sample 2556971 | NCBI WGS metagenome assembly CAAGKR01 (sample SAMEA5207829, study PRJEB30636) | soil metagenome | biome: forest; feature: boreal; material: soil | place: USA | collected 2011-09 | depth 1 m | reverse complement strand
TGTCGGGGGCTGGCGCAGTTTGGCAGCGCGCACGGTTCGGGACCGTGAGGCCCCGGGTTCAAATCCCGGGCCCCCGACCAATTTCCGAACTCAAAACCATTCGTGTAGGCGAGCCAAAGGTGACTGGTCAGCTGTCATCTGTAGCAATTCATGTAGTAGTTGCGCCTGAAGACACGCTTGACCAGACGTCGAGAGGATGCACGAGGACGATCAATAAAAGTGGGCCGTGTCAGCCGGTGGAGATGGGCCAAACGGGCACCCCTGGCGGAACAAAACAAGCGCCCACGGCGCGACAACTTGCGCTATGCGGCTGCCAGTCTCTTAAACTCGCGAACAGGTGGCCCAAGACAGTCCAAACAGGCGTTCCGGTGAACAAGCCGTCGAGGAGGCAGGATCGTCCACGACGCGACGCGGGAATCGCAGGCAAATGCCCAGCAAAGAAGCATCAGACATCGAGCAGCTGACGATTGGCGCCACCGAAGTTTCGATCGGTGCGTCTCCTGAACAGGAGTTCTTCATTCCGGTTCATGGTCAGGTTCGACTAACGCCGCCCGAAGTTCGAGTGGTTAATCACCCAGCTTTTCAGCGCCTAGCGGACGTTTACCAGTTAGGTCAGGTTCACTTCGTGTTTCGGGGTGCTACGCACCGTCGCATTGAACACGCGCTGGGGACCCTCTACGTCGCTCAACTCATGATTGAACATCTCGACCTCAATCATCGAACAATGACGAGAGTCCCCGGTGCGAAGTGGCAGAACGACAAGAGCCTCACCGTTGCAGAGCGCTGCATGATCCGGCTGGCCGCCCTTCTTCATGATGTTGGTCATATCCCCGCGGGTCATACGCTTGAGGATGAGCTCGGACTCCTTCCTCATCATGATGAACTACGACGTCTTGAACTGGTGCTAGACCGCGCTGCATGGCATGGCACGGCCGAAGAGACACTCAGATCTGTGATCGACTCCGCATATGGGCCCGAACTCCGTGCAGCTGGGATTAGCGACTCACCCGTCGCGGTGTTCCTGTCGATCACTGCTAAAGATCCGCCTCGCCTTACCGATCCGAATGCGCTGCGGGTGTCCGTGTGCCGAGATGTTGTGGGGAACACGATCTGCGCCGACTTGATCGACTATATCCACCGCGACTGGCACCACCTAGGCAAGCCGCGGTTCTTCGACAAACGCTTAATCGAGTATATGGAGCTTCGGAAAGGTGCAAACGAGGACACGGAGTCCCCTAGATCACAAATCGTGGTCAACTTGCGAAACAGCGAGCAGGTGAGGTCTGATGCAATCACGGGAATCCTCGATCTGCTTGAGAGTCGATATCAGCTCGGCGAGGTCGCGCTTTATCATCGGACGAAACTTTGCGCAGCCGCGATGCTTGAACGCGCTGTTGCCGAAACAGCGGAGTACGCCGGCGACCGCCGATCGAATTGGATTGACGCGCTCGTGGATGCGTCCCTAGAACTCACTGACGAGCAAATGCTCGAGCACCTGAGCTCATTGGCGACCACGGCATCGGAAACGGCAGCAAAGGAGCCGGCCGGCTATTTGAAGGCAGCAGCGGAGATTACTCGCAATTTACGCGTGCGATACCTATACAAGCAGCTCTATGTGTCGCCGGCCTCCCATTTAGGCAAGCACGCCTCCGAGGTGCAGAGGCTATACGGTTTGGGCGGAGCGAAGAATCGACTCGCGGTGCTCCGGCGCCTGGAACGAGACTTTGACCTTCCGCCCGGTTCATTAGCGATGTACTGCCCTCCGTCGGCCATGAACCCCAAGATTGCGGAAGTCCAGATTCTTGTCGATGACACTGTCACTTCACTCGATAGTCACGAACAACGCGAGCCGGACGCTGGCCTCACTGGCGGGCATCTTAAAGCCCAAAAGAGGCGATTCGAACGACTGTGGCGTGTCCTGATTGCCGCGAGACCGGACGTGTTAGCCGCTGTCAAAGCAAAGAGGATGTATCCGGTGCTGGTCAGAGCAATTGACTCGCTAGTCCTGGGGCGATGTCCACCCGGCGTGACCTTAGCTGAGCAGTCGGAGTCAATTGCACATGAACTGGGCGCTTTGCTGGGCTTGACGGTGGCGGTCGGAGGGATTGCGGCAAGAGGCGCGCAATTCGAAGAACCTTATCCGACTGGGGCACCAGCGCTTTCCAGCTATTTCGTCACGAGACCATCGGAACGTACCACCGGGCACGAAACTACACCGAAGTAGTCGCGCTCGTTAGTCGCGCGGCGACATCAAGGCGGATGGGGGTCCATTGGCTCGCAACCACCGCGCGCGGTGGAAGCGGGACTTCATGGATGGTCGACGGCTGAGCCGCACACTCCTGCTCCACGAAGCCGAACAAGGCGTGTTTAGGTGTCAGCCGTTTGCCTCGCCCCGACTGCAACCAGTTCTCGCTTTCGGTCGCCCACTGGACTACGAATGTCGGGTGCGGTCCGGAGCCAATGCGAATCCTGACGATTGCAGATCGATCCACGTGTGCCGTTACCCGTCGGGCGGCTGCCTCAAATGAGACTGACAAGGTCTTTGCCAGGGTCTTCGTTCGCAGAAGGAGCTCTCGCGCGCCAGTTGGCCGATCTCGCGGAAATGGAACCTCGAGCTCGCGATCAGCGATTAGCAGCTGGCCCGCGAAGATGTTGCAAAGTTCCTCGATTCGCCAGTACTCGCCCCGCTGGCGTGGTGGCTTGACGCCATTGTCAAATAAGGCGATGTGGCCTAGTTCATGTGCGACCGTGAATCGCTCGCGCGGCGATAAATCAGCACTGCCTTTACCTTTCTCCATGGGTAGAACGATCTCCCAACGTCCCTTCTGAGATCTCAAGATTCCGTGAGCCCCACCAGCGAGGTCGGGGGCAGAGGATAGGGTCACCCCTAAATCCCTTAAGAGCTCTGGCAAACACAACGGACCTGGGCGCCTTCGGAGCCGAACCGCCTCTAAGCGAAGAAGGTCCTGAAGGTTGGCGTCGCTTGTTACGACCCGATCAGTGCTCTCTTGCATGCTGGTCCCAGTGTCCTTGACTGGCCTGTGCACTCGCTAGGCGCACAACCTGTTAATTACTCGTGAATTTCACCGTGGAAGCAGGCAACTGTACGTAGCTTAAGGGTGGTCGTAGAACCATTGACCCTGGTGCTTCTGGAGATATCCCGTGGGAGAAGAGCCAAGAGCACGCCGGTCGCGATTGCTTCCGATAAGAGATAGCTATCCCGAGCGTTCGCCGTACCTGGCCTCGAAGGGATCTGGCATTAACATGTGCATCGGGACCCGAACGACCGCCTGATTCGTTCGGCACTTGTAGGAGAACGTGGTGGATGCCCCGGCCTACGGTGGGCGACCAAGCGACTTGGCCGCCCCTCGCAGTTGTAAGTGCTCAACTGTTCAGTGGCCGCTGTCGATCGGACTCACGTCAATGCTGACTTTTGAACTGGAGCGGCGGTAGGCGAAATGAATCTCGAAGCGTACGGCGACTGGCGAAAGGCCGCAGAAATGCTCGCAGTTGCAGCTGGAAAGAGCCGTTTTGTAGCGAAGCAGGTCGACCGCTCGAATCTTTCAATCGGCGATGTCACGGCTTCTCCAGAGGGATTCCGGCAACTGATCGCTCTTCGAAAAGATGATTTTCTTGAGGACCAGCGCACAAATCCGCCATTTGGGACGCGGCTCGTCACTCCACTGTCCGAGGTCGGGCTCATCGTCGAGTCGAGCGGCAGCAGCGGTCGCGGACCCGAGACCCATTGCCTCACCCGCCGCGACGCAGAGAGGCTGGCAGCACTCTGGGCTGACCACTTGGCCGCCTTGGGCATCTCCGCTGACGACATCGTCGCCTTGACCTTTCCGATCGGGATGGCCGGTGGCGGCGTCAAGCATGCGGCGGCTTACGTTCACCTTGGCGCGAAGACGCTTAGAATCGCCAGCCTCAAGGCTCGGCAGAAGCTGGAGACCATGCGGTACTACGGTGCGACGGTACTGGTCGCGACTCCGTCCTACGTCGACAGGCTCGCCGTTGCAGCAGAGGAGGCCGGGATCGAGCCCGCCGCGCTCGGTGTCAAGAGGTTGGTGGTGGCCACCCAGTCGGTGAGCGCCGACTGGGTACGTCGCACGGAGGCGATGTGGGGAGCCAGGCTGTATGAGTGGTACGGGACCTCGGCAGGGCTCGTTGCTTTCTCGTGTTCGCGTGGCATGGTTGACGCCGCTGGACGCGGCACCTTGCATTGGGTTGGTGGCTCCGCATTGTCAGAGGTTGTGGACCTGGAGAACGGCGACCTCGTGCCGGACGGCGCGCGTGGCGAGATTGTCGGGACGCCTCTGATCAACGAGGCGGAGCCATTCTTTCGGTACGCGACCGGCGACGAGGTCCGATTCATCGCAGGAGGCTCTTGCTCCTGCGGCAGCTCTCTGCCAGGCGTCGAGTCGGGGACCGTCCGCCGCCTCGATCAGATGTTCAAGGTCAAGGGCGTGAACCTCTGGGCGTCGGCGGTCGAAGAGGAGCTTTTCAGCCTGGCACCCGTCCAGGACTATCGCGCGCGACTTGGTCACGACGACGCCCGCCACGAGGTGGTGAGAATCGAGGTCCTCGCGCCGGATGGCGACGAGTCACTGGCCTCGAGGATCGGCACCATTCTCCGTGACACTACCGGCATCCGCTTCGAGGTCGCGGTCACTCGACGCTCGTCGGAATGGAGCCATGAGACAACGGGGGAAGCCGCCAAGGCGCGCCGCTGGGTCGATGAGCGAACGCTCTGAGGGCTGGAGCGTGGCTCCATGCTTGTTCGCCGAGGCGCAACCGCATTCGTGCGGCGAGCCGTGAGGAAAGACGACCAATGAGCAAGGCTAATGTCGCGGACGAGCAGTTTGTCCGAACAATTCGCAACCCGCCGGTGCTCGAGATCGTACTCGACCGCAGCGACAAGCGGAATGCGCTGAATGCCGCGATGATCGCGCAGGTCCGAGAATCGTTTCAGCGCGCCGCCGGCGACAACGAGCTTCGAGTCGTCATGGTCTCCGCAGCCGGGCCCGACTTTTGCGCCGGCTTCGACCTCGCCACCGTCGACTCTAGCGAGGATCCACAATCCCGTGCGCACCGCGAACGTACCGAACTCTTCGACTTCTACTTTGGCATCCGTAACCACCCAACTCCGACGCTGGCGCTTGTTCAGGGCGCGAACGTGGCCGCGGGATTGCTCATCTCGCAGGCATGCGACCTAGTCGTCGCGTCCGAGGATGCATTCTTCTACAACCCGCTGGTGCGGATGGGCGGCGTCGGCCTCGAAGTGCTCTTAGAACCCTACGACGTCGGCTTCCGGCAGGCCAAACGCATCCTCTTCACCGGCGGTCGGTTGAGTGCCGGCGAGGCATACCAGTTCGGCATGGTGACCGACGTCGTGCCACGCGCTGAGCTTGCGGCTTTCGGTGCTGAGCTTGCCGAACGCATCGGCGCCCTGCCGCCCGAGACGCTCCGTCTCTTGAAGAGGTCGCTCAACGCAGCCCAGGAGGCCGCCGGCATGCGCGCAGGCCTGGAGCAGCATTTTGACCTTCACCAGCAGGGGCACCAGACACTGGAGTCGCGCCAGCTCTTGCATGAGAAGCGTCACGGGCGCGACCTCAAGGACTATTTCGCGGAGCGGGACGCCTGACAACTTACGGCTTCATGATGGGCCTCAGCCCTTGAGAGCCGATCGGCCGCTTTGCGGAGCTGGCCGCAGAGGCCGAGAGGCTCGGGTTCGAGATGGCTTGGCTCGCAGATTCGCAGCTCTATACGAAGAACAGCTTCGTCGCGCTGACGTTGGCGGCGGAGCGGACGCGATCGATCAAATTCGGGCCCGGAGTAACCAACCCGGTCACGCGTCACTTCACTGTGCTGGCCAATGCGATGGAGGCGCTCCAGGAAATCGGAAGTGATCGTGCCGTCCTGGGTCTCGGGAGCGGGGACGCGGCGGTGCTGCCGCTGGGGATGAAGCCGGCCAGCCTCGCCTTGCTTCGTGAGGCGATCGAAGGCATGCGCTCGATAGGGACGAATCGAACGCTTCAGACCCCAGGCAGTCCGCTGACAGTCCAGGCTGGGGGCCGGCCGTTCCCGATCATTCTGGCGGCGAGCCAGCCGGGCATGCTGCGACTGGCAGGCGAGCTGGCTGATGGGGTCGTGCTGATGGGTGCTGCTGACGCTGGCCTCACAAAGTGGCAGCTGGACGGATGTCGCCGTAGGCGCCGCTGCAGCCGGTCGGACGCTCGCAGACTTGAACGTCGATCTCTGGTTCTCGATATCGATGCTCGATGACCGGGCGCAAGCGATTCGAGACGTGCGCCCATGGGCGACCAGCCAGGCACGATTGTTCCACCGGTGGAAGGAGGCGCCACCAGTGCTCGAAGCCTGGCGTGATCAGTTCGAGGTGGCACACGGTTCGCACTCATTCCAGCGCCACCTGGCACGGGGTGCGGAATCGGAGGAGGCGGTGAGCGACGACTTCGTCAAGTGGGTTGGCGTGGTGGGAAACGCAGACGAATGCGCGGCGAAGATCGCGCCGCTGCTGCGCCTCAAGGTCGCCCGGCTGACTTTTGCCCTTTTGCCCGGCGGTCGAGAGCAACGCCTTAGGCGCTACACGACCGAGTTGTTCGGACGCCTCGCGGCCCCCAGCGTTTGAGCACCGTCACTGCGTAGGCGGCCGAGTCCATTCCCAGCAGCAGGCCGCGCCGTTCGGGTATATAGTATGCCAAGTACGGTTCGGCTTTGCCTGCCCTGTGCGACTTGAGGTCGCACGCCCGGCTCGGCAGCCCCGCGCTCTGGCGCTCATTAACTAGGAGGGAGCCGTGAAGGCAAGAACCGCTTGGTTGGTTTCACTGCTGGCGACTGCGTCAGTGGTGGTGGCCGGATGCGGAGGGGGAGGAAGTACTCCAGCTGCCGATCATTCGCCCCTGGTCATCGCTATGTTCACCCCGTTCACCGGCCCGGACGCCCAGTTCGGCGTCAGCCTAACGGCCGGATGCAGCTCGGGTGCGAAAGCTGTCAACGATGCCGGTGGAGTCATGGGACGCCAGGTTCAGTGCGTCGCGGTCGACACCCGCGGAGACCCCGCAGACGCCGTACCTGCTGCTCGCAAGTTGATCGCCACCACGCCGAACCTGGCTTTGGTCATAGGCTGCACATCTGATGAATCCAGTGCCACGGTTCCGATCTTCAACGGGGCCAAGATTCCGATGTTCTGCACTACCGGTGAGCCGGCGTTCGACCGCACGTCCAACACGTACTTCCACCGCCTCGTCCCTGCAGACGACTACGCCGGTTTTGCGATGGCCGTTTGGGCGCACAAGAAGGGCATCACCCGAGCGGCGGCCGTCTTCGGCAATGACATCGGCTCTCAAGGCACCTTGCCGACTCTCCAGACGGGCTTCAAAAAGGCCGGCGGGACAATCACCATCAGTCAGTCGATTCCGCTCGACCAGTCGTCATACCGGACCGAAGTCCAGCAGATGATCGCCACCAACCCACAGGCGATGTTCACAGAGGCTGACCCGCAAACCTGTTCCACTTACCTTTCACAGCTGAAGCAGCTCCATGGGCTCATTCCGATCATCGGAGCGGACCCGACCCTCGACCCCGCGTTCTGGAAAGCGGTCGCGGGGGCGATCGGACCCCAACCGCTGACGGACAACTTTGTCGCGGAGAACCCGACTACCTCATCGAGCGGGCCGGGGTATGACGCGTTCAAGGCGGCCGTCCTCAGTGCGCCCGGACTGACGAATCCACAGCAATGGGTGACACAGCCGTTCGTCGAGCACGAGTTCGACGCGGTCATCATCGCGTCTCTGGCCATGACTATGGCCAAGAGCAGCGACGGATCTGTGTACAACAGCTTTATCCCAAAGGTGACGGCCGGGGGAGCCCCTTCAGGCGCCACCGAAGTCAATACATATGGTTCTGGCCAGCAAAGCTTGAAGTCTGGGAAGAGCATCAACTACGTAGGGGTTGGCGGCGCTACCCACTTCGACCAGTGGGGCAACTCCCCGGGCGACTTCGAGGTGGATCACTACGACCCACAGGGCAACATAGTCTCGGTCGGAAGCGTGACCGCCGCAGAGGTCGCGAGCCTTATGAACGGCTAGCGCCTCTTTGATCGGAGGCCCCGGGGCGTGAACCTATGGATGTCGGCGTTCGGCTTCGGCCTGGTGACAGCGTCGATACTCGCGGTCGCGTCCGTCGGGTTCACGATGCAATTCGGCATCACTAACATCATGAATCTCGCCTACGGGGACATCATGACGGCCTCCGCCTTCGGCGGGCTGCTCGCCAATCGCCTGGGGATCAATCTGTGGGCCTGTCTCGTGGTTGGCGCCCTGGTTGGGGCCGGAGTCTCTGTCGGGCTCAACCGCTTCGTCTACGCGCCGTCTCTGCGCCGTGGGTTGCCGTTGTTTGGGGTCGTGATCGTGAGCATCGCTGCCGCGCTGATCATCCAGAACACGTTGCTGGCCCTGGGCGGCCCGACCTACTTCAGCTACCAGTTCGACCCGGGGCAAGCCATGAACATCGTTGGTATGGAGCTCACAGCCAACCAGCTCGCAGTGATCGGCATCGCTGTCGCTGCAATGATCGCGGTCCACGGCGTCCTGGTGTGGACGAGACTTGGGAAGGCGATGCGGGCAACCGCTTCCAACCTGCCGCTGGCGCGCAGCTCGGGGATTCGCGTCACTCGCACCACTGATATCGCATGGGCGATGTCTGGCGCGCTGTGCGGCATGGCCGGCGTCGTGTTCGTAATCAACACCGGAAGCTTCGCCGCCTCCACCGGCTCATCGTTTCTTGTGGTGATCATCGCGGCGGCGGTCCTCGGTGGGGTTGGCAGTCCATACGGCGCGATGGCGGGAGCACTCGCGATCGGATTGACAACCGAACTATCCGCGTTGGTGATCAGTCCGGCCTACAAAGAGGTGGTGGCCTTCGGCATCCTGGTTCTGGTCCTTCTGCTGCGGCCGCAGGGCATCATCACGACTCTCAGGGCACCTGTGACTGGCACAACGAATGAGTAATGGGATGCAGTTCTACATCACCACGCTGCTCGTATACGCCGGCGTCGATGCCTTGGCGTGTTGGGCCCTGAATCTCCAGTTCGGCTTCACCGGGCTGCTGAACTTCGCATTCATTCTGTTTCAGTCTGTGGGCGCCTACACGGCAGCCGTCCTGACACTAGGCCCGGACTCGGGGAACGGTGGATTCCAGCACTACATAATCGGAGCGACTCTTCCCTTTCCGCTTCCGATCATCATTGCTGCAGTCGTCGGTGCAGCGCTCTCTCTTGTTGTCGGTCTGGTCGCCCTTCGACGTTTACGCAGCGACTACCAGGCGGTTGTGATGCTGATCCTATCGATCATGGCTAGCTACATAGTTGTGAACGACATCGCCCTTTTCAATGGGAGTGCAGGTCTCGCGCTGGTTCCGGAGCCATTGTCGGAGCAGCTCCAACTCTCGCTCATCGGCTACCAGTGGTTCTACGTCGGCTTGACCGCGGTGGTTTGCCTTATTGCGTATGTCTTTTTGCACCGCCTTACACACTCCCCCTTTGGGAGGGCCCTTCGAGCGCTGCGGGACAACGAAGCTGCCGCCATGGCGCTAGGTAAGAACGTCACTTCGTTTCGGTTGCTCGCTTTCTGCACAGGCGGAGCGATGGCTGCCGTGAGCGGAGCGCTCTTGGTGCAGTTCATCGGCGCCTGGGCCCCCCAGGCCTGGCTTTATCCAGAAACGTTCGTGTTCATGGCTGCCGTGATCATCGGAGGGAGAGCCAACAATCTCGGCGCCTTGGTCGGGGCTCTTCTCGTGCCTGTCGGGTTTTCCGAGGCGACGAGGTTCATCCCTACGTTCGGCCCTCCGGGATTGGTCGAGGCGCTCCAGTGGATTGTGATCGGCCTGCTGATCATCGGGTTTCTGTGGTTCCGGCCACAGGGCCTCTTTCCGGAACGGCCACAGAACCTGGTGAGCACTCCCGCAGCGTCCCGGTCTCGGTTCACCATCCGGCGATCCAGTTGAGCGACGGTCGCTCGAGTCCGGCCACGGAAACCACCGCGGCAACTCAAAACCGCCTACCTCTCATGCGGGTCGCCAACCTCAGCCGAAGCTTCGGAGGCGTCCAGGCGGTCAAGGACGTGTCTTTCGAGGTTGCTCGCGGCGGTATCACGGGTCTGATCGGGCCCAACGGGGCAGGCAAGTCGACCCTGGTGAACCTCGTGGCCGGAAGTATCAAGCCCGACGCGGGTGATGTCTGGTTCGATGGGCGCGTCATCAATGACCTTTCCGTTCACCAACGAGCATGCGTCGGCCTCGTCCGCACCTTTCAACGCTCGAGCGAGTTCGGCAACCTCAGCGTTCTGGAGAACCTGCTGGTTGGGGCCCCCTCGCAGAAAGGGGAGTCGTACTTGGGCGCCCTACGCGGCAAGAGGTACTGGCGCTCGCAGGAGATGGCTAACGTGGCCCACGCAATGCAGCTCCTGGAACGATTCGACATGGCGGCCAAGGTCTCCGATCGCGCCGGTTCGCTCAGCGGCGGCCAGAAACGCCTGGTCGAGATCATGCGGGCTCTCATGGCTTATCCGAAGTTGTTGGTGCTGGACGAGCCGATGGCCGGAATCCACCCCGATCTCGGCTTCCGAATTGCCGGATACCTGGAACAGATTCGTGACGAGGGTATGACGATGCTCATGATCGAGCACGAGCTTGCGATGGTCGAGATGTTGTGCAATCCGGTAGTCGTGATGGCACACGGCGCGGTCGTCGCCAAAGGGAGAATGGAAGAGCTTCGTGAGCATCCAGAAGTCATAGATGCCTACGTCGCTGGTTAGCGAGTCCGCTCGTCCCGCCCCTTTTCTCCAGGTGGAGGGAGTGACGGCTGGATACTCAAATGCGCCTGTGGTGTGGGATATCACCATCTCGGTTGGCCTGGGCGAAGTGGTCGCGGTCCTCGGACCAAACGGCGCTGGCAAGAGCACTTTCCTGAAGTCCGTGGTCGGACACCTCAGGGTGAGCAGCGGGACGGTGCAGCTGGATGGTTTAGGCATCACCAACCTGGCTTCGGAAGACCTGGCTCGCAGCGGTCTGGGCTACGTTCCTCAGATCGACGACATCTTTCCTGCGCTGACGGTAGAGGAGAACCTCGAGATCGGAGGTTATCTGCTCGAACGACGGGCACTGCCGAGCCGGATCGCCGAGGTCGTTGCGCTGTTCCCCGCTCTGTCGCCGATGCTGAAGCGAGGAGCTCGCAGCCTGAGCGGAGGCGAACGCAAGCAGCTTGCCATCGCACGAGCGCTGATGCTGCGGCCCCGGGTACTCGTCCTGGATGAACCCACGGCCAGCCTGTCGCCGCACTTGTCGGAGTCCCTTCTACGTGATCACGTCAGGAGGCTGGCCAACACAGGCACAGCCGTGCTCATTGTCGAGCAGAAAGTCGCCGCCGCCCTCGCCATAGCTGACTGGGCCTACCTTCTCGTAGCCGGGAAGAACGCACTGGATGGCTCGGCACAGTCCCTGCGCAACCGAAGTGACTTTGCCCAGCTGTTCCTCGGCAGGCGGACTGTCTCCACCGGCTGATCCAGGGGTTCTAGCCGCAAAGCTCTAAAGCGGTGCCGGCGTACACAAGTGAGGCTTTGTACAGATCCTCGACGGCGACGACGAAAGTGCCGCCACCCGCACCAGCTGTTGGCCCATACATTGCTGCGGGTATTCCCGCGCCGATGAATGGGTTAGTGTCGCGCCACATGCTCGTCGAAGGCGGTGTAGGGGCCGTTGGCGGATTGCCGAACACCTGCCTGTGCGCGGCTCGCACGGCATTGGCCAGCGGCTCGATGCCCTGTGCCTCTCGGCCCGGCCGGTGCAGGAAAAGCGAGACGTCCCCATCCAGCTTCAAGCTTTCGAGCAGGTCGACCAGCTCCTGGCGCGTCTTGGTAGGAGACTGGCCAGGCGATGTCCGGAGATCGACGTAGAGCTCGCAGACCTCGGTCGTGCGCGTCAAGGCGTAAGGCAAACCGCCGCGAATCGCACCAACGCTGGCGCGAGGTTGGACGGTGCCGCCCTCGCACTCGTAACGGTGTCGGGCCGTGTAGTCCGCTGCCCAATCGTCCCAGTTGGAAAGTAGGCGCGCGGCCTTCAGGATCGCACTGGGGTTCTCTCGGTCCTTTAGGAAGGGTGTGTACAGTGACGGTCCACCGAAGATCCGGATTTTGAAGAAAGCCTTGCCTGCCTCGACCCAGCCCAAGCTGAAGTTGGTCGCTTCAGCAACCAGCGCATAGTCGGCTGCGCCGCCATGTGTGACCATGTAGGCGGTTCCGAGGTCCTTACCGCTGTACTTCAGGCCCTGGAACTCGTCCACCGGCTCGTGGCCGATCTCCCCTGAGACGATCGTCAAGACGACGTCGCCCCGAAGTTTCACACCCTCTTGGAGCAATGCCCGCGCTGCGATCAGCCAGCACGCCATCGGGCCCTTGTCATTCACAACCCCGGCGCCGTGGAGGAGGTCGCCCTCGCGCCACGCGGTGCGGTAGATGGCCGCGTTCGGGTCCCGATACCGGGGATCGCCCGCTTGCCAGAAGATGTCCATGTGACTGTTGAAGGCCAGGCTTGGGCCGGAGCCCGAACCGCGCATCACCGCCATGAGGTTCGGCCGTTCGGGGATCAGGCCCACGCGCTTGGGCTCGAACCCGTTGTCGGAGAGCCATCCGGAAAGGAAGTCAGCGACCGGCAGCTCCTCGGTCGTGGAGCTCGTGAACTTGCCTAGCTGGAGCGCGAGCTCCGCGACTTCTTCGCGATCGATCCGGTTCCATACAGACCGCAGCACCACCTCATCCATTCGATGACCTCCCAATCTTCTGCTGGCTAGGATTGGCAGTGGTAGCCGGCCCGCGCTAGCGCCGACCCCATCCGCCGAGAATTTCTCCCGTCACGACTTTCGTCCCATGACGAGATTCCGGCCTCCATCGACCGTGCAGTGTTCGTTTCCTCCAACGACGACCGTTGTGATCGGCGTCCAGACGATCGCCGGACCCGCGATCACATTCCCTGGCCGAAGAGAAGTGAAGTCGTAACCAGGAACATCTCGAAACGCCCTTTCAGAGTCCACCCAGGCTCGGCGGGTCTCTACAAAGGCGGCCAAGGGATCGCTGCCAGCCGGTGCTTCCTCCAGGAACCTTGGCTTGCTGACGAGCCCGGTTCCGCGCACGCGAAACGCGACCAGCTCGACTCCGGCGCCGAGATAGCCCGAGCCCTCGCCGTACTTCTGTTGATAGAGATTGTCGAAGCGCGACACCGTTTCTGCGAGCCGAGCTTTCGTGATCTCGCCGACGGCGATCGGCACCGTGAGAATATGGACCTGCCGCGTGTAGCGCATGTCTACCAGGCGGGTGATCGAAGATCGATCTGGGCCGAAACCCTCCCCTTGAAGCTGGGCAGCCATCCCCTCCTCGAGCTCCCCGTAGATCGCGCCGATGGCCGCCGGGTCGGCGGGCATTCTCATCGGCCGGGTCACCTGGGCCTCGTGCACGATGTCGGCCGTCAGAAGGCCGAAGGCGCCCTGGACCGCGGCCGAATGCGGCACGATAACCCGCTTGACCCCGAGCTCGGAGGCATAGGAGGTCATGTGCATGCCAGCCGTGCCCCCGAACGAAATGAGGGCGTAGTCACGAGGATCGATTCCCCGCTCGACGGTGATCTTGTGGAGGAGGTCATACATCATGCTGTTGGCCAGCCGGTAAATGCCAGCGGCGGCCACCTCCACAGATAGGTGCATGGGCCGGGCCACACGGGCCTCGAAGACGCTCCGTGCCTCTTCTATTGAAAGCGGGACCTCGCCTCCCAGGAAGAACGCCGGATTCAGGTAACCGAGCAGGGCGTCGACGTCGGTGATAGTCGGCTCGGTCCCACCGTGGCCGTAGCAGACAGGACCTGGGTAGGAGCCGGCGCTCTTCGGGCCGACGTGAGCAACGCCGGTCCGGTGGTCGACGGCGATGACGCTCCCGCCCGCGATGCCGAGGGACGTTATGTCGACCTTCGGCAGCGCATAGTGGTAGCGGAAGACCATCGACTCGCGCTGATACTCGATCAGCTGGTCGCGGACAACGCCAACCTTGAAGGTTGTGCCGCCCATGTCGGCGGCGATGATGTTGGTGATGCCCGCTTGGCCGGCAATGTATTGCGCGCCGACGAGCCCACCTACCGGGCCTGACTCAATCATGCCTACCGGGCGCACCGTGGCCTGGTCGACCGGCACCAGGCCACCGCCGGCTTGCATGATGAGCAGATTGCCAACGAACCCCAGGCCGTCCAGATGCGACTTGAGCTCGGCGAGGTAGCGCGCGACAACCGGGCCCAGGCGAGCGTTCAGGGCAGCCGTGGACGCCCTCTCGTACTCGCCGATCACCGGGGCGATCTCACTCGACAGGGTGACGAAAAGATGGGGATGGGCGGCCAGAGCAAGTTCCCTGATCCGGTTCTCGGACACCGGGTTCATGAAAGACCAGAGACAGGCGACCGCAATCGAGTCCACGCCTTGATCGACAAGTTCCTGGACGGCCTGGTTGACCTCGTCGTCTTGAACGGCCAGGATGACTTCGCCGTGTGCGTCGACTCGCTCTGAGACCGCCCTCGTCAGGGCTCGTGGGATCAGCGGCTTCGGCTTGTCGGTGTTGATGGGGTCGCGCTTTTCGAGGTCTGTCAGGCCGGACCAGCGGCCGTAACCACCTCGCATCGCGGTCACGGTCTCCTCGAATCCGCGGGTCATGATCAGGCCCGCATTTGCCAGAGTTGAATCAACGACCGCGTTCTCCGCCACCGTCGTGCTGTGCAAGAAGAGCGCAGTGTCGCTGAGCAGCCCGCGGGTGCTGGTGCCGAGCCGAGCCGCCACCTGCGCGAGCACGGACTTGATTCCTTCCGCGAAGTCGGGCGGCGTTGAGAAAGTCTTGCCGAGGATCACGGCGCCACTGTCATCGACGACTGCACAGTCGGTACAGGTGCCGCCGATGTCGGTGGCGATCACATAGGCCAAATCAAACGCGCCTCGCCATAGCGTCCGCCGAGGACGCGGCCCGGGAAGCGTCTTTCCAGCGCAAAACGTCGTCATAGAGAAAAGAGTCCTGTGGAAGCCCGACCTCGATGTCTAATGCGGTGGCACAAGCGGGGCAGAAGAACTCCCGCAGGGAGTAGCGGCCGCTGGAGCTGCGTCCGGGTCCCGCCCCCGCGAGCGGCGCCACACGGACTACCGCGGCATCTTTCCAGCGATCACCCGCCTTTGCGACCTCCGTGCCGCACCAGGTGCATTGGGTGGCGCCGCTGTCTATGCGTTGCAGATACTCGCCGATCCTCATCCCGCTGTCGGGCACCTCGCGCCGTTTGGCAAGAGATCCCGCCGCCACGCCAAGTCGGTTTCGCCGGATCTCCTCCCGTCGCAGCGAAGTTTTGTCGGCCAGAACCACGCATTCGGCGAGATCGAGAATGACGCCATAGAGGTTTTGGGCCGCCGGCTCGGAGACAACGCCCTCAACCACATCGCGAAGGACCGCATTTGGATCGCGGTCCAGAGGATCACCGTAGCCGCCGCCACCCATGAAACGTATGTATTCGAAGTCGTCGCGGCCGATCTCGAACGAGCCCCAGCTAGTGCGCTCCCTGGACTCTGCGACTGGGCCGAGCGAACCTGCCAGCTGCTCTCGTCGCCCAACGTCGCGGACGGTGACGTACGAGATGTTGCCTCCCGGGTAGCCCCCAAACAGGCCGAGCGACATGGGAGCCTCGACTCCTTTCCCGAACAAGGTCACGCCTAGGCGCTGGCCCGGGAGCCCGTTGGCGCTGAAGGCGAACTCGTGGCAGACGCCGCCTCGGTACTTGCCTGGGCCACCCGAGTCTGGAATCAGTCGCCGATAGAGATAGATGAGGGGACCGTGAAGTTCAGCTGTCTCCGCATTGGCCCAACGAGAGACAACGTTGGGTAGTTCGCCGCCGAGGTCGACGCCATCGGCATTCGCGCGCGCACCGGCCGCTCCGCAAAATGAGTCGGTCAGAGGTGAGATGAAATAGCGCCCGGCGCGGTCCAGCCCGTGGGTCCTGACCGGGGCCTGACTTCCCTGCCAGACAGCGGTGGCGCGGTTCCGGAGGCTAGAGCTCGCCCCGAGGATCTTGGACAGGGCCAGGGTCGACAGGTTGTTGATGACCTGGACGACGCCTACCGTCGCTATCGACACTGGGGCGGGTCGTTTGCAGTTCACCACGGTACCCGGCTCGACAATCATCCGGATCGGCTTTGTCACGCCCTGGTTCCAGGTGATGTCCCAGGCAAGGAGCGGAAAGAGCGGAGCGAAAAGAGCGCCCCAGGTAGCCCAGTAGGTGCAGTTGAGTCCGATGGGGAGCTCCGGGCTGCTCCCGGTGAAGTCGAACACCATCTCATCGCCGTCAACCGTGACGGCAAGTTCGACCGTGCAGTACAGGCCGCCCGCGTCGACGTGTTCACGAACGCGCCAGACGCCGTCCGGTAGGAGCCGAATGCGGTCTCGCAGGGCCGCCTCCGACTGGTTGATCAGGGTGCGGGCGACGTCGTTGACAACGTCGCTGCCGTTGTCGGCGTAGAGCGCCTGCATCCGCTGCTTCGCAACATGGTTGGCCGCCAGCTGAGATCGCAGGTCGAGTTGAACCATCTCAGGATCGCGCACCATGTTCAAGATGGTTTCGAGCAAGTCCCGGCGCAGCTTGCCGCCTTCGACCAGCTTCAGTCCTCGGGTCTGGAAGCCCTCCTGGTAGACAGAGCGGGCGTTGGGTGAGAAGCCGCCTGGATCGATCGATCCGATATCGGTCACATGGACGAAGTTGGCGACGAAGCCGACCCGCTTTCCGCCGTCATGGATGGGGGAGATCATGTAGACGTCGGGTGCGTGAAGGGCTGCCACGTAGGGGTCGTTCAGGAAGTAAACGTCGTTCTCGTTGATCCCAGGGTCGCCCTCGAACTCAGCGATCAGATGCTTGACTGCCTGGGCGGCACTGGTGATGTGGTGGAGAAAGCCAACCCCGCCCAGCATGAGGTTGCCGTCCGCGTCGTACAGGGACACCATGAGGTCATGCCCCTCTGCGGTGATCGGAGATCCCGAGACGTTCTCGAGGGCGGCAATCGCCTCTTCCAAAACCATATGGAGCTTATGGCGGATGATTTCGAATGAAATCGGATCTACCATGGAAGATCGCATCTTGCCCCCGAGAGAACGTCATGAAGCGATCGGCGGGCATCAATCAAGATCTTGGCATATCCTATACCGAGTGGGGATCAGATCGAGCCCATGGTAGGCGGAGTGGAAGTATCGACGCTCCCGCTCATACGCATGCAAAGCAAGGCCGAGGCCGTGGCTGACAGGCTTCGGTCGGAGATCAATGCAGGGACTCTTCCCCCCGGCACTATGCTCCGCCAGCGCGACATCGCCCAACGCTACGGAGTCAGCCCCACGCCTGTTCGCGAGGCGCTCTCACGCCTTGAGGCGGAAGGCTTCGTGCGGGGTTCGCTGCATCGGGGCGCAAGCGTGGTACGGCACGAAGAGGCACGCTTGCAGGAGAACTACAGGATCAGAGCCACCCTGGAAGGATTGGCGACTGAGATCGCAGGGCCCAAGCTCAAGGTCAGTGAACTGGATCGCCTCGAGAAGCTCAATGTGGACCTGTCGCGCTCCAAGCGGGCCAATCCAACCGCGATCGAGCTCAACCGCGCGTTTCACATGACTATCTATGAGGCCACCGATTCGCCCATGCTGGTGGCAATGCTTCGTAGCCTCTGGCGTACGCTCGATGGCGGCCCGCGCGTGGACCGGCCCATCCAGAAGTCGGTCGCGCAGCACGCTGCAATCGTCGCGGCGCTTCGGGCCGGTGACGCGCAGGGAGCGGCTGAACTGGTCCGCCAACACATCCTGACCGCGACTCCGCTGCTGAAGGCTGAGGAACAAGCCCGTTCCTAGGATGGTCGGCGTCCGTTAGGGTCCAACCCGAAAACCTTGACTGCGTTTCCGGCCAGAACGCGTGCGAGATCGGCTTCCCCGACACCCAATTCTTTCAGCCAGCCAGCCACGTCCACGACCTCACGCTGAATTGGCCAGTCGCTGCCAACCATCAGGTTGTCCGGACCCACCACATCGAGCAGAAGACGTATCTGGGACTGCCCGTAGCACAGCGTGTCCAAATACATGCGTCGGAGATGCCTCGATGGCTTGGCGGACGCTGTGCCTGCGCCTGCGTCCAACCTTGAGATCAGGAAGGGCAGTGTGCCGCCCGCCATGAGCACGACTACCTTGAGGGCTGGGAAACGGTCCAGGACGCCGCCGAGGATCAGCTGCGCGGCGGCGACCGTGACTTCGTGGGCACGTCCCACTGATGAGGCCAGCCCAAATTCATTGAGGCGTGGGTCGTCGAGCGGCGGCCCCGAGTGGACGACCACCGGAACTCCAAGGCCTGATGCCGTCCTCCAGAATGGATCGAGCTCTCGATCATGCAGGCGGTGCGGACCTCGAGAATGAACCATCGCGCCGCGGAACCCTAGCGCGCGCACCGCATACGCCAGCTCGCGCGCAGCAAGCTCGCCGTCCTGGAGCGGAACAGCCGCGAGCAACGACAAATTCGAATAACCAGCAACAGCCTCCGCCATCAGCGCGTTCAGGCGGTGGGCCCAAGCGGCACCTTCGACGGCAGGGACCTCATACCGAGAGAAGCGCAGCTCTGGGCCCGCGATCTGGGCTTGGAACCCGTGCACTCGCATCCATTCAAGACGGGCCGCGACGTCGAAAGCCTCGACGGTGCCCGGCTCGGTGTTGGTCAGCTCAGCCATGGCCGCTGCCGGCATCAAGTGAGAGTGAACGTCTACGGCTTGGGCTATGACTGCCAAATAAATCTCGTCTGGAGCCAGGCGCTGTTTCTGCGCGTACCGACGACAGGCTTCAGGCATGCCTCCGACCGGCAAGCAGAGATGCTTCGAGCTCTGCAAGGTCAGTGATTGCGCCGTGATAGCGCTTGAGCGCCTCGAACACTGCCTGTTGGGCCGCCTCATCCCGATCAGCAACGCACTCCACGGGCACCGCCACGTCGAAATCTCGCGCATACGCGTCTCTGATGGTTGAGTCCACACAGAAGCTCGTTGTCGTCCCGGTGATGACCAGCACCTGGATGCCTCTCATTCGCAGCTCGACCTCTAGGGGCGAGTTGTAGAACGCGCTCGCGCGGTGTTTGATCAGCACCTCGTCCTCAGGGCGGATCTCGGCGGCGATTTGATCGACAAGCTCGCTGTCCCAGGTGCCTCGCCAGCAGAGTTCGAGATGCTTGGCTCCGCGATCCAGGTGTGACTGGATCAGATGACGATCTCTTCCCTTGTCGCCCTCGTAGTGAACCTGGCGGGTGAGCCATATCCGAACGCCCAGTTCGCGGCAGAGCTTCATCGCCTTAACAATCTTGGGAACGATCGCCGCCGGCTTGGCCACTGTTTCCTCGCCTCGAGCCTGCCCCAGCGTGCCCTTCGGGTGACAGAAGCCATTCTGCATGTCGATCACCAGCAGAGCGGTCTCTTTAGGGTTGAGCGCTAGGCCGTTCAGTCCCACGTCTTCAAACCCTAGCTTGGACGATGGACACTCAGATATCCATCAGCGCCTTACGTTGGCCGCCGTCGATGACGATATGGGCGCCGTTCATGTAGCTGGCTTGCGGTGAGGCGAGGAAGACGACCATATTGGCGACCTCCTCGGGAGTGCAGATACGCCCTAGTGGGAGGCTTTGGAGGGTCAGTTTGTGAGCGTCGTCCTGGGTGATTCCCTTGTCTCGAGCAAAGGCCTTCTCCAACGTGTCCCAACGGCCCGTGGCGACCGGGCCGGGGTTGACCGTATTGCAGCGAATCCCGTGCTTGCCGTACTGCTCAGCTACGGACGAGGCGAAGTTGATGTCAGCTGCGTTGGCGACTCCAGCCGTCATCTCCCAATAGGACGGCTTGATGCCATCGTTACCGACGACCAGAACGATGCTACCGGCACCCTGCTCGCGCATTTGCGCGATGACGCCGCGCACCGAGCGCACATAGCCCATGAACTTGAGCTGAAGGCTCGAGTTCCACTGCTCCTCGGCAAGGTTCTCGAGCAGGCCGCCGGGCGAACTGCCCGCGCATGTGATCAGGATATCCACTCGCCCGAAGTGCTCGATGCCTTGGCCAACGACCCTGTTGACATCCTCGGTGATCGACATGTCGCCACGCAGAGCAAGCACCTGCCGACCAGTGGAGCGGAGGAGGTCAACACTAGCCTTGTCGAGATCAGCCTGCGTGCGCGCGACGATGATCACATCGCAGCCTTCTTTCGCCATCAGCTCTGCGCAGGCGCGGCCGATGCCCTTGGTCGCGCCCGTGATTAGCGCGACTTTGCCGTTAAGCCCGAGGTCCAGGATGTCCTCGCATTTGACATGTTATATACCATTTTGATCGGTTACGCGATCACTCGGCGATAGCTCCTCCGTCGGGGTTCAGCGCCTGCCTGGAGAGCGTTCAGGTGAGATTGATGAGCTCTGCTCCGTTTTGCCACCCGATTCGCTGCAACTCCGAATCGCTCGCGACCGCCGATTCCAAGGTCTCGACAAATCGAGACATGCCGCCTGGCACGTGGGGATAGTCCGTGCCGAACACAAACTGGGCGGCCGAGAAGGTGTCTAGCGCGCATCGCAAGGCAGGCGCATGTGTCGTCACAGTGTCAAAGAAAACGGATTTCAAGACCTCAGACGGCAGTCGGGGCTCCTTCGCGCGACACTCCGGAAACTGCTGGTGGTAGTTATCGAAACGGTGGATGATGTACGGCGCTGTCCCGCCGACGTGGCTGAATACCCAACGGATGCCAGGATGCCTCGTGAAGGTACCGGAATACACCAGGCGGCCAATGGCGTTCGTCACCTCGGCCATATAGTCGAGCGCGAGCGCCATGGCGTATTCCCTGACTCCGTCGGTGCAGCACGGAGTGCTCGCGTGCACGAAGACCACGCACTTCCTGCGCGAAAGCTCTGCCAGCAGGGGTTCGAATCTCGAATCGTCAAGGGTCGCCCGATCAATGGTCGTGCAAAGGATCACACCGACGACCTCGTCTATGGCGAGCACGCGGTCCAGCTCATTTAGGGCTGAGTCGACGTCGGGAAGAGGAAGGCTGGCCAGAACCTTGAGCCTCCGTTTTGACTCCCGAGCCATAGCCACGAACTCGTCGTTGACCTCGACCGCAAGGTTGCGACGGACCGGCTGTGGAAGCCTGTATACGTTCGGCGCGGACAGCGATAGCACCTGCATTTGTATTCGGCTCGCGTCCATTGATTGCAGACGCTCCTCCAGGGTGGGCATTGGCTGGGGAGCGGCCAGTGCAACCGCGCCATCCTGGAGGACGACAAGACGGCCATCAGATCTGTAGTAGTGGTCGAATCCGCTCCCGTGCTGGCGGCAGGCATCGAGGTAAGCGACGGGATAGTGGTGCGCATGAAAGTCAAGGAATCGCATGCCCTCGGCTCGCATCGTTGATCACCCTCCTCCTGACCGCCGTAAACAAGGCCCGCTGGGTGAACACTAACCCTTGGCACCTTTCGGGCACTACTGGGGAGTGGCACGTCTTGTGCCGATCGCCCGCCCGAAGGTCGAAGTGAAGCGATCCAGGCTCGTGGCGCGACCACCCGGCCGGCCCTTGTGGGTCGCAGGATCGCATTTTGACGCCGAGGGTGTGACGCCCATGCGAGCGTTCGGTCATTGCAGCTTAGAATCGGACTACACCTACGAGGGCACGGCAGAGATCCACACCCTTCGGTGAGGCGGTCACCGGGATCCCTGCCTACCGCCGATGGGCTCGGGCAGCTCAGCCGTTTGTCTTGGGAGCGGGTGCTCTCCGGCAGAATGATCGCCGGCTCGAGTTTGGTCTTTTAGTCGACCTTTAGAAGAATAGCGTCGACCTGCCCGAAGCCTCCGCACACCGCCGCCACCGCGTAGCCCCCGCCTCGTCGACGAGCTTCGAGTACTGCCACATAGGTGATCCTGGCGCCGCTAGCCCCGACTGGATGCCCGATCGCCACCGCCCCGCCGTTGACATTGGTGCGGTCCTCGAGCCGTTTGAGTATGCTCGCGTCGCCGTCGGCCAGGACGCGCAGGCTGACGGCGGGAACGGCCGCGAATGCCTCGTTAATCTCGATCACGACGAGATCCGACAGCGACAGGCCGCTGACCTTGAGCAGACGCTGGATGGCATGTGCCGGCAAGTACGCAGACGATTTCGGTTCTCCTGCCATGCTCACATGGCTGACGATTCTCGCCTTGGCTTTCAGCCCATTCGATTTCGCGTAGTTCTCGCTAACGACCAGCATCATGGCGGCGCCATCGTTCAGGCCAGGCGCGTTACCGGCCGTGACTGTCGGGCTGCCGTACACCGGTTTCAATCGCGCGAGCTGGTCCAAGCTCGTGTCCCGCCGGGGCGGCTCGTCGAACTCCAGCGGTACTCCGGAACGGCCCGACGGGTGAGCGCGTATCTCGTCCGCGAGGTAGCCATTATCCGCCGCCGCGAAATACCGTTGGTGGCTTCGAAGGGCCCAGTCGTCCTGGGCATTTCGATCAACTCCGTAGGTTAGCGCGACTTCGCCGACATATTTGGCGATCGGCTCATCAGCCAGCGGAGATCGCATGAGGAGGATGTCTTCAACGCTCTGGTCTCCGATACGCGCGCCTGTGCGAGGGGCCCGCAGGAGCAGCGGAGTCTGGCTCATCGATTCCATCCCGCCCGCCAAAACAACCTGCCGGCGGCCGATGGCGATAGCTTCTGCCGCCAGACCGATCGCGGTCATGCCTGAACAGCAGGCGCGGTCGACCGAGACCGAAGGCAGTTCCATTGGCAGCCGGGCCTCTTGCACCACGCGCCGTGCGGGAACCATGCATCCGGACGACAGGAGGCCCACCCCAAGCAGCAGCTCGCCGAGATCATCCCGATCGATGGTGTCGAGCAGCGGTCCCATCGCGAGTGCGGCAAGTTCGTAGCTCTGGTGCTCTGAGAGCTCGCCACCGAGGCGGCCGAACGGCGTTCGCGACCCGTCAACGATCACGGCCCGTTCCATGTGGCTCCTACCGTTCACCCATCACCGAGTCTGCGCGACTTCGTCAGCGCGCCGATTCAGCGCTGAGTAGTCCTGCTTGAGCAGGTACTTGGCGTATTCGTACCGCGGCTGAAACAAGGAAACGTGAACGTACGGCTCCGTGCCGGGGACGTCGAAACGCGCGCGAGTCCCCGCAAGGACAAGCACGGCGTCACCGCCGCGGATCGATGTGCGTAGCACCTCCTGGTGGTTCGGCGGAAGTGTGAATTCCACATCCGCCGCACCCGAAATGCAGACGTGGAATTCGTCATGCCAGAAAGCCCACTCGGTTGCACGGCCGGCGTCGAACGCTTCCCAACACACTACGCCACGGGGATCGTTGATCAGGAACTGCAGGCGGAAGCTCTCCTTGGAGCCGGGCGATGGTCCGCCAAACTCCACAGGAGAAGTGGCGAGCAGGCGCTCCGGATCCAGATGCGTCACGATCACAGGATCTTTCCTCCTTCGGTACGAGACGGCTTGTGCTTACCTTGCTACCACAAACTCCAGTGATGCCAAGTCGCACGGCACATCATCTTAACCAGCATCGGCTGATGGCCCTGTGCACCGAGGTTGGTGGATGATGGTTCGCTTGGATGGAGTTGAGGTGACGATATGGATGCGATCGACGTAGAGACCATTCGCACGCTGGCCGGCGTCGCGGATATTGAAATCCCGCCTGCGCGCCACGCTATGCTGGCAAGGCGTTTGGGGTCGATGATGGAGGCGACCCTCAAGCTCAGGTCACTGATGCGCCGGGTCCCGAACGCCGTTCCATTCATTACAGCGGCTCAGATCTCATCCGGATCACCTCCGGAGTGACGGTGTGTCGTTGACCGGCCGCGACATCGCGGACCTCACCATCGCCGAGGCCGGTCACCTGATCAGACGGCACGAGACCTCACCAGTCGACATGGTCCGCGCCGTGCTCGACAGGATCGCCAAGTATGACTCTCAGCTCACTGCCTACATCTCCGTGTTCTCCGAGCAAGCGCTCGAGGCGGCTCGTGCCGCAGAGACACAGATCCTGGCGGGGGAGTATGCCGGCTCTCTGCACGGCATCCCAATCGCCATCAAGGACAACATTCTCACGGCTGGCTTGCGGACGACGGCAGGAAGTCGAATCCTGGCGGACTTGATTCCGGCGGAAGACGCCACCGTGGTGCAGAAGTTGAGGCAGGCCGGCGCGATCATCCTAGGCAAGACCAACCTGCATGAATTCGCGTGGGGCGGAACGACCAACAATCCTCACTTTGGCGCCACGCGCAACCCCTGGGACACCTCGAGATTCGCTGGCGGATCAAGCGGTGGGTCGGCATCGGCAGTCGCGGCGCGCGAGTGCTTCGGCGCTTTGGGCACTGACACCGACGGTTCGGTGCGGGTGCCGTCGGCGTTCACAGGAGTCGTCGGCCTGAGGCCGACCATAGGCCGGGTCAGCAACCACAATGTGATCCCGCTTGCCTGGAGCATGGACACAGTCGGCCCCATCTGCAGGACCGTTGAAGACTGTGCGCTCCTCTTTAACGCGATTGCTGGCTACGATCCCAAGGACCCGACATCAACTCAGGTGGCAGTTCCGCAACTGATACCGCAGGCAGGTCTAACTGCGATGCGGATCGGGATAGACGAGACGTACTGTTTCGCGCATGTGCAGCCTGAGGTCGAGATCGCCGTTCAAAGGGCAATCGAGACCCTGAAGGACTTGGGTGCCACGATCGTTCCCATCCATATCGACGACCTCTCGGGAAGCGTGGCGGCGGAGCTGGCAGTGGTGATGTCGGAGGCCAGCACGTACCACCAGCGTTGGCTGCGAGAGCGTCCCGACGACTATGGCGATGACGTTCGCACGCAACTGGAGCTTGGAGAGCTATTGCTCGCCACTGACTACATCCAGGCTCAGCGCTACCGCACCGTTCTGAGGGGGACGATGATGGCCGCGCTCCATGAGGTTGACCTTATGATTTCGCCGACGGTCCCGTTCGTCGCCATTCCCGTCGGAGAGGGAAGGGTGTTGATCAACAGCGCCCGCCCGGCTCATGCGATGACCGCGGTGATGCAGTTCAGCGGATTGGCCAGCCTTATCGGGTTTCCAGCGGTCTCGATCCCCTGCGGTTTTTCGAGCGAGGGGTTGCCCATAGGCATGCAGCTCCTGGCCCGTCCCTTTGACGAAGCCACCCTTCTACGCGCGGGAGTTTCGTACCAGTCGGTGACGGGCTGGCACCTCCAAGCACCGCAGCTGTAGCTCGAACAACATGATTGGCAAGAAAGCAACCGTCTTCGGAATCTCGATGGGCGTCAGTCCTCGCGAGCCGCTGCGGCGGTCGGTCGAAATCATCCATCAGGCCGATCAGCTAGGCCTCGATTGCGCGTGGATCCTCGACTCGCAGCTGCTGCTCAAAGACCCGTATGTCGTGATGGCGCTGGCCTTTGAAGCCACCGAGCAGATCAAGCTCGGGACTGGAGTCACCAATCCACTTACGCGTCACCTGACGGTGACAGCGAACGTGGTGTCGACGCTCAGAACGCTGGGTGAGAACCGGATTCAGCTTGGGATGGGGTCCGGAGACGCCGCGGTCATGCCGCTTGGCCTGAAACCGGCATCGGTTCAGCAGTTGGAAGAGGCCGTGAAGACGTTGCGGACCCTATTGTCTGGTGCTGCCATGTCGTTCGGAGCTCGGGACGTGAGCGTGGCCACTGCCTCGGGCGCTGTGCCGATCTTTCTTTCGGCGAGCCAGCCACGGATGCTGGATCTGGCTGGGCGCTGCGCCGACGGTGTGATCATCATGGGCCCTGCCGAAACGGGCTCGATCGCCGAACAGATCAGAGTCGTCCATGCCGGCGCGATTGCGGCCGGCAGAGACCCGGAGACGATCTACCTGGACCTCTGGGTCACCCTATCGGCCCGCGACAATCCGCAAGAAGCGATCACGGATGTCAGGCCGTGGGCGACATCCCAGGCACGCTGGCTGGCGGTATTCAAAGAATTACCGGCAGCCTTGAGCAGGTTCCGGCCGGAGATCGAAGCAGCAGCTCGGTCATATGACTTCGGGCAGCACCTCTCGAGAAACCCAACCGGGCCATCTCCGATCTCCGATGAGTTCGCCCGAAGCGTCGCGGTGGCGGGCGACCACGACTACTGCAAGGCACGCCTTAGAGAACTCGCGGCCCTGGGCGTTGACCGCATCACCGTTAGCCTCCTGCCCGGTGGTCGGGAAAAACGGCTGTCGGACTTTGCGGGTCGACTGTTCTCAGGCTGGTGACACGCTCATCAGTCGGTCACCGGATTGCACCCTCGCCCTCGAGCCGCTCCACATCGGCCGGGCTGTAGCCGATCTCCAACAGGACTTCCGTCGTGTGTTGGCCAAGCAGGGGCGCGGCGCTTGTTCGACGCACTGGGCTTCCGGACAGGCGCATGGGCGACCCGAGTTGACGGACGCTGCCCGACACGGGATGGGGCGCGTCCCAGAAGAAGTGGCGCTCTTCCAGGCCGGGGTCGTTGAAGACCTGCCCATAGTCCTGAATCGGGGAGCAGGGCACGCCCGCCTCGCTCAGCAGCTGGAACCACTCGACCACGGGCCTCTTGATGGTGGCAGACTCGATCTCGACGATCAGCTGCTGGCGGTTGCGAAAACGCGAGCTCCCATCGCGATACCTCTCGTCGTCCTTGATCGCCCCCAAGTCCATCACCCGGCACAGATCCGACCAAGTTCTGTCGGTGGTGGCGCCGATAGTGATCCAGCCATCCAGGCAGCGGAAGGCCTGGTAAGGGGCCAGAGCCTGGTGCGCGGAGCCCTGGCGGCCGGCGATCTCGCCAGTGGCGAAATATCGGCCGGCCTCCCAGACCGCCAGTGCTACGCCTGTTTCGAAAAGGCTGATATCGATGAATTGGCCCGCACCGGTCCGCTCGCGATGCTGCAGGGCCGCCACGGCGGACAGAGCCCCGTATATCCCACAAACGAGGTCGCAGATAGGCACGCCCACCTTGACTGGACC
>CAAGKR010380895.1_pt1 | contig 27179 bp, 20 predicted proteins | sample 2556971 | NCBI WGS metagenome assembly CAAGKR01 (sample SAMEA5207829, study PRJEB30636) | soil metagenome | biome: forest; feature: boreal; material: soil | place: USA | collected 2011-09 | depth 1 m | reverse complement strand
CCCCAGGGCGGGGTCCCCAGCCGAGCAGCTCGGCTGGGGTGCGAGACTATTGCATTTCGCGCCGTTGGCGCTTAGGGTCGAACCGGTCCACGTAGTTCTGATACGAAACAATTTCCTGCTTCACGCGGCTTTCGGACCATCCCAGATGTTTCTGCGCCACCCGGGCCGCTGCTTCGACCGCATTAAGCCCGCACGTCGCATTCAGACCAACCATTGTGCGACGCAATAAACAATCAGATAACGTCCGGGCCAACTCGTGTTTGAAAGCAAACACCATTTCCGCTGCAATCGCTCTCGTTTCAAAGTCAAAAACTTCAGCGAGTGAGGCGTCTTCGTCGACCAGATCCAGAATGATCGATGCGCGCGTACCGTAGATTCGCAACAAGCGATTGCTTATAGCCTCCGATAAGCCCGAGCGTTGTTTGAAATCTTTGCAGAAGCCCTCGAAATCAGGAGTGGTGGCCCCGGGCAGCGGCATTCGGTTGGTTGTGCATTTCGGAGAGCTTTGTCCCAGCATCTCGAAAACCAAATGCACCGTTTGCTCAGCGAGGCTGCGATAGGTCGTAAGCTTGCCGCCTACAACTGAGAACAAGTTTCTTACTTGCGGGTGCTGCCTGATAAAGTGCCGTCGGGTAATGCTCTGCTCATCTTTGTCGTCCGTGAAGGGCAACGGTCTCACGCCTGAATAAGCGTAGAGAATCGCTTCCCTCGTCAAATGTGCTTTGGGAATCACGCGATTGGTTTCACGAAGTAGGTTATCGATTTCGTTGTCATCGATCCGGACGTGGTCAAGATCAGCTTCGTATCGAATATCAGTTGTGCCGATCAGGTAGTTGCCGTTCCAGGGAATGATGAAGAAAGGCCGGCGGTCGGTTTCAGCTTCGACGTAGAGTGCACTTGGCGGCGCGCCGGAAAATGGAGCGACGATGATGTGGCTACCTTTAGTGCCGCCAATTAACCGCGGCGAGCCGGCGCCGGCTTTCTCCAACAACTGATCAATCCAGGGTCCGGCTGCGTTGATGACAATTTTGCCGCGCGCTGTGTGGCTCGCGCCGTCAAGTTCGCTTTTGAGTTCAACGCTACTCACCGTTTGATCCGTGATGATGAGTCTGTCGACGCCCAAGTAAGTTGCGACAACAGCTCCGTGCTCCAGCGCTGACAGCGCGTTTTCCAGCACTAGTCGCTCGGCGAATTCCACTTGCGCGTCAAAATAAATCGCTGCTCCAAGCAGGCCTTCAGCGTTTAGACCCGGCGCCCGCTCAAGAGTCTCGGCGCGCGAAAGCATCAGGTGGCGAGGCAGAGTCTTGTGCAGAGAAAGGAGGTCGTAAGCGAACATTCCGGCGCGCATCGTCAAAGGCCCACGCCGCGCGCTTTTGTATATTGGAATCAGAATCGGGAGCGGCCTTATCAGGTGCGGTGCAATATTGAGCAGAACTTCTCGTTCACGGAGGGATTCGCGCACTAGTCCAAACTCGCCGTGTTCGAGATAACGCAGGCCGCCATGAATCAATCGCGTCGACCAACTCGATGTTCCGCCGCCAACGTCACCTTTATCCAGCAAGAGGACTCGCAGGCCACGCATCGTCGCATCGCGCGCGATCCCGGCGCCGTTGATTCCAGCCCCGATCACAATTACGTCAAATAGGATTTTGTTCAGCTCCATTGGCGTTGTTTCAAGCCCTGCGCTGCTAATTCACTTTGCATGTGGCACGCGCATCTTGCGCGTGATTCACGGGTGGGTCGAGCACCCAGCGTGGCTGCTCCCCTTCCTAACCTGGAGCCTCTCTAACTTAAAATATCTTTATGAGCTGTCAGATTGCCAGGCAGCGGGGGCAGGCCCCCTTCCTAACCTGAGAGACTTTTTGACTTGATCAGTTTCTTTACGTTTTGAGAGCTTCTCAAACCAAAGGGGCAGTAAACTCATTAAGTATCGTTCAAGTCAGTTCAGCTCAGGGTCAGGAAGGGGGCCTAGCACCCCAGCGGGGCTGCCCCGCTGGGGACCCAGCCCTGCCCCCGCTCTTAATACTTCTTCTCAAAAGCCAGACCTTTGACTCTCTTAGTTACTCACTAACTGGAAGCTTTTGGCTAAGAACATTGTCTTAGTGCAACAGCGTGGCTGCCCTGCCGTGGACCCCGCACGCCCGTGCCATTTGTTCAAACTGAACAAGTATCCAGCCATGGCAACACCACGCACCATATAGTGCCAATCGTGCACCTTCTCGGGCAAAGGTTAAGCCCCCGGCGTTGCGGTCAAAGACAAGTTAAAAACAGGCATGCGGGGTTTGCGCGATGAACCTACATTGGAACATTAGTTCCCTACCTCTCGAGTTAACCAATAGAAGCGCTGGTTAGGCGCTAAATGTTCATAGAACCGTGGTCATCGTCACTTGGGCATCGAATCTCCTCATCGAGACCTATAAACATCTCGCCGCTACGCGGCGGTTCTTTCCGGCAGACAGCTTCGTCGGGGATCGGAAAGACTTTGATCCTAAACATCTTCAAATTCTTTGCGGTGAGTTCAGAGGCATGCGCTTTGCTCTCGCCGATGTCAGCAGTTAAGCCCTTAGCAAAAGAGATTGGCAGAACAAAATCGACAGGCAAGGATGCCTGTCCTACGGGGCTTAGCCCTCGCCAACGCGCACAGTGTTCGAGCTCTCCTATGCCTTATGGCGCGCGTCTGACGTACCACTGGTTAAAAGTCGAATAAAAAGGAGCGTAAGTATGCGTTCTACCCGACCCGTCTCTTCGACGATCTTCTTTCTCTTCCTGACACTCTTCACCACAACAATAATGGCGCGCGCCGCTGGTGATGCGGCTGATGAGGCGGATGAATATGACGTCAAGGCGCGTGTAGTCCGCATCAGCTTGCTTACCGGTGAAGTAAATCTCAAGCGCAGCGCGAGCACTGATTGGGAGCGCGCGCGGCTTAACTTCCCACTCGTTGAAGGCGATACGATTTCAACAGGCGACAACGCGCGCGTCGAAATTCAGATTGATGCGCGCAACTTCGTTCGACTCGGGGCCAATTCGATTTTGAAAATCACGACTCTGCGTGATGAGGGAGTTGCGCTAAGTGTAGTAGAGGGTACAGCCTCGGTGCGCCTGGCAAAGTTTGACCGCGATCACGAGTATTTTGAAGTTGATGCGCCGAAGTCTACGCTTGCCGCTGAGAAGAAAGGGCTTTATCGAATCGACGTGTCGCACGAAGGCCGTGTGCGCTTGACCGCGAGGGATGGCGGGCGAGCGCGTATCTATTCCGACACTTCGGGTTTTGTATTGCGCGATGGACGCACGGCCGAGCTTATCTACGAAGGGGCCGATGCCGGCGATTGGGAATTTGTCGCCGCTAATGTTTCCGATTCATGGGACAACTGGGTTGACAATCGCGAGCGCTATCTCGCTCAACGTCTGCGTTATGACGTTCAGTATTACGACAGCTACGTCTGGGGAGCCGAAGACCTTGATGCTTATGGTGAATGGACGTATGCGACTGACTACGGCTGGATCTGGCGACCTAATACCACCGTAATCAACAACTACTACAATTGGGCCCCCTATCGTTACGGAAGTTGGACCTGGTGCCCGCCTTATGGCTGGACCTGGGTGGGCCATGAGCCGTGGGGCTGGGCTCCTTATCACTATGGCCGCTGGGTCTATTACAACAACTACTGGGCTTGGTGTCCGCGAAGCCACTATTACCGGAATCGCAGTTGGTGGCGACCCGCACTCGTCGCGTTTCACATTTCGTTTGGCGATAACATTTGCTGGTATCCGCTCCACTATCATCAGCGCGATCCACGTTCGCGATATTACCAGGCCTCGGATCGCTTGCGGCCAATGCGCGCCGATGAGTTGGCTGGGCTAAGACGAGTCAACCCAGCATATCTCCGAGCGGTTACATCTCTAGCAGCAAAAGATTTTGGCGCTGACGGCGCCAAGCTGCGCCCGGCGGATGAGGTGTTGGCGCGCCGAGTTATCAGTGCGGAACCTCTGCGCACTGATTTGCCGATCAGGCCCGCTTACGCACTGAATGATCGCGCAGTCGCAGGGGACCGAACACAACGGGTAATTGTCGCGCGTCCCGCCAGAATCAGTCCCGCAAGGGAACTCCCGGAGAGAGCAACGGGCGCGGCGTTGCGGAACCCAGGTATTGCGCTCGACAACGAGCTGCGTCGTTCACGAATTCTGAATGGTCGCGACGCGCGTCCGGAATTTCCAGTTCCGGCTGCCGGCGCCGGAGGGGTCGCAGGTGTTGGGGAAACGCGTCCCGCTGGTGCAGTGGCGCGCCCCGCGCGCCCGAGTCGCGAGGTTGATCCCCGGGTTGATCCTCGTAACGATATTGGTGGGGCTGGTCGGGATGTACAGAGAATCCCAGAATCCCCTGAAACCAATGAACACCCTGAGCGGCCCAGTCGAACATTTTCCAGGGAAGACGTTCCCGCACGGCCCAAAGGAAATGTAGGGGAGCGACCCGCACGCGTGCCGGTGAGGCCTTCTGCAAATGATGGCGAATCTCCAGGCGAGCGCCCGGCCAGGCCCGAGCGAACTGAACGAACTCAGTCGCCGGAAGAACCCGCCAGAGTGGAAAGGCCCGAGCGCCGTGAACGACCCGAAGCTCCATCGCGCACGACTGAGCCGCCGCCGCGGTATGAACCACCAGCGCGTAACGATCCGCCACCGCGTAACGATCCGCCACCGCGTAACGATCCGCCACCGCGCAGTGATCCGCCGCCGCGCAGTGATCCGCCCCAACGTTCCGAGTCAGCGAGGCCGGAAAGCGATCGACATGTGCATAGAGAAAAGGATCCCCGTTAGCGCAGGGATGAAGCTAAGGGTAATTGAAAAGTAGCAAGGGGTCTTCAGATGAAAGTCGCAAAGTTGTTGGTCTATCAAATACTGCTCGTCGCGGGCCTCGTCTGTTCGCTAATGGGGGCCGCCAATGCACAAACGCTCGTGCCCGATCTCCGATCAGATATCCGGCCAGATCTTCGACGAGCACTCGCGGCCCAGCAAGAGCCTTTGCGCGCCTGGGATAAAACAACGGGTAGGGCGAATGGTTACGTTCCGGCGCGACCGGAACGATTGAGCGCAATACGGTTCAGTTCGTCGTCGGCCATACTTAGCAATGGACGTGATTCGCTTTCCGCGGCTTACCCTTCGAGCACTGTCAACCTGGCGGCCACGACTGCAATTCTTCCCGGGACGCCTTTGACTCAGATCTTGCACACATCGCAATTGAGTTTGAACTCATCCGCGGGTACTGACGAACAGTTCGTCGATCGCAACGGAGATTTGATCGCCGATGAGAGGACCACTCTTGATTCGGCACGCGGTTCGTTTGATATTGCGGTGGGCCAATCGGGAGCGAGGTATGAAGTCTATTCCGCGACCCTCAACAACACTCTCGTGGGGGTGCTAGTTGTCGCGCTCGATACGAATGGCGATTATCGGATAGACACATCGACCACCTACAATTTGCAGCGAGACTTTAATCTGCCTTCGGCAGCCGCGGTTGTAACAGGAACTTCGAAGGCAGGCCTCGAGTTTGTCATTGTTTCTTCCAGCGGTTACTACAACGCCTCAAACCCTAACGATCCTAACAACGAACCAAGCGCGGGCATCGTGTTATTGGTGCGCGATCCCAGCACCGGAGGTTTCGACAATTCGCGTTCGCGTGAGCTAGTCCGAGTCGGTGACAATCGTCTTTATAACGCAAACGCGCTGGCCCTGCTTCCAAACAATGATCTGCTGATTGCAGATTTCCATTCCGACGAACTGCGTGTAATACGCGACACCGATGGCGACGGCATTCCCGACACGCTCGACACGACGCCCTATTATTCCTACAAATTCTCAAATGATGCTCCGCTCGACGTCGCAGTCAATTCACGCGGCGTAGTGTTCTCGCATTCCGCCGGCAACAACACGGTCATGCTTGCGCTCTACGACGACAATGCCGACGGGCGAGCGGATCGCGAGGAAGTTGTCGTGGAAGGACTTTCGATTGACAACACTCTGTTTCTGCACGGACTAACGGTTGACCGCGCCGGAAATGTGTATGTCATCGAAGATGCTTCCGGCGGGGCGGACACAACGTCTTCAGGTGGAAATGGAGGAAGACCGCGAGTGGATGCTTTTCCAGATCCCGCGTTGAACGGTTTTCTTCGAGATGGCTCAGTCTTCGCTTCAGCAGACGATGAAAAGACACAGATGCTAACGGGCGTCTCCTTTGGATTCAATAACACTTTAGGTCCGGTCGCCCACCTGACTATGGTCAACAGCGCGAAGCTTCAGGGGGATGCCACGCGCGACGGTCTTGGCTCGATTATTGGAACAGGATTGACTCGCGGCGCCAGCGGCTCGACCGAGTCTGAGGCAAGTGCGCGAGGCCTAAGAGTTTTAGTTGATGGCAAGGCTGCGCCTGTCTTCTCTTTCAGCGATCTGCAAGTCAATATCTATGTGGCTGATGAGGTTGGAAGTGGCAGGCGCTCAGTTGTCGTGACAGTGGGCGGCGAAGTAATCGCCGCTGATGAAGTGATTGTCGCGCAATCCAATCCAGGAGTTTTCACGATCCCGCAAAACGGAAGTGGCGAGGCTGTTTCGCTGCTGACGTCCGGCTTCCGATACTCGCCCGGCCCCTTTTTCGCGAATACAGATAATGAACGATCCGTTATAGCAGTTTTCGGCACAGGCTGGAGAAAAGACCTGCCTGTCACGGTCCGAATCGGAGGGCGAACTGCCGTTGTGCAGTACGCCGGGGCTTCAAAACATTTTCCCGGTTTGGATCAAATCAATGTTGAAATTCCAGACGGTTTAAGCGGGGCGTCAACCCTCGTTGTGACAACGGCAAGCGGATTAATCAGTCGCAATGATGTCGTCGTGACGATCAAATGATTAGAGGGTAGCTAAGACAAGAAGCTAGCTCAGGGAATTCAGGTCCACTTTCAGTCGTGGCGACATACGTGGATTGCCGACTTCCTTATCAGGCGTTTCAGAGGACACTTCGCCAATCTGGAACGCTCCCATTTTCTTGTAGAAACCCTCCGCGTTTGGATCGGATGAGATGCCAACTTCTGAAACGTTTTGCTTCGCCGCGCTTTGCATCGCATGGATGAACAGATCTTTTCCGACACCGGTGCCAATGTGTTCCGGAGCTACCCACATGTGATCCAGCTCGGCCTTATCCTTCCGAACGATCAAGGCGTAAAAGCCGAGGAGCTCGCCTTCGCCCTCGCCTTCAGCGACGTACACCTGGTTGTTCGCAACAAATTCCGGCGAGATCGTGAGGTCATCGTCCCAGTGCTTAATCCAGTTTTCCGGGTAACCCCAATACCGTTTGGCATCGTGGGCAATTCTGGCCAGCGTGTTGGCGTCTTCACTTGATGCTTTTCTTATTCTCAATCTTTGCGGAATCCTAACCTACAGAACCGGGAGCGGACCGGGTTTGAGCTGGGGCAAGCGTGGGATAAGACTGGGTGCAGAGAGATTCAGCGCTGCGTGTTGCAGTCTGAATTTTTAGGAAGTTATCAGGACGAGGCTGCTTCGCTGGCTTCTGCCGGGGCAGCGCCCTCGTGATGCTCAGTTGTGTAAAGGCGAAGAATATCCTGTCCCTGACGTGATCTTGGATCGATGGTTCTCACGTGCTTGCGACCCTGCATCTCCCAGATTGCCGTCACTACTCCATCCTTCTCAACTGCGTGGTAAGAGATATCTTCCATCACAGGTTCTGCCACTTGATTCTCACCTGTTGTTTCAGTCGCGTCTTCCATCTGCGCGGTTTCATTCTCAGACATTTGCTCCGACATTTTTACGTTAACGCTCCTCTCCAGAACTTCTCGGCCTGTATTGTTGGTTTGAGGAATTGTTGCATACCGGTCGCGCACGTGTCCACCGGACAAACAGCAGGCAAGTACGCAGACAGGCCAACAAACAAAGGGAAAGACCGGTGCAACCAAACTACTCGTGTCACGCTCTCCCGCGCGTGGCAAGTGCCACCTCCACTGCCCGCCGCGGAACTACAACACCCCAGCCCTGCCTGTTGACTTCGATATCTGGTACTCGTTCGGCCGTTTCGATCAAAATGCGTTTCACTTGCTGCGGAGTCAGGGCGGGGTGAGCTTCCAGCATACAGGCGGCGATTGATGAAACGATCGGTGCCGCGAAAGACGTCCCATCAACATATTTGTAGTGCTGGTTGATCACATTGCCTTCACGAAGCTTAATTGTAATCAACTGTCGTAAGAGCGGAAGGGGCAAACCCAGGGCTTCGTCGAAGTCTTTATCGACGCCTGCATGCGACTCGACAATTGCGCGTAGCTCGCCGTCCAAAGCCGTATCGAGTTCGGAGCAAAGATGAGCCTGATCAGCCGTCGGCGTGGAGGGAAGAATCGGCGCTGCAACCCAGATGCCTGGCGCAATAATTTCCGGCTTTTGTAAACCATCGATAGTTGGCCCATACGATGAGCGATACATGCCTCGTCTTGCTCGATCGAGCGAGTTTTGGTCATCAAGCCCGCCAACGGAAATCGCCGAGGGCGAACTCGCCGGCGGCAACACCGGATGACCGGCGGCCATTCCGGCATTGCCGACTGCACAAACTACGAGCAACCCTTCATGAACTGCGCGCTCAACCGTCTGGCACAACGAACTATCAAGGTATGGCCGCTCGAAATCACCGCCCGCCGAAATGTTGACGATCCGAATATCGTATTTCTTTCGATTGTCCAATACCCACTCGAGGCCACGGCCGATTTGTTCATCTGGAATATGGCCAGTGCGCCCTATTTTCACCAGTACGACGTTCGAATCGGGCGCGATACCGCGATAGAACCCGCCAGACAAGTGACCATTTCCCGCCGCCACCACAGACGTCATCATTCCATGCCAGCTCGCGACGTCAGTTGTCTCCAGCGACGTGCGATCGTCCTGAACATCAAAGATGCTGTGGTATGCGACGATCCGATTTTCTGGTTTTGTTAGATCGTCATGGGCGTAGAAACCCGAGTCGAGAAAAGCGATGGTCACGCCACGGCCGGTGAATCGCTCGTCTGCGTCCATTCGCAAAGGGGTAGGCAGAACATGATCGGTTTGTTCAAAAACAAAGTGGTGCGAATCGATTTGCGCCTTGGCCCTGCTATAGAGCTGTATGCAATTTGAGCAAACTCGGGTCAGCGCTTCCGCAACACCCGTGTTGGCTTTCAGAAGTGTCCTGATGTCGGCGTTGACTTCCCCAAGAGGAATGGGCTGATCATTCGCGCGGCCACAGAGGTGGCAACATACGCCCGTCTCCTCCGGGGTTCGATCTAAATTGCTTGAGAGAATTGACTCCGACATTCCGGTGGCAGTTTACTTTATTCTGCCATGATTTCAATCAGGCCACAGTTCCAGCCACAGTTGTGCGGTTACCCGTGAGGCGTGTAAGGTATTGCTGCAATAGTAACAATCGAGTGAAGGAATTCGTTCCGGATTTATGGCCCATCAGGAATTAAGCGTGTCCGACCTGTTTCGTCGGGCTCAGGCCATCAAGCGCGAAAAGCCGCAGACATCTTACAAAGAGGTTAAGGACCTCCTTGTGAAGGAATTTGCGGGTAAACCCTTTCCTTCACTTCATAACCTGACGATACCTGAGCAAGATGCGCGCGCTCCGGAGGAAGACTGGTCCGCTGGATTGCCAATCGTAAGACGCGGTATTCAATTTCAGGACTGGAAGGAAATTGTCGACGGAATTTTGTTAAGCCTCGAACAAACCGAAAACTACGAACGCGAGCGCGGGCCCGAGGGCACCAGAGACAAATGGCATGATCGCTCAGTCGGCATCGAAGAGCCAACTAAGAAGGCTGTGGATAAGTGGATGCCGGAAGAGTTGATGAAACTAGCCGAAAGGCAAACTAAGAAATAAGTTTTTGTGCTTTGTTCTTTGAACTTTGTTCTTTGAGCCATTCGTTTAATTGCAGCGCATGAAGCGGAAGAAGGAACCGCAAATACAAAGCTCAAAATACAAAGTACGACCTAATTGAAATTATGAGTTTTCTGGGAAGTTTATTCAACGATCCAAAGTATCAGCCGGGTGATCCCCGCAAGCCCGAAGAGATCTCCGAGGCCGACATCATCAGTCCGAATACCCGGCTTCCGAATCGAATTCCTCCCGGACAGACGCGCACGCGCAAATGGCCCGTGCTTGATGCGCATGGAACTCCTGAAATAGATCTGGCGACATGGTCGTTCGAAGTTGATGGTTTGGTTGAGCATCCTCAGAAATGGTCGCTTGATGAATTCATGCAGTTGCCGGCAGCGAAGGTTTATGCTGACTTTCATTGCGTCACTCGGTGGTCGCGCCTCGACAACCTTTGGGGAGGCGTGCCGACACGTGAGGTAGCGAAAATTGCAGGCATAAAACCTGAGGCAAAATTTGGTGTCGCGCTTGCTTACGATTATGGCTGGACGACAAACGTCCCTATCGAATACTTCCTTAATGAGGATTCGCTCTTCGCCTGGTCGCATGACGGAGCCCCAATTCCTCCCGAACACGGTGGACCAGTGCGACTGATCATTCCCCAACTGTATGCATGGAAGTCGGCCAAGTGGGTCAAAGGAGTGCGCTTCCTGGAGCAGGATCAGGCCGGATACTGGGAAGAGGGCGGCTATCACATGCGCGGCAATCCCTGGGGTCCCGGCGATGGTGAGCGATTCAGATGGTCTTAATACTGGGAGCGCGGGCGTCTCGCCCGCAATGAGCGCCAAAGGCGCGAACAACTTACTTGGTTGGTCAATCGGGATTGAGTGTTCACGGCACGTTGCGGGTGGGACGCCCGCGCTCCCAGTAATAATGACCGTCTCATCGCCCAAAGACGCCGCTGCTGTCATTCTCCTGCGACACAACACCAACCCTCACGACCCTGAAGTCTTCCTGGTCCGTCGGAGCGAGAAGCTTGCATTTCTTGGCGGCTACCATGCCTTCCCCGGTGGGCAGCTTGATACTTCCGACGCTGACGCGCGCGTCGAGAATTGTGCTGACACAGAAACCCGCGCGGCTATTAGTTGTGCTGCGCGCGAGTTGTTTGAGGAGACTCAAGTACTCGTTGCCCGAGGAGGCGATGCCTTAACGCAGGGCCAGCGCGCTTCTTTACTCGACGATTTGCAGGCAGGGCGCATGTCCTGGCCTGCGTTATTACAGCACTATGATCTTTATCTCGATGCAGACAATTTCACTTTTGTCGGCCGCTGGGTAACCCCGCCGTTCAGTGCGCGGCGTTTCGATACCTGGTTTTTTCTTGTTAACTGTCCTCCGAAGCAGCGTGCGCTCGTCACCGGTGATGCGGAGCTCGACAGTGGCGAATGGATTGCGGCGAGTGCCGCCGCGGCGCGCTGGCAACAATCGGAAATAATCGCCGTGCCGCCAGTCCTTCATGCGTTGAAAACCTTATCCGCCGGCTCAACTGACGATCTAGTCGATCTGGTCGGTCGATTTCTGTCCGTGCCTCACGCCCACCGCGAGCCTGTCCGCCGCATCGAGTTTCGCCCAAATTATATTTGCTTCCCTGTGCGAACGCCCACGAAGCCACCCGCAACGCACACAAACTGCTATTTGATTTATACCTCGCAGGGGATTCTCATTATCGATCCGGGATCGCCTTACGAAGATGAGCAGCAGGCGTTAGCCGCCTGCATTGATGATCTGATTGCCGAAGGTCGAATCGTGAGCGAAATAGTTTTGACTCACGTGCACCCGGATCACGTCGGCGGAGTCAATGCTCTACGAAATCACCTCGGTGACAAGGTTAACGTGGCTGCTCATCGTCTAACCGCGGAACCTTTGCTCGACAGCATTCGCGTCGATCGTTTTATCGCGGACGACGAGCTAGTCAAGCTCGATGGTGCGCCGCATATTCATCTTCGCGCGATGCATACTCCAGGGCACGCTGGCGGTCATCTGTGCTTTTACGAAGCGCGAACCGGCACGTTGATCTCCGGCGATAACATCGTAGGTATTGGTTCAGTTCTAATCGACCCGCCGGAAGGAAACATGCGCGACTACCTTCTTTCACTCGAGCGCATGCGCGCCTTACCGAATCTTTCGCTGATCCTGGGAGGGCACGGGCCTGCCGTTGGTAATGCTTACGCAAAGATTGACGAATACATTTCGCACCGGCTGGAACGTGAACAAAACATCCTGCAAGCCATTCAGCAAGGCGCAGCAACCCCAAAAGATGTCGTCGCTCGCGTTTACACCGATGTCTCACCAAAAGCTTACGCCATGGCCGAACGCGCCGTGCTTGCGCACCTGGAAAAATTGAATGCTGAGGGATTAGTCTCGCAAGCCCTTGACGGTACCTATCACCCGACCAGAGCGGACGCTTAACCGCAGAGGGCGCAAAGGAATTCGCGAAGGAGACAGAGGAAAGCCCTTTGCGTTTCTGTGCGTTCGTACTTTGCGTTCTTTTGCGGTTAAAATCTTTCTTAACCCAACAATCAGGAAGCAAGCAACATCATGGAACAAGCAAGGACTTTAGGTGAACTCAAGGCGACTGGTTACAAAAGCGTCTCGGTTAAAGACGAGTTGCGCGCCAACCTCATCAAGAAACTAAAGCGCGGCGAAAAACTTTTTTCCGGGATCGTTGGCTACGACGACACGGTCATCCCGCAACTCGTGAATGCAATACTCGCCAAACATAATGTCATCCTGCTGGGACTGAGAGGACAGGCCAAGAGCAGGATCATCCGTCAACTCACGGATCTGTTGGATGACCACATTCCGGCCATCAGCGGTTCGGAAGTTAACGACGATCCTTTTCGTCCCATCTCGGCCTATGGCCGGCAGACCCTTGAGATTCATGGCGACCTAACGCACATCGAGTGGATTGATCGCGATGCGCGATTTGTTGAAAAACTCGCCACCCCTGACGTAACCATTGCCGACATCATCGGCGACGTTGACCCCATTAAGGCCGCCAAAGGTGGACACCTGTTAAGCGATGAACTGACGATTCATTACGGACTGCTTCCGCGCGCCAATCGCGGCATCTTCGCAATTAACGAGCTGCCTGACCTCGCCGGCAAAATCCAGGTCGGACTGTTCAACATCATGCAGGAAGGTGACGTGCAAATTAAGGGTTACCCTGTTCGTCTGCCGCTGGATGTTATGCTTATTTTTTCCGCGAACCCCGAGGATTACACGGCGCGCGGGAAGATTATCACTCCATTGAAAGATCGTATTGGAACCGAAATCATGACTCACTATCCTGCGGAGTTACAGACTGCCGTTGAGATAACGCGTCAAGAGGCGTGGGTTAGTCGCGGCAGCCTCGGCGACGGCGATAGCGCCCAATCTGGACGGCTTCATGTTCCCGAGTTTATTCGCGAGCTTGTCGAACAAATTGCCTTTGAAGCGCGTGACGACAGTCGAATCGACAAGCATTCCGGCGTTTCCCAACGCATGCCAATCACGGTCATAGAGTCAATGATCTCTAACGCCGAAAGACGCGCGCTTCTCACCGAGGAAGATGAGATTGTACCGCGCATCTCCGACATCTATGCCGCGATTCCTTCGATGACCGGAAAGATGGAACTCGAATACGAGGGTGAGCAGATTGGTGCAAACCGTATCGCTAAGGATCTGATTAAACGCGCAGCTGGAGAAGTCTTTGAGGGATATTTTGTTGGCATCGATTTCGCACAGACGGTGCAATGGTTTGATCAAGGGAACAATTTGCGGCTGGCGGACACTGCGTCGGCAACGGAATGCGCGGCACTACTCGAGGCGGTGCCTGAATTGATTGATGCTTCGCTCATTCCGTTTGACTTCAAAAAGTCGGACAAGGGTCAAGCGGTAGCTGCCTGCGAATTCGTGCTGGAAGGGCTCTATGCGGAGAACAAGATCAGCCGTAACGAAGAGGGTGGCTATACGGCGGTGACGAAAGCAAAGAAGGACCGCCGCGGAATGATCTATGACGATCTGACCGAGACAGGAAAATACAGCTAAGGCACGAACAGGCCACAGATGAACACGGATAGACACGGATAGACACGGATTCAAACATGGCGAAATAACTGAGAAGATCATTGGAGTGTTCTTCGAAGTGTACAACGAACTCGGTCATGGGTTTCTCGAATCGGTGTATGAAAAGTCCCTCGAGGTAGCTTTGACATCTTTGAACATGAAGGTTTGTAGACAGATAGAAATCCCGGTTGCGTTTCGTGGCCATCGAGTCGGAGATTTTACTGCTGACATGCTTGTGGAAAACTGCGTGTTGCTTGAACTTAAGGCCGCGCGCGCACTCGATCCCTCCCATACAGCACAGCTGCTCAACTATCTACGAGCGACGGAGATTGAAGTGGGTTTGCTCCTGAACTTCGGTCTTAAGCCAGATTTCAAGCGACTGATCTTCGATAACCCCCGTAAATCAATCCGTGAAAATCCGTGTTTATCTGTGGCCGCTTTGTTGACGTCCGATGACTAGCGTAACGTCATGAAATTTACCCGCTATTCAAAATTTAAAGGCCTCGACATCTCGTCTCTCAATCTTGGCGACTTGATGGAAGCGCTGTCTGACTCCCTGCTCGACTCCGGTTACGACGACGATTACCACTGGACCCGCCAGAGAAACCCGCAGGACACATCGCTCGATGGACTACGACGCGCGCTGCTGCAGGCGTTGCTGGACCAGGGTTTGCTCGATCAGCATCAGATCAAGGAAATGCTTGCTGATAACGAAGGCAAGTTTAAGGGCTCAATGCTTGAAGAGATGCTCAACCAGTTAATTGAGCGATTGGTTGAAGAGGGTTACCTCACGCTCAAAGAAGAACCTGCACAACAGCAGAGGCGACCGGGACAGTTTGGAGGACCGGGCAATCCAGAAGTCTCAGAGCCTTTGCCCCGTAACGTTAAGTTTGAAGTTACCGAAAAAGGTCTCGACTTCCTTGGCTATAAAGCTCTCAGAAATTTGCTCGGGAGTTTGGGAAAGAGTTCGATGGGACGCCACGATACCTCGCATCTTTCGACTGGTGTTGAGGCTGCGGCTGCCAGCAAGCCTTACGAGTTTGGTGACACCATCAATCTCGATGTGAACACAACTCTTTTAACCGCGATCCAGCGGGAGGGCCCAAAAGTCCCGCTCAATCTCGAGTACAGCGATCTGCACGTCCACCAGTGTGACTATCAATCGTCATGCGCAACTGTCGTGATGCTCGACTGTTCGCATTCTATGATTCTGTATGGCGAGGATCGTTTTACGCCGGCGAAGAAGGTTGCGCTGGCATTGGCGCATTTGATTCGTACTCAGTATCCCGGCGACTCGCTCAAGATTGTGCTCTTCCACGACTCTGCGGAAGAGTTGCCACTGGCAAAACTCGTGACAACACAGGTTGGGCCATATCATACCAACACCGCCGAGGGCCTTAGACTTGCGCGCCGCGTACTGCAATCGCAGCGCAAAGAGATGAAGCAGATCGTGATGGTAACGGACGGCAAGCCGACGGCATGTTTCGTTGAGGGGAATGTAGGACAGACATTCCTGTCTGTCGGCTCACGAGGTCGAACTGCTTCGGATCAGGGCATGACCGGCAAGAATGCCGCTCCTACCAGGCGGCTTTACAAGAACTCGATGGGTGGCGACCCGTTTGTAATGGATGCTACTTTCAAAGAGGTCCAGGCTTGTCGTAAAGCCGGTATAATGATCAATACGTTCATGCTGGCGAGCGATTTTTATCTGGTGGAGTTTGTGAAGCAAATGACTGCGATGACTAACGGTAAAGCCTACTTCGCAAACCCTGGTAATCTTTCGCAGTTTGTTTTGATAGATTTTCTTCGACGACGAACCAGCCGAGTTCGTTGATTTCTGTTCGTTAATCACCACACTGGTGTCCAGGCAAAAGCAAAGGGACTCCAATCTCCACACCGAAAGGGTGCCGTTGTCTGCAAGCAGTTGAATGTAAGTAATGGAATCTGCAGCGCCTAAATCAGGGTTGTATCCGCGTGGACGCCGCCTAACTCCCTATCTGGTTCTCGCCGCCGGGCTGCTTTTCACATTTATCGTTTCCTACCGCTTAGCCAGAGTTGCAGAAACCGAGGATCGCGCGCGCTTCCAGGCATTAGTGCAGGACGTTCATTCGAGCATCGAAAACAGACTCGAAACCTACACAGCGCTGCTACGCGCTGGAACAGGACTCTTCGCGGCAAGTGATTCGGTCTCTGAAAACGAATTCAGAAGTTTCGTGAAGATCCTGGGCCTCGGCGAACATTACCCTGGTGTACAGGGGATGGGGTTTTGTTTACGAGTGAAGCCAGAGCAAAAGAACGCGCTGATCGAAGCAAAGAGGCGTGAAGGCGTTGAAGGTTTTCATTTGTGGCCGGAATCTCAAAGGGATGAATATCACACCATCATCTATCTCGAGCCCCCGGACCAGCGCAATCGGGCGGCGATCGGCTTTGACATGTTTACCGAACCCACCAGGCGCGCCGCGATGGAACGCGCCCGCGACACTGGCCTTCCTGCGGCAACCGTACCTGTCACTCTGTTTCAGATAGTTGATCCGCAGGCACAACAGACAGGCTTCCTGATTTATGCTCCCGTCTATCGCAAAGGGCAGAAGACCTCGACCGAAACCGAACGCAGGGAAGCCCTTCTCGGCTTTGTTTTCAGTCCTTTTCGAGCCGACGATTTTTTCCGGGGAATTGTCACGGGCAAGTCCTACGACAACATCGAATTCATAATTTTCGATGGCTCTGAGTTAACACCGAAGAATTTACTTCACCGTTCCACCGTAACAGACGGTTCGGCGCCAACCTCCTATCAACCGCGTTTCGCCGCCATTACGAACCTGAACGTGGGGGGCCGACCGTGGACAATCAGCTATGCTAGTCGGCCGGCGTCTGATTTGGCATATAGCACAAGCTGGGTTCCTTATACGCTCGCCGCCGGGATACTCATCAGTTTTCTATTCTTCATAGTCACACGTTCACAAACGCGCGCGCGCGCCAAGGCAGAACGGTCGGAGGCAGACGTGCGTGAATCGGAAGCAACCGTTCGAAAGACCCTCGAAGATCGCGAGCGAGCCGAGAACGCCGTCAAAGAGAGCGAAGAGCGCTATCGCGAACTGGTGGAGAACGCAAATGACATCGTTTTCACACTGGACCTCGAAGGCAATGTGACTTCAATTAACAAAGCCGTGGAGTCGATGACAGGTTATTCGCCAGCCGAACTGCGGCGAATGAATATGGCTGACTTTCTCACTCCCGGATCGACTGAGAGCGCGCGTCGCATGACAGAACGCAAACTAGCCGGGGAAGAACGCACTAACTATGAAGTCGAGGTGCGCGCGAAAGATGGTCACCTCCTGACACTCGAAATCAGCAGCAGGTTGGCATTTCATCAAGGGAAACCGGTGGGCGTACAGGGAGTTGCTCGAGACATCAGCACTCGGCGCCAGGCCGAGGAAGCCTTGCGTCAGGCTGATCAGCGCGCGTTGTCTGAGTATGAACGGCTGTTGGAAAAGCTCGCGGGCCTTGCTCAGACGCTGGGTACCGCTCGAGATCTGCTGGCAATCTTTCGTGGTCTGCGGGAATTTACTCTTTTGTCTGTTCCCTGCAACGGCCTTTTTGTTTCTCTTTACGATCGGATTCGCGACGTGCGCACAGCCTGTTACGGCTGGGGCGATGGAGTGGAAATCGATACTTCAGAGCTTCCGCCGATGCCGGTCAACGCCACTGGTCCAAACAGTCGCGCTGTGAGAACGAATCAAGTGATTATAACTAATGATTACATGACGGAGACTCGCGGTAATCCGGCCGTGATCGTCGGTCCTGACAACGGACTGAGGCCGCAATCGTCGCTCTCCGTCCCGATGTCTGTGATGGGGCGAATCATAGGCACGATCGAAGTGCAAACATACGAGCCGGCCGCTTACCGCGATGAACATGCAACCGCGATGCGCATGGCCGCAAATTTGACTGCCGTGGCCATTGAAAATGTTCGATTGCTCGAACGCGAAAGTACCGCGAGAGCCACCGCGGAAGAATCGAATCGGCTGAAAGATGAATTCCTGGCAACTGTATCTCACGAATTGCGCACGCCGCTCACCGCGATCCTGGGATGGTCGCGAATGCTTGAAAGCGGTTCGCTGGAGAGTGACATGGCGGCTCGCGCAATTGAGACGATCAAGCGAAACGCCAAGGCTCAAGCTCAGATCATTGATGACATTCTCGATGTCTCAAGGATTATTACCGGCCACTTGTATCTCGAGCTGAACCCCATAGAACTTGCGCCTGCGTTGGAATCAGCGATAAATGTCGTGCGACCCACCGCAGAGGCGAAAGGTATTCAAATCGAAATAGATTTGGCTCGGGAACCTGCTGCCGTCCCCGGGGATGCAAACAGGTTGCAACAGGTCTTTTGGAATCTACTCTCAAATGCCGTTAAGTTTACGCCCGCCGGCGGTAAAGTAATTGTCCAACTTCGCCAGGTAGATTCCAAAGCTGAGATTAAGGTGGCTGACACTGGACAAGGCATTACCGCGGAGTTCTTACCTTTCGTGTTTGATAGATTTCGCCAGGCGGATAGCACGTCCACCAGGCAGCACGGGGGATTAGGACTTGGACTGGCCATCGCCAGACACTTGATTGAAATTCACGGCGGCACGATTGAAGCCAAGAGTTCGGGCGAAGGCAAAGGCGCCACTTTTACGGTGACGCTACCGCTCGTCGGAGCGATAACTCAGCTTGCTACAAGAGTTGATGTAGAGCCGGGGAGCAAGGAAGCGGATATTGAATTGCAGAAGGTTTTGTCCGGCTTGCACGTGTTAATCGTGGACGATGATCAAGATACTTTGGAATTACTTAGCGCCGCCCTCAAGCAACGAAGCGCGAACATTACCGCCGTCTCATCCGCCGCTCAGGCGATTCAAGCAATAAAGACTTCAAGGCCGGATGTGCTGATTTCTGACATCGCCATGCCGGGTGAAGACGGATACCAGCTTATTCAAAAAATACTCGCACTGAATATCAACCCGAGAATTCCGGCGATCGCAATCACCGCCTATGCTAAGGAAGAGGACAAAGAACGCGCACTCTCGGCCGGCTACCAACGCTACCTGTCAAAGCCGGTCGAACTTGGCGAATTGATGTCAGCAGTAGCAGAAGCAGCTCGAATGGAACTGTCGGACGATGCAGCGGCAGAAGCCCGACCGTCAGGGAGGCTTAAGTAGGCAGCAAGTACCGGGGCAGTAGCCCGACCGTTAGGGAGGCTTTGTCAGTACCGCCTGCGGTAGCGGGGCGGGTGACCCGGCAGTAGGCCGACCGTTAGGGAGGGCGCGGAATTTGCTCAAAGACGGCAAGCATGCCAGAACCACGGAAATACACAATTGAAGAGCGCGTGCGCTGGGGCGACGTGGACGCCGCCCGGATTATTTTCTACGGCGCTTACATTCGATTCTTCGAATTCGCCGAGACGGAATTGTTTCGCGCGGTGGGTTTGCCCTATAGCGTCATGTTCGACGAGCTGGATGTGTGGCTGCCGCGGGTTCATCTTGAATGCGATTTTCATCACGCGGCGCAACTGGATGATCTGCTCGAAGTCTCCGTATACGTCGGCAGGTTTGGCAATAAGTCAATGCGCCTGGATTTTGAAGTGAGACGCAAAGGAGAGGATTTGCTGATAGCGGGTGCACACTTTGTTCTTGCCGCCGTCCGGCGCGATACATTTGAAACCGTGCCTGTGCCCGAAGAGCTGCGGAGCCGGCTTGCGCCCTACACAAAAACGTCCAGCGACTAGACTGGCAATCTCCGCCAACATCCTATGAACGAATTGCAACACCAGTACAATGAGGAATCGTTGGACGAGAAGACCGCCGATCCAAACCCGCTCAAGCTTTTTCAGCAATGGTTGGACCAGGCGATAGCCGGCGGCTTTCACCTTCCCGAAGCGATGACGCTGGCAACCGCAACGACTGAAGGCAAACCCTCCGCGCGGTTTGTGCTGCTGAAGCAGGCAGACGAACGCGGATTTGTTTTCTTCACAAACTACAAAAGCGCGAAGGCGCGCGACCTGGATTCAAATCCGTTCGCAGCCCTTGTTTTTTACTGGCCGCAGTTGGAACGACAAGTACGCATAGAAGGCAGGGTTGAACGAACTTCTGCGGCCGAGTCGGATGAGTATTTCAAAACGCGTTCCCGCGAAAGCCAAATAGGTGCGCTGGCTTCTCCACAAAGCGAAGTAATTTCTTCGAGAGAAACCTTGCAACAACGAGCTGACGAATTGGAGAAACTGTACAACGACCGCGAGGTTGAACGCCCGGCGCATTGGGGCGGCTATCGGCTGAAGCCCGAACGAATTGAGTTTTGGAAAGGACGTCCGGGCCGGCTGCATGATCGAATTCTTTACGAGCGGAAAGCGGGTGGCTCCTGGATCATCAAGCGCCTCGCGCCTTAAACAGTCGGGGTTGAGATGAGCGGCTGTTCCGAAATCCGTCGCCGGCTCCTTGAGAGCCCTAAATCGGTCGGAGCGCGCTGCGCGCAAGTTTTTTCTTTAGTCCGACGTAACCCTGTTCGCCGGCGACAAGATCGCCCAGGACTTTTTTTATCCCTCGATGGCCTTGCGCAAATTCAATCATCCTTTCCGTAAATGGAGCGCCCCAGAAGTTTCCGTAAAAGCGCCGGCGCATTTGTGAAGCGCGGCGCAGCTCGCCGCCGAAATCTTTGCGCCAGCGTTTCTCAAACTCCTCCGGCCGGCCTTCGAGAAAAGCGTCGGCAAAAAGTTCCGCCGAACGCAATGCGTAATAAATCCCCTCTCCAGTAACAGGGTCCGCAAAACCTGCCGCATCACCCAGCAAGGCCCAGCCTTCGCCGCACGCACGTCTGCTATCCCAGGTCTTGTCGGCAAGACCCGGAATTTTCGCGGCGTAACGTTCGGCTGTCGCTCGCAAAGTTTTCTCGATAATGGAGGCGCCGGGCTCCATTTCAAAATTACTCCAAATGTTTGCGCTACCGTCTTTACGTTGGCGGTAGTAACCAATCATGAATTGCCACAAGAGATCGTCAAGCGCTTTATGTTCAAACGCCTCCTGGGTTGTGGCGATACCAAATGAAATGTGATCCAAACGCGGAAATGCCCAGGCGTAACCTACCCACCCGGGAAGAAACGCAATTACAGTGGGCGCGTCTCCCTTGTCGGGCAGAGGGGTTCGATAACCAAAAGCAACTTCCATATCAGAAGCCTGCAGCGGACCGGCGAGCTTTTTCGCTATGGCGCTGTTGGCGCCGTCAGCGCCCACCAAAACTTTCGCCGACCATTCAGAGTTATTTCGGCCGCAAAGTCGCCAACCAGATTCCGTTCTCGCGATCCCCCTGGCAGAGATTTTTTCAAAGATGACTTCCGCTCCCGCATCTCTTGCCAGATCGCGCAGATAGGAATCAAAAGCAATGCGCGAATAGATCGCGAAAGGCTCGTCGAGCTCCATATGCAGACGCTTGCCGGCGGGAGAGTACATCTCCAACTCATCGACCGTCCGGCCCACAGCATTTAGCAGATGCGGCCAGGCTTTGAGCGCTTTGGCCGTTACCCCACCTCCGCAGGCCTTCGGCGATCCTTCAGGTCTCCCGTCAAATAGCGCGACGCGGGCGCCACTTCGAGCCAATCGTTCGGCAGCAAAAGAGCCCGCCGGCCCGGCTCCGACAATCAACACATCAAACTGTTCTATCTTCATCAGCTCGGTTCAGTTCAGAGTTCCATCTTTAGCTGTCTGCCCGATACCAAATCAGCAAGCCAAAGGTTGAACTTCTTTCGAACGCTCTCGATCATGATAGTTGTCTTCTCATAAGAAGAGCAATTCATGTGGTAAAGTCGGCATGTCCCCTGACAATAAGTCCTGACCCGAGCGTTGAACGCAGCCGCTTAAGGTGTATGAAAATCTAATTCTCGACCAGCATAACTCTGGCCTGGTTTCATTGTTGCTGGAGGAATCCATGGGCAACGAAAGCGCCTTAGTTTTTTCAGGTATTGCTCCCCACCCACCAATTATGGTTCCGGAAGTGGGCGGTGAATCCATAGCGCAGGTGCGCGGCTCGATAGATGCGATGGCTGAATTGACCCGGCGCATTATCGAGACTGGAGCGGAAACAGTAGTGCTGATCTCACCTCACGCGCCGCTCGACCCTCGAGCCTTCGTCGCTTATCACTCCCCCCATCTTTGGGGAGACTTTGCAAAGTTTCACGCGCCCGCAGCGACGGTAGAATTTCCACTCGACCAGGAATTACTGCAGGCAATAACTAAAACCGCTGGTCGGGAAGGCTACGAGGTCTTGAGCCTTGCGGACTACGGCCTCGACCACGGTACGGCCGTACCGCTCTACTTTCTTGGGCGCAACGGCTGGAACGGTCGTGTGGTTGCCCTCGGCTACAGCTTTCTGTCAAACGATGACCACTTAAAGTTTGGTGCTTGCATAAGAAAAGCGGTGGACGCATTGGGGCGATCCGTTGCGTTTGTCGCCAGTGGGGATTTAAGTCATCGTTTGAAACCTGAAGCGCCCGCGGGTTACAGCCCCAGCGCTCATGCTTTTGATGACGAAGTGGTTACTGCGCTTAACCAAAACTCGCCCACTCGAATCATCGACATCGATCAGGATTTGCGACGGACAGCAGGAGAATGCGGCTTCAGGTCAATGCTAGTCGCTCTTGGCGCCACTCAAAACTTACCCGAAGCGTGTGAGGTCCTGCACTACGAAGCGCCGTTTGGAGTTGGATATCTGGTAGCTCAACTGACTAACGCAAAAGGCGCGACGACCGCGGGCCAAAACAAGGAGGTGGATAAATCTCTTAACGCAGTCGCTGCGGGAGAGAATTCTGAGGAGGCTTCAGAATTGCCCGCGCTCGCTCGCCTGGCAATTGAGACTTTCGTGCGCACTGGCAAACAAATCTCAACGCCAGAGCATGCTTCTGGAATTCTTGCTGCCCGCGCTGCTTGTTTTGTTTCAATTAAGACTCGCAACGGAGACTTGCGCGGATGTATTGGAACGATTGAACCTGTGAAGCAAACCCTGGTAGAGGAATTGATCATGAATGCGATCAGTGCAGCGACGCGCGACCCTCGATTTGAGCCGGTCTCAGCCGGGGAACTCACAAATCTACGGTATTCAGTTGACGTTCTGTCAGCGCCCGAGCCCACGACCTTTGAAGATCTCGATCCGGCGATTTATGGAGTGATCGTTGAGGATGACTCGGGTATGTTCCGCGGATTGCTATTGCCGGATATAGAAGGAGTAGACACAGCGAAGAAGCAGGTAGACATTGCCGCACGCAAAGCCGGCATCGCTCCCGGCAAACCTCTGACGCTTTCGCGTTTTAGTGTGAATCGTTTTCGCGAGGGGGCCGAATGAGACAAGGACAGGCATTACGCCCTGTCCTTTCCAAGAACCCACAGATATGAATGCCTGTCCTACTACCTAAACGTCCAGGTTCCTGACATCCAGGGCATTATCTTCGATGAATTTGCGGCGAGGTTCTACAGCGTCACCCATTAGCACAGTAAAGATCTCATCAGTTTCAACTGCGTCGTCAATCCTAACCTGTAACAAGGTGCGTTTCTCCGGGTTCATGGTTGTTTCCCAGAGCTGCTCAGGATTCATTTCGCCCAGACCTTTGTAGCGCTGAATTGACAGATCCTTCTTCGCGGCCGCAAGCACTTTCTCCAACAGTGCCTCGCGCGTGGGAATCTCTTCGCTGGTTCCATTAGTCCCGGTGATAAAGGGCGGCGCCAGCTTATCTTCGAGAGTCATGTAAAGCTCCACGGCCTTCTGAAACTCTACAAAGCTCGCAAAGTTCCAATCAATCGCGAGACTCAAACCTGAGGTGGTCGTTGTTTCAATCTCCCAAAGCCCGTGTTCCTCATCCATCGAGAGTTCAGTTTTGAAATTTGCTTTGGCCAGCACGCCTTCAACTTTCGCCATTTGGTCGCCGCTCTGAAAAATATTGCGGAGAGTAGTCCCCTCTTTCCTCAGCACACCTTTCTTTCCGGCAAAAGCTTCCAGCAGTGTGTCGAGCAAATGCGCATCACCGCCGAGACGACGCGCTGCACGCTCGCAATAGCGTTTCAGATCGACCAGCTTCTCCAACGACCGCGCCAGTTCTTTACCTTCGATTTCCTGCTGCGCTCCGACTGACTTCACGGTCATGTCGGCCGTTGCCATCCGCATCAGATACCGCACCATCAGGCCTTCGTCTTTGATGTATTCTTCCTTCTTCCCACGCTTCACTTTAAACAGAGGTGGTTGGGCAATATAGACATAACCGCGCTCAACCAACTCCGCCATTTGACGATAGAAGAAGGTAAGTAACAGCGTTCGGATGTGCGAACCGTCAACGTCGGCGTCGGTCATCAAAATGATCTTGTGGTAGCGCAGCTTGCTCGCATCAAAATCTTCTTTACCGATTCCCGTTCCGAGCGCGGTGATGAGCGACCTAATCTCGCTGTGGCCCAGCATCTTGTCGAAGCGCGCTTTTTCGACGTTAAGAATTTTGCCCTTGAGAGGGAGTATTGCCTGGTTTTTGCGGTCCCGGCCCTGCTTTGCTGAACCACCGGCCGAGTCGCCCTCAACAATATAGATCTCGGATAAAGCCGGGTCGCGTTCCTGGCAATCCGCCAGCTTTCCCGGAAGCATTGATCCACCCAAGGCGCCCTTACGAACAATCTCCCTGGCCTTCCTGGCGGCCTCCCGCGCCCTGGCCGCGTCGACAGATTTGCCGACAATTTTTCGCGCGACGCTTGGGTTCTGTTCGAGATATTCAGTCAATCGCTCATTCAAGAAAGACTCGACGGCCCCTTTAATGTCAGAATTGAGCTTCCCCTTCGTCTGGCCTTCAAACTGAGGCTGCGGTAACTTGACGGAGATAACGGCTACCAGACCCTCACGAACATCGTCGCCAGTAAGCGACGCTTTAAAGTTTTTCGCCAAGCCTGACGACTGGGCGTAAGCGTTGATGGTTCTGGTAAAGGCAGAACGAAAACCTGAGAGGTGCGATCCACCATCAACTGTGTTGATGTTGTTCGCAAACGAATAGACTTTTTCGTCGTAGCCGTCGTTGTATTGAATAGCTACTTCAATCGATAAAGCATCGCTTTCCTTCTCAAAATATAGCGGCTTGTCGTGAAGCGTGGTCTTGTTCTTATTGAGGTGTTTGACAAACTCTGCGATGCCGCCCTTGTAATAAAACTCATGCGAGCGCTCAGGCTCTTCGCGCTCATCTTTGATTGTTATGCGAATGCCTTTGTTGAGAAACGCCTTTTCTCTCAACCGCTCTGATAGTTTGTCGAAACTGAATACGGTCTGATCAAAAATCTGCGGGTCAGGCTTAAACGTGATCTTCGTACCGCGCTTCTTGGTTGTTCCGGTGTGCTTCAAAGCGACAACCGGAATACCACGCACATATTCCTGTTCGTAAGTTTTACTGTCTCTCCATATCTCCAGATGCAATTTTTCCGAAAGAAAATTGACGCACGAAACTCCAACACCATGCAGTCCCCCGGAGACCTTGTAAGCGTTAGAGTCAAACTTGGCCCCGGCGTGGAGTTTGGTCATCACCACTTCCGCAGCTGACTTCTTCTCCTTCTTCATTTCATCCACCGGAATGCCACGTCCGTTGTCGACCACGGTTATGGAATCGTCAAGATGGATAGTGACTTCCACGGCGTCGCAATATCCAGCCAGGGCCTCATCGATTGAATTATCTACAACCTCGTAAACCAGATGGTGAAGACCCATCTCTCCGGTCGAGCCGATGTACATCGCAGGGCGTTTACGCACAGCGTCTCTACCTTCCAGAACTGCAATCGACGATGAATCGTAAGCCTGGTGTTTTTTGCCTGTAACTGTAATATCCAATGTCGCCAATACGTTCTCCTTCTACCAGTAAGCTAAATAGTCATTCTTATTCCGTTCGTCTTCGTTCGAGTGACCTCCACAAGGGCCCTATTGGACACTCTCAACTACAGCCGCTGAAAAAGTGTTTTCTTTCACCTCGGCTGAGCAGGCCTCTCCTTCCACAATCTCGTGTACGTTTGCTTTTGAAAGGAACCCTTCGACGTGGCTTCTCTTCGACGTGGTAATGAATGTCTGAGTGCGGCCTTCAAGATACTCCAAAAGACGTTTTATCCTTTTTTCATCCAACTCAGCATCGACATCATCGACGAGGAAAAGTGGATAATCATGATGCCATGAATTATACACTGAAATTGCTGCTAAGTCTAATAGTAACAATGCACTACGCTGCTGCCCGGAGCTGCCGTAAACGCGCATTTCCCGACCTCCAAGATGAATCCGAAGGTCATCCCGGTGCGGGCCCACTAAGGCTCGTCCTGAGGCTACTTCTGATTCCAGACGAAGCTGTAGGCGGTCTCTTAAAAGGGCTTCGTAGTCATTCAGGTCACCCTTACCTTCAAACGACGAGGAATAACTAATCTCCAGCTCGGTAGGCCCAAATAGTGTTCGCTCGAGCTCAACATTTATTCGCTCGGTATAGTCGATGCGAGCCTTGTGAATCTCGGTCCCCAACCGCGCGAGTTGTTCATTCCATGGCGCCAGTAAATCTTCAGTTTCTGCTAACTGCAACTCGCGCTCGGATGAATCATGGAGGATCCGGTTTTTCTGTTTGATTACCTTGTTGTAATCCGAAACGGTTTGCACATAGGCCGGCCGCAACGAAGCGATTCCCCGATCAATAAAATGCCGTCGAGCTTCCGGCATTCCCCGCACTACCTCGAGTTGATCTGCGGTAAATGCAAACACCTGAAGAAGACCCAGATATCTCGCCAGTTGCTCGCGCCTTTCGTTAACCCAGATAGACTTGCTGTTTTCTTTCAGCGTTATTCGCAACTCTCGGTGAAGATCATTCCCGGTCGAAACCTGACCTCCGATGAACGCATTCTCTTCTCCAAATCTGATTGTCTCCTGCAGACGTTGCGTGCGAAACGATTTTGTTCTGGAAAGAACATGGATGGCTTCGAGCCAGTTGGTTTTGCCCTGGCCATTGTTACCATGGATGACATTGAGGCCGGGTCCCCAGAAGATTTTGCCGCTTAGATTTCGGAAATTGTTTACTTCGACAAACTCGAGGATCATCACGAGATTTTAGCACACGAGTTGAGTTCAAATACCGTTGTACAAACACGCCTGTTGCAGTTCTTTTCTGAAAAGCTGG
>CAAGKR010345658.1_pt1 | contig 27183 bp, 23 predicted proteins | sample 2556971 | NCBI WGS metagenome assembly CAAGKR01 (sample SAMEA5207829, study PRJEB30636) | soil metagenome | biome: forest; feature: boreal; material: soil | place: USA | collected 2011-09 | depth 1 m | reverse complement strand
GTTGAGGACCGGCTGGATACAGAGGCGAGCAGCCTACTTATTCGGAATTTGAAAGCGTTCTGCAATGGCGCGATGCACTCTCTCATGTATAAAGACTGGGACGAGTTTGAGGATATCGCGAGAGAGGTAACGGCTAGCTGTGGAACTGCAAGACATACCTTCGTTCTGCACTGCTTCGCCACGTATCTGGATGCGCTGATAAATCAGGTAGGGATGCGCGGAGTGCTGAATCAGCAATCACCTGCCAGGCGACAACAGAAACCTGCGAGAACCTTGCGGTCAAGGACACCGAAAAAATCACGGCGCAGTCGCCGTTGATGCCGATCAGCGCTCAATAGCTTCAGTAAAGCTGAATACGAGTTTGGTAAAAGGGCTCAGATGTTAATGCGACGTCTGGGCCCGAATTTTGACTTCTTTCATTTCCAGATGTTCAGGTCGAGCAGTTTTGGCATGAAGAATCTGGCGGACGAACGCGCGGGCACTTCCGCGCCAGCCTATCAATGGAGTCTTAAAACGAACCTGATTGCCAGAGTTGCGATCTGTTTGCCAGATAGCATTTTCGCTACTGCGGAACTGCGGCGAGCATGTTGGCATCCCGAAAGATAACCCAGGCACCATCCTCTTTTCGCAGGACGGATAGCGTGTGGCCAGTGCGTGTGGTGGACTTTCCGTCTTTAGAAGGAGTGACGACAATTGAAAGTTTGGTTCAAAGGTAGGCCCATTCTCCAAACACCTTTACTTCTTGAATCTCGCTGGTACCTTCGATGCGAAAGGGCTGCTCAGATTGCGCCGCCGCGAACGCAGACTTGCCGCGCATAGGTGGCTGACCAGTCACAAGGAACACGACGTCCTCTGCCATAAGGCTCAGAACTTTCTCGGTGTCTCCTGCTTTCGAAGCACTAAGCCACGTTGCCACAAGCTGTCTAATTGTTTGCTCATCATCTTGCATACCGTCTCCAATAGCATAGGTTTTGATGTGCCAACATTGCGTTTCCGCGGGAGTTATCCTTTGGGGAGGTTTAAAAGCCATCTTGCTAGTCCTCTAAAAGCGTCGGCCGCGTCCGGGCTGAGGTTTAACGAGTCAAAGTGAAAGCAGACTATCTGGACCTTGAGTATGCCGTCCAAGCCCTTACAGTGACGAGTTCATTAGCTGCACCCTTTTCAAGTTTAGAATCATTCGCAGCCATGATAGTTCTCCTTTTATCGTTTTGGTTTTCAACGAGTGTTCTAAGCGTTGCCCCGCAATCACCGTTGCCATGATTCGTGGAGTCAGCGACCGATAACGAGCCCTCCACCGGAGGAGGCTACGGACCCCTGGCAGTAGCCTGCGAAGCAAATACCGCTACAGTAATGGAGAAGCGACGGGCATTTCGCCATTTCCAGCGTTGAAAGGCCCGGCAAAGCCATGCCGCCTCAACGCGGCGAAACCGATTCTAGTAGCGCCAGCTAGTCAAATCCGCCCCGGGAGGAGCGCTCTTCAGAATGCGCTCGACGATCTTGGGTGCGAAGAACTGATGATAGCGTAGACGTGAGATTGCATTCGGAAGTGTGTGGTCGCCGTTCCAGCAGTGTTCGGCGCGCGGCTCGTAGTCCACTTCGCCGCCGTAGTAAGGATCCTTAGTGCTCTTGAGAAAATCGTCGACGAGATAAACTGCGTCGTTGAGATAGTAGTTGTCGGCCTCGCCAACGTAGATGTGAATCTTGCCTTCGAGTTTCGGCCCAAGCTGCTTCCAGTCACGACGGAGTATGTAGCCCAAGTCGTAATGCTCGCGCCAGTATTCTGCCACTGAGCGATCGATCTTTCCAGTTAGCTTGTCCCAGATTGGTTGGGGAAAACCATCCTTGCCGACAGGTGAATAGACGGCCTGCCAGATGTCCCACTGACCACCAGATCGGCTGTTCGTCCCGAGTGCCAACTCCATGTAGTTCATTTCTTCAACAGTCGCGGCCAGTTCCCCCAGATAGTTTCGCTTGCCTGGCCTCGGCGTATGTTTCCAGGGCGCTTCGGCATAGTAAGCATCGTCGTGCTGATAGATATTGACGACGGTGTAAGCGCGAAAATCTATCGGGTCTGGACAAGCGGCCCAGCTGCCATTGTATTCGTCAGGATAAAAAATTTGCGCGGCCAACGCTTCCCACCCACCAGTCGAGCCGCCATACATGAAACGCGCCCAACCTTTGCCGATTGCGCGAAATTGTTTCTCGATGAAAGGAACAAGCTCATAAGTGATCGCGTCGCCATAAGGGCCGAGGTTGGCTGAGTTCACCGCATATGAGTCATCGTAGTAGGGATTCGCATGCTGAATCTCGATAATAATCATGCGAGGAAAGTTTGGACCAGTCCATTCCTGGTAAAACTTGTAGGCGCGTTCCTGCTGGATTTTGTTATAGCCCTCGAGATGAAAACGCTCGCTGTAGTCAAGCTTTAGTTTCGGATCGGGAGGCGTCTCACGAAAGCCGCCAAAGTCTGCAGGGAAGTGACCATGAAAAATTACCAGCGGATAATGAGCATCCGGGCGACTATCAAAACCTTCGGGAAGCAGAACGTTTGCGCCAAGGTACATGGGCCGGCCCCAGAAGCGACTGAGCAACTTGCTCTCCATTTTTACGTGTTTGATGTATTTGGTGTCTTTCGGCGGATCGATTGGTGGAATAACTTTATCGAGCGTGATCTTGATCGCCCGATCGTCATTCGGACGAACTGTTATCTTTTGGGGCGTGCTGTAGAGATTTCCCGGCGCGCTATTCCACTGCTGACCTTCACCACGGTCCATCGGCAGCTTTATGGTGTGGCCGTCGGAACGATGAAACGTTTCATAACGGTGTAGCAGCGCCTGAACCCAATAATCTCCCGGCTTCAAATCGGAAAGAGATCGCACAGGATAACCAAAGGCGCTTGCGTCGATAATTGCTTCCTGGCCCGCTTTCAGTCCCTCAACATCAACTCCAAAAACCTGCTGCGTGTTGAGATCTTCGCTGATCTGAAAGCGAGGCTCTTTCGAGTTATCAGTTGAGACAAGCAGAAGCACCCTTCCGTCCAGCGGTTCTTTGCTGTTTGTCTCGGGGAAGGAGACTGCGAAACGCAAGTTACTCGCAGATATAGTTCTTAATGCGGCAATCTGCGGAAAGAGCAGCAGCGTGAGAAGAATGGAGAAAAGCGGTAACAGCCGTGTCGCGGTTCTTAATCTCATAGGGTTTTCTCCTGCCGTGTAATTCATAAAGACAACTTCGTGCGTCCCGCTTCAGAGGTGAACAAACGTTCAAAAGCAACGACCAAAGCGATATAGAGGACTCCAAAGCGGCACAGACAAAAAATAGAGTTTAGCTCGGCACGTGAATCTCCTCATTCGCTGAATTGGAGCCGACCCGCGGGCTGTGCCGCGGCTTCTTCCTGAGGTGGTAACACAGGTGTCTCCGACCTCCCGCCGTCTGCATATTGAAGTCTGTAAAGTTTCCAGTAAAGACCGTGTTCCGCCAGCAACTCCTGGTGTGTGCCTTGCTCCCGAATCTCTCCGTGATGGAGCACGATGATTTGGTCCGCACGCTGAATGGTTGAAAGCCTGTGAGCTACCACGATGGAAGTGCGATTTCGCATGACTCGCTCGATGGCTTGCTGAATTAGTTGCTCGGTTTCGGTATCTATAGAGCTGGTAGCTTCGTCGAGGATCAGTATCGCAGGGTCAAACGCCAGGGCCCTGGCAAACGAGACCAATTGCTTCTGGCCCACAGAAAGACCAGCCCCACGCTCTTTAACTTCGGCCTGATAACCGCCCTTCAGACGGTTTATAAAAGGTTGGGCGCTTACTTCTTGTGCCGCCCATTCGACTCGTTCTTCCGTGATGTCGCTTCTGCCGAGACGGATGTTCCCTTCAATAGTGCCGCTGAAAAGAAATATTTCTTGTAGAACAACTGCAAAGTTTTCCCTCAGCGATTTCAAATCCCAATTTCGCAGGTCGACGCCGTCCAGGAGAATCCGGCCGCGCTGAACATCGTAGAAGCGCATGAGGAGATTGGTGATCGTTGACTTGCCCGACCCGGTGTGTCCCACAAGCGCAATCGACTGTCCCGGTTCGACCTTAAATGAAACGTCTTTAAGAATCCAGTCCTCGTCTTTATAAGCAAACCAGACGTTTTCAAACTCGATGTGACCGACGGCACGGCCAGACCTGGCAGGCTTTGTCGGAGTAGTGATCGCAATGGGAAGATCGAGTGTTTTGAAGATCCGATGCGACGCCACGACGGCAGCCTGGAGCACGTTGTATTTGTCAGAAATGTCTCGAATGGGCTGAAAGAGAAAGCTCGAATACTGTATGAATGCCACCAGAGCACCCAGCGTCAGCACAGTGTGCCCGGGTGTGTTTTGCATCACACGATAGCCGCCATACCAAATGATCAGTGCGATTCCGACGGCACCAATGAAGTCAACCAGCGGAAAGAAGACCGCATAGTAGAAGATGGTATCAATGTTTGCCTTGCGGTAATCGGCATTAATCTCCCGGAACTTGCGAATAGACTTTGCTTCGGCATTGAAGATCTGAACTGTTTGCGCGCCGGCAAAGTGTTCCTGGAGGAATGCGTTGATGCGCGCAAAACGAGTTCTCACCATGTCGTAGCCGCGACGCGCACCTTTGCGAAACCACGTCGTCGCAGCAAACAACATCGGGACGGTCAACAGGGTAACAAGTGTAAGCCGCACGTCCATCCACAACATCACGCCGATGATCGCGAAGATCATTACCAGGTCGCCCAGCAGATCTGTGATTCCTGCAGTGAAGAGTTCGTTGAGCGAGTCCACGTCGCTGGTGAGACGCGTCATGATTCGGCCGACGGGATTGCGATCGTAGTAGGCTACTTCCTGACGTTGCAGTTTCTCGTAAAGCTCGCGACGCATATCAAACATCACATACTGGCCGACTGTGTTGAGCAACAGCGCTTGAAAATACGAGAACACGAGGCGCAAAAGTTGTACGGCCACGTATAGACCGACCAGTAGCTCAAGGCCGGCATATTTACGGGGCAGGATGAACCAATCAATTGAGTACTGCGTAAATTTTGGCTGAAGAATTCCCAGCAGGTTCAGCATTAGCGTGAGAATCAGCGCCGGAATTAGCAAGCGGAGGTAAGGGCGCAAATATCGGAGTAACCGGCGGGCAATCTGGAAGTCGTAAGTCTTCCCGATGGCTTCTTCTTCGTGAAACTGTTTTACCGCTGTGGACATCTGTTCCCTAATTTAGCTGCGATCCGTTTCTGTAGCTCGCTGACTCTAAATGGCTACGGCGGGGAAAATGGAGCAGCAGGCCAATGAATGCTAGAGCAATAAGAACGAAGTAATAGCGATCGCGCGCAGCCAGAAGGCCCATCAATCCCAGGAGTGCAGCGCCTTCACAAAAAGCTGCGGCCAGTATAAAGGCTGTACTAACGGGTCGAGCGGCTTGCGACTCCACGGATCGAGAAAGAACAGTTTTCTTGACGGCAAACGAGATTACCACCAGGAAGGTGCCGGTAGCGGTGAAGAGAATAGCCAGCAATCTATTTTCCGGCCCTTCATGCCCGGGCAGAACGAGTGACAGAAAGAAGTAGATTACAATCGTCGATAGAAACGCAAACCATAAAATTAACATCGTGCGATATTGGCCATCCCCGTTCACGCGCTTGTCTTGTTTACTCAACATTGGAGTTTGCCCCATCTTAAGTAAGGGCCAATTCTTCTTCGAGCAATTGGCGCTCGTATAGACTGGCATACTCGCCGCCGAGTGCCAGCAACTCATGATGAGTGCCTTGCTCGATAACGCGTCCTTCGTCGAGTACGCAAATTAAGTCGGAATCGCGGACGGTGGAAATGCGGTGCGAAACGATCAGACTCGTTCGCCCTCGCATTACGCCACGCAGCTTTGCGAGGATCTTTTCTTCGGTGTAGGTGTCCACGGAAGACAAAGCGTCGTCAAGGATTAAGATTCTTGGTTCCCGCAGTATGGCCCGCGCAATCGCCGTTCTTTGTTTTTGACCTCCGGAAAGTGTAAGACCCCGTTCGCCGACGAGCGTATTGTATCCATCGGGGAATTCCTCAACATCTTCTGTCAGCCCCGCGACCTCAGCCGCCCACGCAATCTGCTTTGGGTCGGCTTTCTCAACGCCAAAAGCGATGTTCTCAGCGAGTGTATCGCTGAATAAAAAAGTCTCCTGAGGAACATAGCCAATGCTCGCACGCAACTGTGCCAGCGGGTAATCGCGAACTGAAACGTTGTCAACGAGCACGGTATCTTCCGGCGCGTCAACCACTCGGGGAATAAGATTGATGAGCGTGGACTTTCCGCTTCCGGTTCGTCCCACGAATGCGACAGTTCGACCAGCGGGTATCACCAAATCAATGTCTTTAAGCACAGGCTCATCGTTTTGGTAATAATTGAAAGTAAGATTCCGAAATTCGATCTCCCCCTTTATCGGCAGTTGTGTTTTCACGTCCGGCGAATCGGCAATGGAAGGCTCGATGGCGAATATGGCATTCATGCGTTTCAAACTCGCGGTACCTCGCTGGTAGAGGTTAACGACATATCCCAAAGCAATAAGCGGCCAGATCAGCCGGAACAAGTACATATTGAAGACGGTGAACTCACCCACCGTAATTTCTCCCCTAATCGCCGCCGGCACGCCAGCCCACATAATGAGTACAAAACCCATCCCAATCAGAAACTGCATTAGCGGTCTCATCAAGGCATCTATTCTGACGAGACCCAGATTCTTCTCTGCGTACTGGCGGTTCAACTGGTTGAAGGCCGCGATCTCGGCGCCTTCTTGTGCATACGCCCGAACGACGCGAACACCGGTAAAGTTCTCCTGAGCGCGCGCAGTGATTTGGGAGAAGAGCTCCTGAATTTTTTCGAATCGGATGTGAACCTGCTGGCCAAAAAACTTAACGGTCAGAGAAACGAGCGGCATTGTTACGAACAACAGCAGGGTGAGCCGCCAATTGATTAGAAACATCAGAGGAAGAACGATGATTACAACGAATAGTGTCTGAAGCGCATACATGATCATCGGACCTGCCAGTTGCCTGACAGCTGCGAGGTCATTGGTGGCGCGCGCCATCAAGTCGCCAATGCGGTGTTCCTGGAAAAACGATTGGGGTTGATCAACGAGGTGCGCGTAGAAATCCTGCCGCAAGTCGTATTCAACCTTACGGGACATTCCAATCAGTATGCGACGCTGAAGGAAGAGGAAAGTGGCGCTGACAACACTGGCGCCCAGTACCTTCAGCGCTGAGGCCGTCAGACGAGACCAGGAAATCTGGGCCCAGTTTGCGTCGATGGCGTGGCCAACGATTAGCGGAATGTAGAGATTGAAAAGGACGCTGGCCAATATGCAAGTGATGCCAATCGTCAACGAGACCTTGTAAGGAAGAAAGTAGCGCCCGAATTTTCGTAGATCGTCCATGCGCAGCAAGACCGCAAAGCTTCACAAACCTTCAGCTAAACAGCGAAGCGATATGATGCGCGATTTTGCGTCTGGACGCCAGAACGGAGAGCAGAGTTGTTGTAGAAGAGGAAAGAAGGTTGAAGGCAGGCACTATTGGCAAAAAACTAGAGCCTTTGCATCGCGTCGATCAAGTTGACGTCTCGATCTCTATCGTCCAGGGCAGTGAAATCGATCTCGCAGGTCTCTTCCGGCACGCTGACGCGATTGCGTCCGGACTCTTTGGAATTGTAGAGCGCTCGGTCTGCTGCCACTACCAGAGTATCTCGTGACGAGGCGTGAGTTGGAAAGGTTGCGACACCGAATGAAGCGGTCACGTGGCCAAAGCCCGGAACTTCAGTCTGCTCAACTCGTCTGCGCAAACGTTCCGCGACGAGCACAGCTCCCTCAGTGCTTGCCTGGGGCAGGATTATGACAAACTCGTCGCCGCCAAATCGCGCGGCCGTATCCACAGCTCGCAGCTCAGCGTGGAGGTTATCCGCCAGCATACAGAGCGCAACGTCACCAGCTTCATGACCAGCCTGATCGTTAATGTGCTTGAAATTATCGAGGTCGAGCATGATTAACGAAAGCGGCTGGCGAATGCGAGTGGCCAAATGCAAATCACGCTCGAGCTGCATCTCAAATGAGCGACGGTTGTAGCATCCAGTTAAGGCATCTGTCAGAGCCTGCTGTTGCGATTGGGCAAACAGATGCGCGTGGTTCACAGCAACGGCGAGCTGGTCGGCGACGGTATGCAAAAGCAACAACTCATTATCAGCCCATACGCGCGACGTATCATCAGAACGAACTAACAAGAGTCCGATAAGGTTGTCTTCATAACTAAGAGGCACAGCGGCATCGGGAAGCACCGGTGTGGCCTGAGAGTTATCACCCTCCACCGTATACGCCTCCGGTGACTCTGAAAGCCGGCTACTAACTGCATCCACATCGCTTAGCAAGGATGCTTCGATCTCATTTCCTATTACGTCAGGGCGCAAATAATACTTGGTCATCTGGCGACCTACGAGAGCACCTTCAACTCTTACAGCGCAAGAATGCACGTTAAGGGCTCGACCGACCTCGTCCGCAGCAGTTTGCAAAACCTTATCCAGCTCGAGCGTTTTTCTGATCACAGTCGCGAGGTGGTTAACGGCGATTTCGCGTTCAGCTTGCTCCTGCAAAAGTCGCGCGAGTTTTGTGGTAACGCCCAGAGTCAGTTGAAGCGACGTGGCTTTCGGCATTGAGGCGCGAACGGCTTTTGCAAAAGCGTTTGAGTGAAACGGATGCTCAGCAGTTACGCGAGCCATCAAGTATTCCAGTGATGAATAAACCACGTCAGGCTCAAAAGTCCAGATGACGAGATCTCGGGAGCTGTCTTCTTCGTCGGCATTGTGAACTGATGCAAGCAGGGCAGAGAAGCGAGCGTCTGCGATTACTACAAACCGCTCAGAGTTGTTTCCCTCATCGGTTCGCTCGAACACAACAGATTTAGTGCTCTCTTTTCCTCTGCTGAGCACCAGGCTCGAGAGGGCATCCTGAGGGCTTAGCCAGAGGAAAAGGTTTTTGGCCGCCTTATCGAGTTCTTTGATACGGACTGTGTCCCGCCCCGGCCTTTCAGCAGAAGTAGGCAAGCTCTCGACAACTAAAGCCCTCAGGTTATTTTCAAGCACTACGTCCTCGAAGTAACGATGGAGTTGCGAAATCGTCGACCCCGCGCAGGGCACAGGCATTAGCTGTCTTGAGTGCTGGGCTAAGAGGGAGTGATAGAGGGAATACATGAAAAGGTTACTGAAGGGTCTTTCCAGTTGTTCGCTTGTAGGGAAGTGCACCGTTTAGGTGCTCAAGGAAGGCCAATGTCATTTTACATAGATAAACACGAAGTGTCTACCCAAATCGGGTGAAATTTTCTAGCTCGCTCAGAGCTTTATATACGTACTAAGTGCTGTCGCTATTAGGCTTCCGTCGTTGGCAAGAACGTCGGCAGAAACCACAAGAAGCCTTCGTCCAGCCCGTACAACTTTAGCGACGGCCTTAAGCCGTCCTCGGGTTACCGGGCGTAGATAGCTGACCGTTAGATCGACAGTTGCGACTTTTTCTGTTGGTGCGAGGAGCGAAATTATTGCGAAGGCTGTCGCCGTATCAATTAAGGAAGCAATTGCACCTCCGTGAACTACGCCGTGATTCTGCGTCAATTCTTTTCGAACTTTGAGGACTAGCGTCGCACTCCCGACACTAATATCCTCAAGCTCGATAGCCAGAAATCGCGCGAAAGGAACGATACCAAGGGCCTTTTGAACTCGTTTGAGCTGGGCGGCTGTGAGCTTGCCCTCAGTCATGAGCGGTAGCTCGCTTCACCATTTGAGGGTTGCACAATGACAGCTGTGCCGTAGGCCAGCACTTCCGTAACTCCAGTGGAAACTTCCGTCGCGTCGTAGCGCGCGCACACTATGGCGTTGGCTCCAATTTCGGTGGCATGTTGGATCATGATGTCAAATGCATCGGCGCGTGTTTGTTCGCAAAGCCTGGTCCACACCGTGATGTTTCCACCAACGATCGTTTGCAGACCGGCGCCGATAGTCGCAAATATATTTCGCGACCGAACCACGATTCCGCGAACAATACCGAGGTTTTGTGTAATGCGGAAGTTTGGTAGTTCAAAGGCGGTGGTTACCATTTGATGTGAGACTGAATAACGATGTGGACTAACTGCGTAGGGCGGTCTTTGATCGAGAGGGTCTCTGTTCATGGGGCTGTCCTTTTAGAGAAGTTTAGTTCGTGAATAGGGTGACTTCTTTTTCTCGTGCTTCGCGTTTGGCTGTTGTCTTCTCGGGAATCCAAAGGTGGTTTTGTAAATCGCACCGCCCGCGTTCGTTGAAGCTGATACCCTCGGCTTCCAACATCCGTTGTTGCTTGTCATGGGGGACAGCGATTCTTCTGGTAGAGCATCCGCCCTGCGCGTTGATCACTCTGTGCCAGGGGGTTTTGTCATCAGAGGCGTGCATTACGAAACCGATCGTCCTCGGTGTGTAACCTTCGCCGAGAATTTCGGCCAGCTGGCCGTAAGTCATCACGCGCCCAGCAGGAATCGAACGAACGATACGATATACGCGTTCTCTATAGTCATTATCAGTTTTCGCCGCCATGATACCTTCGTCCGACTCGGTATTCTTCAATTTCGAACTCAGTCCAAAGTGCGCAGTATCGCTCGGGCCGGGGCACCATCGCCCTTTCCACCCGCAATTTTAAGCGGCAGACAGATCAACTCATACGAGCCAGCCGCGACCTCGCGTAGATCTAAACCTTCCAGAATCACAACGCCGTTAGAAAGCAAAATATAATGGGTCTCAAACTTCTCGGACTTGAATTGTTCTACCGAGAGATAATCAATTCCAACGAGTTTGACTCCTGAGTCGACCAGAAGTCTGGCAGCATCGGCATTGATATACGTGTAATCGGCACGAAACCCTTGCTCAGGATTATTCCAGAAATTGGAGTTGCGCGTCTTGAAAAGTATTTTTTGGCAGTTTTCAACACAATTGGCAGCCACGTAGCTCTCGTCTATGACTTTGATCTCGTCCGGGACCACTACCACTTCTGCCGTTCCAACAAGACTCTGAAGGGGTAGAGAATCAACTTTAGCTCCGCCTTCGATGAAATGCGCCGGAGCGTCGACGTGGGTCCCGGAATGTAGTCCGAAGTGTAAGTACGAAACATTCGCGGCATCGCCGTTAGCGAGTGTCAACCACTCTTTGATCTCAATCCCCGGGTCGCCGGGATAAGTGGGTGTGGCCGCGGAAAGCGATAGGCTAACGTCGTAGATTTGCATCAAATATGATTAGTATCTTTGTCATTGTCGCCGGCATAGTAATTGTCGCTCTCGAAAAGTGTCAATGCTCTATCTAAGAAACTAAATGAAGCGACTTGCGGTGTTCGCGGTGATTTCGTTAGCATCGCGAGCCGCAAAATTATTGTTAGGTGAGGGAGCTTGTTATTACTACCAATTCTGAACTTAGACCTCGACTAGCTGCGTCTAGTTATCTAAACACGGCCCCCCTAATCTGGAGCTTCGAGCATGGTTCAAGAATGAGTGCTGTCGAGCTAGTCGAAGCTGTGCCCGCAGGTTGCGCGCAGTTGCTGGCGCAATCTCAAGTGGATGTTGCCCTGGTTCCAGCCATCGAATATCAGCGAATACCAGGTCTCAATCTCGTGCCGGAAGTTTGCATTGGATCGCACGAAAAGGTTCGTAGCGTAATTCTGGCTACGAAGCTGGAAGAAATGAAGGATATCAATCGTGTCGCGCTAGATGAATCGTCACGTACCTCGGCGGCTTTAGTAAAGATAATCTTTCGTGAGTTTTTGGGCTTTGAACCGGAGTGGGTTTCCGCGGCACCTGATCTGCAACAGATGCTGGTCGACAACGATGCCGCGTTGCTGATTGGGGATCCGGCCATGACTTTTCCGTGGCAAGGCCTGAAGATTATTGACATGGCCAGCCTTTGGCGAAAACATACCGGGCTCGGATTTGTTTTTGCCTTGTGGATGATCGGCCCCGATGCTTCTCCATCAAGCCGCGCACTCGATTTCGCGGCTGCGCGGGATGAGGGGCTCGCGCGATTGGAAGAGATTATTGACTTTTACCAGCCGCTGTTAGGCTTGACACGAGATGACCTGGAAACTTATTTGCAAGAGAACATTAGCTTTTCCCTGGATGATGAGCTGCGTGCCGGCCTGGATCTGTTCTTCAAACTGGCCCACAAGCAAAACTTAATTCCGGTACTCAAGCCTTTGAATTTGTGAAGCCACACGATAGTATTCCCGTTAACTTCTTAATTTAGCATGAGTGATATTCAACCTATTCTTGAACGCGTTTTGGTGGGCGACCGGCTCTCGGTTGACGACTGTACTCTCCTGCTCAAATCTAACGAAATCGCTCGAATCGGCGCCGCGGCGGATGAGATCCGAAAGCGAAAACACCCTACTGGTGTTGTCACCTACATCATCGACCGCAATATTAACTATACCAACGTCTGCAACGTTGTTTGCACGTTCTGTGCCTTCTATCGTCGACCCGGAGCGCCGGACACTTACGTTCGCACCATTGATGAGATTTGCGAAAAGATCGACGCAACAATTTCCCTCGGCGGCACCGGCGTTTTGATGCAAGGCGGCTTGCATCCCGACTTCGGGATTGAATGGTATGAAGACTTGCTCAGAACGCTGCATCGGAAGTATCCGAGTTTTCAGCTACATTGTTTCTCGCCCCCCGAAATTCACAACATCCATTTGATTTCAGGCCTTGATTACGAGACGATCATGGAGCGCCTGAAAAATGCGGGTCTTTATAGTTTGCCAGGCGGGGGCGGCGAAATACTCGATGATGAAGTGCGCAAACGCGTGTCAACTAAGTGCACGACTGATGAATGGTTGGCAGTTATGAAAGCCGTGCATCGCGTGGGCTTGCGATCGACTGCTACGATGATGTTTGGAATTGGCGATACGGTTGAACACCGCGTTAGGCATCTACAACGAGTGCGCGATCTGCAGGATGAGACTGGTGGGTTTACTGCGTTCATTCCGTGGACTTTCCAACGCGAGAACACTGCCCTGGGACGGCGAATCACGGAAGAGCCGACCGGCATCGACTATTTGAAAATGCTTTCAGTGTCGCGACTGTTTCTCGACAACATCGAAAACTTCCAGTCGTCCTGGTTAACGCAGGGGCTCAAACTGGGACAGGTGGCCCTGCGCTTTGGCGCTAATGATATGGGCTCAATCATGATTGAGGAGAATGTCGTCTCGGCGGCTGGAGCTCACAATCGAGCTGATGAGCGGATGCTGCGATACCTGATTCGTGAAGCGGGTTTTATTCCTCAACAGCGAGACATTCTCTACCGCCATGTAAACCGCGATGAGTCCGCAAGTGACGATCTATCGCAATCCACCCCCCTCGGCGAATTAACAGTGGCGATTGCCGACTAAATTCATCTTTCCATTGTCGCGCGCAGTTCCTATTGCTAATGAATTCCAAGACAGCATTAGTTAGTACCTTGCTTTTTGATTGGGATGGAACTCTGGTTGATTCCGCCCAACTCGGTCTAACTGCTTTCGAGCAGTCTTTTGCAGCACTTGGAATGGCTTTCGATCACGAAATCTACCGCAACGTTTACTCGCCGAATTGGTACACCGTGTATGAAGCAATGGGATTGCCGAAAGACAAATGGCAGATGGCCGACGAGCTTTGGATTCATCACTATGGACAGCAAACTGCCCAAATGGTAGAGGGCGCGAAAGAGACGATCGTAGGGCTCAAGGGAAGGGGGCATCGGCTTGGCGTGGTGAGCAGTGGAAGTGATTGCCGAGTTTCTCGCGAAATAAAGGAGTTGGGGTTCGACAGCCTGTTCGAAGTAGTCGTCTGCAATGAACAGATGAAAAACAAAAAGCCACACCCTGAGGGTTTGGAAACAGCAATGCGCTCGCTCGGTTGTGCGCGAGCAGAAGCGTGTTATGTCGGCGACAGCCCCGAGGATATTGAAATGGGCAAGCGTGCCCGGATGTTGACAGTGGGAGTGCGCAGCGGTTATCCGACGAGTTGGAAATTGGAGAGTTACAGTCCTGACCTCTTTATCGAATCACTCACCGAACTCTTAGAGCATTTTAAATACAGCTAAAAGCAAATCCGCCGCTGTGCTGTGCTTTACCAGCCTGACGTCCCTCATTTACGGTGATGCACAGGCCGGAGAATCAAAAGCTCTTGGTTTAGGCTGTAATTTGTCCTTCACGTCCAACCACTTAGCGGTCGAAACTTTGAACTTCGGGACGTACAGCTTTCCTCCGAGGCTCCCGAGCGTGCGATAAGTTGAAAAAAGTTCAAACAGGGAGGGTTAGCGTGCTCTTGTAGGAACACTTCATTGCCTATGCTGCTGAGCGCGTATTTTCGCGAGCATTGTTGGTGATTTCATTAATAGACTTGTCGTTTCTTTACGCGTTTTGAGAGCAATCTTATGTTCCGGTTGCCGAAATGATCACGATTTGCGTCGGTTAAGGTGAGGTCTCGCAAGCGCGCTTAAACAGTTTCCCGACAGTCTGTTCGGCTAATATGATTCGGAACCGGCAGCGGCTGAGCGAACCAGGAAGGCATCCCGAGCCAGCGCATTAAACCTTTCAGGCTGCTCCTGTTCAGGCATCATTCGGCAGTAATCGAATACTTCCAAATTAGCGCGAGGATTTAGCTCAAGTAGCGACTCTCTTTTGTGCACAGGCGTCGTAGAGTCCTGTTTGCCCCAGACCAAAACGACGCGTTGAGTGAGTCGTGAAAAAGGAGATCGTGTGTCGGTATTGAGATAGCCTGAGAGAAAAGCGGCGATTGCATGCTGAGCGCCCGGTTGGTGACTGGTGGCGTAAAGATTAGTAACAAGCCGATCCGTAACGCAATGATGGTCGTAGAACAGATTGTCGCGGGCGTAGTCTCTGATACTACGTTCGCTGGCCATCACGTTGTAGAAAGATGTGCCGAGCACGGGGGACTGAAGTAATCCATAAAATGCCGCTCCTGCCATTCCGGGTCTCCGGTTCAGCGTATCGGATCCGGTAAGCGCATTGAGGACCAGCGCATTTATCAGTTCGGGATGCTCATCGGCCACACGAATGGCGTAGGCTCCGCCCAGCGAACTTGCGATTACATTACATGGATAACCTGTTACTTCTCGAATGAAATCCGTAATTAATTCGACGTAGAGATCAGCAGAATAGGAAGCAGCCGCCGGTTTGTCGGAAAGGCCGAATCCCAACAGATCGAAGGCATAGACGCGGAAGTCTTTTGCCAGTTCATCAAAGTTTTTTCTCCACATGAAGCTTGACGCTCCAGCGCCAACTCCGTGAATGAAAACCAGGGGTGGCCCGGAGTGCGCCAATCCAGAAGCCTTGTAAAAAACTCGGCCATGCTTCCATGGAAAAAAATGTGCTTCTCCGCCAAGTGCGCTCTCATCAGGCTCGCTGGCATTACGCTGAATAACCGCGTTGAGCGCGGCCAGAGCAGCAACGCCAGCCCCGCCCGCAAGCACGGTTTTCCAGATGTTTCCTAACTTTCCCATTAGATAAACGCAAAATCAAACTGTTCCTGGTGGACCGAGGGGTCGCTGCTAATATCTACCGGCCCAAGGTACTCTTCGATTTCATTCAACACATCTTTTTCCGAACTGCGTAACGCGCGTGCGACTTCTGGGTGAATACGCAGGGTGGCCTGCTTATTAGATTTGTCTCCATTCATTGCCTTCCCGAGCGTCCGCGCTTCCTCAAGCAACTCATAACAGACAGTTTGCGGAGACTTAATCAGTCCAGCTCCCTGGCAATATTGACAAGGCGCACATAGAGTCCTTTCCAGCGATTGCTTCACACGTTTTCGCGTCATAATCACCAGCCCGAAATCATTAAACGAAAGAACCTTGGTTGGCGACTTATCACTCCGCAGCGCTTCTTGCAAAGCTTGCATTACCCTGGTGCGGTTTCGGCGCTCTTCCATGTCGATCAAATCGAGTACGATAATACCGCCAAGATCACGCAGCCGAATCTGCCGAACAATCTCATCAACCGCCTCAAGATTGGTCCGCGTAATCGTGTCTTCCAGGCGGCCACTGCCACGACCCACAAACTTCCCGGTATTGACGTCAATCGCTACGAGCGCCTCGGTCTGATTGATCACCAGATAGCCGCCCGACTTGAGCCACACTCGCGGTTTGATGGCTTTATCAATCTCGGCCTGCACCCCGTAGTTTTCGAGGATTGGTCGATCCTTAGTGTAAAGCTTTACGCGTTTTACCATCCGCGGCTGGATGCGATTTACAAACTCAACGATGCCCTGAAACTCCTCCTCCGAATCCACGCGTATGGCGGCAAAGTCCTCCGACAATTGATCGCGAAGAATGCGCTGAACGAGATCCAGATCTTTATGGACCATAGTTGCCGGTTTCGTTTTCTCGGCAGCGGCGCGAATGTCGAGCCAGGTGCGCACCAAATAGCGAACGTCTTCGCGCAACTCCGCTTCGCTGATTCCTACGCCGGCTGTCCGAACAATGAAGCCCCCAGAGGGGATATCTTCACTTCCGCGAATCTGTGTAATTAGTTTGCGCAGACGCTGACGTTCGCTGTCAGACTCTATCTTTCTCGAAACCCCCACATGTTCAACGGTAGGCATGTAAACCAGGAAGCGTCCCGGCAGCGCGATGTGAGAAGTGATGCGGGCACCTTTTTTGGCGATGGGTTCCTTCGCGATCTGAACGAGTATCTCCTGCCCTTCACGCAACAGATCCGTAATTGTTGGCTGCTGACGATCCCTTCGTGAAGATCCTCGTTGGCCCCGACCATCGCGCCCTCTGTCGCGTGTATTGCGTGTATCGCGCGAGTCGCTCGCGGGAGCTGCGGCAGCCGCTGGGGCAGGGGCTTCCGTAGTTTTCTCTTGCGGGCCTGGTTCTATTCCAACCTCAGGTTCCCGGTCCTCGCCGTTTGTAGGGACGGCCTCAATAGTCGTATCGGTACCGGGCGCGTCGGCGGCGCCTTGTTTACTGGGCCGGCGGCGTCTTCTTCCGCCCCGACGCGTGGCAAACTCAGCGCGCGAGCTCTTCTCATCAAGGCGAGCTACCGCATCCGGGTAGCTATTCTGTCCGATAGCATTGTCGGCAGCTTCATTGCCTTCTGGCTCGTCCGTGGCAAGTTCTTTAGCCGGCTTCTTGGTTGAAGATCGTTTGCTGGACGCGCGCTTTTTTCCGCTTAAGCTGGTAAGCAATTTCCCAACTTTGGATCTCTTTGAGCTCGATCGTTCTCGCGTATTTTTTCCCGCATCTTCCGTCGACGCCTTTTTTGAGTTACTCGCACCAGGCTCGGTTTCGGTTCCTTCGTCATCGCTCACGCGCTCAAAACTACCCGTTCTTAGCGCATCGTCATCCACATCATCGACGAAACTTTCAATGTGCGCTGCGATTGGCTCACGACTTCGCGGGGGCTCGCTCTCGAGTACTCCCGCTACGTCGCCGTCGTCAACGCGTTGAAACGATCCTTCGCGGTAATCAACGGTTGAAATTACGGAGCCAACTTCCGCGGTGCGAAAGTCGTCTTCAAGATTAAATTCTCCGGCATGGATTTGATCGAAAAGTCGCTCCTGTAGTCGTGCATCCTTAAACATCTCGCCGTTGGCCGCTGTTTCCTCTTCATCGATGATCCTCAAAATCGAAGGATCTGCCGCGACAAAAGGAGTATCAATTTCTTCCGCCGTGATCCGAGTTCTACTCGAGCTTGTCGCGTCGAAGCGCTCCTCCGAGCCTTCCTGGCCGCGTCCACGACGCCGTCCCCTTCGACTTCGCCGTTTATTGGCATCCCCGGTCTCTGCTGATTGTTCTGTGGGCTGTTCAGCCTCGACTGCGGGTGTTTCTTGCTCCATTTCGCGCAGCGGCTCCGCCCGTTCTTGTGTGGCTTCGATGCGGTGTTCGCGTTCGACCCGCCCAAGCGCAATTTGCTCGGCCGCGGCTCGTTGGGCCTCTGCCACGTCGCCCTTCTGCGACTTGTCGATTACGATTCGCTCAAACTCTTCTTCTTCGTCGAAGAAGTCGGATACGTAAAGAAACGCATCGCGCTCGAGTCCAATGTCCACAAAAGCGGACTGCATGCCTGGCAGGACGCGCATAACGCGACCTTTGTAAATGTTGCCGACGATGCCCTGATTACCCTCTCCTCGCTCGATGTAAAACTCGGTAACCTTTTCGTTCTCGATGATCGCTATCTTCTTTTCACGTCCATTGACGCTTACGATTAATTCTTTTGCCATTGTGTATTTCGTGTCTCCTGAAACGTCTGCCACAAAGATGTGGATCGATAGTTTGGGTCGGCTGGCATCGGAGCCTTCAACCTGGCATATCGAAATATTTGGTGTTCATTGTGGTGGGTAACGTTACTAAAAATTGTGAAGTGGTCTGATCGCGCTTCAAGCTGATAAGTGAGGCGCGCAGGCCGCGGATTAGCAAGACGCTTGCAGGTCTCGCAGTGAATTGATTGGATGGAAAGTACCCGCCGAGCGCAGGGTAGTGTAAGCAGTGATTTGACAAGGAGACTGACCGGTAGTCCCGTGACGCTGCCGGCTGTGCCCCATTTCGCGCGCGCTCCGAGGGGAACCCCCTCTGGCCGATTATTAATGGATTGTCGGTCGCGTGCCGATTGATTTGGATCTGGAGCTCGTTTGTCCAGAACGCGACGGTCACTAGAACTATTCAAAAAAAACCTAACTAGCCGCTTCGCGCGTCCAGTAGAAAAACTTCCAACAAGGAGCGCCTGTAATTGAAACAACGCAGGCATTAGAACATCCGGAAATACTCATCCGGATGTGCTCGCAACCTGTTGAACTTTCGTCTGGATGTCAACGGGACCTAGCTCAATCACTCTTGTTCTGACCTGTTAGGCCCAGATGCGGCTTACGGTAAAATGTTGAACGATACGTCCTTGTATTAGGACTACCGCAAGAATTCGTTACTCGCTTGTCGGGAGCACGGTACGCTCAATCGAGCTTCCTTCGTGCCGCTTGCTTGTTTCAAAGACATGTTAATGCCGAAACGAAAAACTCCGCAGGAGCGAGCTGAGGTCAGTATAGACCGAAGGCACTTCAAACGCGAAACGAATCCAGTGGGATTAGTTTACGAATCTTCTTAGCTGAACGCTTATGGCGAAGCCAATAGCGATGAAGGTGGCGATCAGTGAAGCCAGGCCGGCGCTCATCAGCGGCAGCGGCACACCGATGACCGGCAGGACACCCAGCGCCATTCCGATATTGATGAAGATCTGACATGTGAGGCCGGCAACTATCGCCATTATGACCAGCATTCCCAATCGATCGGGTGCGCGCCTTGCCCCGGCAATCAACCTGGAAAGTAAGATTGCATAAGCTAGCAGAACGAAAATGCAACCGATAAAACCGGCGTTACCCGCCGTCACCGCGAAGATGAAGTCAGTGTGAGGTTCCGGCAGGAACTTCAGACTGCTTTGAGAGTGAGCTGAGGAGGCGGCGGCCCCAAGCAGTCCACCTTCGCCTACAGTGAGGATCGATTGCCAGGTGTTGTAACCAAAGCCGCGACGATCTGCCCTTTCCGGATCGAGGATCACGTTGATTCGTTCCTGCTGGTAGTTTTTCACCAGATGGGTCTTCACTCCGACCCAGTAAGCGAAGGGCAGAAGCAGTACTCCCAAAACGATGGCGGACACGACGTAACGCATTCGCATGGCAGAAAGAAACAGAACGATGAAGAGTATGGGCATATACGTTAGAACGGATCCCACGTCGGGTTCGAGCATGATCAGAGCAAGAGGTAACGCGAGAATGACCCCCCCCACCGCCATCTCCTTCAGAGTCAGGACGCCGGTACGATGTTTCCCGAAGTAGCGGGCAAGCATCATCGCGGTGGTCACTTTCACAAATTCCGAGGGCTGGAACTGACCAATTCCGGGAACCTTAATCCACGCCCGCTGGCCGTTAATCTTCAAACCAATACCCGGAATTAAGACGACTACCAGAAGTAAGAGACCAAAGAGGTAGAACGCCGGCGCGAAATTGATGAGTTTCCGATAATCATTAAAGGCCACCAGTAGCATCGCCACCACTGCAATCCCAAGGCCGATGAGCTGCTTCACCCAGTAGTTCTCGGTGGGTTGCGCATGCCGGATCTGGATTGTGCCAAAACAGACGATGCCGATCGCCAGCAATGCCAGCAGCCAATCGAAATCGCGCAGGCCTCTTTTTTGAATCATCGTCACCATGGAATTAGTATTTTGTAATTAGGAGTCAGCGCACCAGTTGTCGGTTCATACGTTCGAACCTTCACTCGTTACTGGTTACGGGCTATCTGCTGGTCCTGCTGTTTCTTTAGTGTCTGATCCTTGGGCCTCGTAACCCTGGCAACCGGTAGTGCGCCCGGCGGCTCTGCATTTCGCGTCTTGCGATAATAAACATCGTAAACGCGACGAACGGCGGGAGCCGCGTGCTGGCTTCCGAAGCCCGAGTTTTCTATTAAGGCAACGAGAGCGATCTCAGGTTTGTAAGCCGGCGCGTAGGATACAAACCACGCGTGGTCTTTGTTTTTTCCTACATCTTTCCCAAGGCCAACGACCTGAGCTGTTCCGGTCTTCCCGGCAATGTCAAAGCCGGCCATGCGTATGGCCGCCGCAGTGCCGCCGTTATTTACCACGCCCCACATCCCTTCGACGACGACATGATGAATGTCTTCTGGAATCGAGACGACCTTCGGATTCGGCCGGGATGAGTCAAAGGGTAGGAAGGTTCGACTTGCCCGGTAGTCCGGGGACCCCACTTCGCCTACCGCTTTTAGTTCCTTAAGCAGGTGCGGAACGTACAGTTGACCGCCGACGCTAACCCCGGCGATTGTACGCAACAAAGCGATCGGGGTTATTACGTCGTACACTTGACCGAATGAGGCATACACCGTATCGATGTCCTTCCATTCGGCGTTCTCCGGCTGCGTGCGTTTCTTAAGCTCACGAGACGGCGTCATACTTAGTACTTCGTTCGGCAGATCGATTCCGGTACGCCTGTTCAAATCAAATTCGTCGACCATGGCCATAATGCCATCGATACCCATCTTCAGCCCCAAACGATAAAAATAGCCGTCGCAGGACTTGGTGATTGCGGTTTTCAAATCAGGCATACCGTGATTTCCCATGCAGCGTGTGAACTTATTTCCGACCATTATCCCGCCACCGCAAAGCAGGCTCGAGTGTTCGAGAGTTATCGCTCCCTGCTGCAATCCGGCAACCGCCATGGGTATTTTCCAGGTGGAGCCCGGAGGATACCGGCTTTGAACGGCGCGGTTGATAAGCGGCTTTTGTGGATCATCCAATACTGCCAGATATTCGGCGCGTCCTTCTTTGGTTCCAATCCGCGAAAAAAGATTTGGATCGAAAGTGGGTGCAGAGGCGAGAGCCAGGACTTCGCCGTTGTTCGGATTCATAACCACGATGACTCCGCGATTGGTCGCCGAAGTCCGAAGTTGCTCCTCGGCCGCAAGCTGCAAATCTAAATCAATGGTTGTAACCAGGTCCTGGCCCGGTTGTGGTGGGACAGTTTCGATCTCATCCTGAATCCGACCACGGCTGTCGACCACAACTTTTCTATAACCGTCCTTCCCGCGCAGATAATCATCGTAAGCTTGCTCGAGCCCACTCTGGCCGATCAAGTCGCTGGGCTTGAATCCTTTGTCTTTGTAGGAGGACTGCTTTAACTGTTCCGAACTAATCTCGCCAACATAGCCGAAGACGTGAGCCAGCAAACCATTAGGAGGGTAACGACGTTGTGGTTGTTGCTCGACGCGCAGTTCGGGAAACTCCAGCTCGTGTGCTTCAACCCAGGCGATGTCTCCGGGCGCCGCATCCTGCTTCACCAAAATAGACTCAAACGCTGGTTGCGAACTGATTTGCTCAAAACGATCACGAAGTATGTCACTGTCTATTGCGAGGGCGTCTGAGAGCGGCTTGACTAGAGAACTGAGTTTGCGATCTCTCAAATCTTCACGCCAAAGGATGACGTTATAGATCGGCCGCGAGTCCACCAGCGGATGTCCGTCACGGTCAAATATCACTCCGCGCGGCGCGGGTATAGGTAAAAGTCTAATGCGCTGATTTTGAGCAAGCTCCCCGTAGTACTGGCCGCGAACCAGCTGAAGGTAATAGAGCCTGACTCCCAGGAGAGCAAGCATAAGAAATATGCCGCTCTGAACAATCCAAAGTCTGCTGCGAAGGTTTTGCGAAGTATCTTCGAATTTCATCTTCTTTTGAACGAACTGCTTCCGCGTCGTGCACCTTTGCGGCGCGAAGCAAATGACCGGCGCTGTCGAGCACGATCAGTAAAAACTGAATCAAGCAAGTAAAGAGCAAACGTTCCCACAATGGTTGTGCCTATTAACCTGTAAGACATTGTCTGGACGAAGGGCACGCTCGGCGTATATCCCAATGAGCGCTGCCAGAAAACATAAATTGCAGAGTCGAGGAGAGTGGCCGCCGCGAGGACGGGAATTCTCAAGAGCGTGTTTTCCAGGTTAACCCTGGTAGCGGCAAAGTAAATCACGTATGCAGTAAGTGTCTTAGAAAAACCGCCTGCGCCGATAAGTCCTCCGCTCGCGGCGTCGATGGCAAGTCCGGCAATGGTGCCGATTATTAGCGCCTGCCACGCATGGCGCTGTAAGGCGATATAAACAACCACAACCAGGGGAAAGTCAATATAGGAGAGAGGCGACCAGACGGCCCTTAACGACAACTGCAGGATAATGGCGAGTGCGAGAACGGCCGCAATCTTAAGCTGAGGCATCGAAAACAGTGACGTGACAAGTGATGAGTACTAAGTAGAGGTGACTTGCAGCTCCTATTTACTCGTTACCTATCGCTCATCACTTCTTTACCTTATCTACGTTTGGCAGAGTCTGGTCGGGTGCAGGCCGCTGTGGCGGATGATAAAGCAGCACCGCCACTTCTTCCAGTTGATCTAGTTTTGCGCCTGGCTTAATAAAAATCTGGTGCGGCTGTGTCGCGGTCCCATGCTTCACCTGGACAACTTCACCGACGCTCAAACCCGGCGGATAAATTCCGTCCTGGCCGGTCGTTAAAATGTAATCGCCAATTTCGACGTTTTGTAGACCGGAAACGTAACGCATCTCAATAAGACCACTTTCACCCAAGCCTCTCACTGAGCCCAGGGCTCCCGATCCGCTAAGCTGTCCAACGATGGCTCCAGCCGCAGCTTTTTCGTCGGTAATCATCATCACTTGCGCTGTCCACGGGCTAACGGCAACCACACGACCGACTATTCCACCTGCCGTAACGACAGGCATATTAAGAGCCACACCGTTGGAGCTACCTCGATTGATTGTGATGGTGTTGAACCAGATCGATGAATCCCGCGCTATAACACGAGCCGCGATCTGATCGTAGCCGGTCTGTTCTTTGAGGTTGAGCAGACCCTTGAGCCGCTCGTTTTCCACCCACGTTTGGTGTGCGTTTTGCAGCTCAAGCCGTGCCTGTGAGAGCTCTTGTTTCAATTGCTCGTTTTCAACTGCGGTACTGTGAAAGTTGGCGATTTGCCCGATCAAGCTCGTACCAGCGCCGCTTGCTTTGGTAGATATGCTCTGCGCGGGGTAAGCCACGGCCTGGACCCAAACTCTGATCAGGCGTTGCTTGGTTCCATCGTCACGAGCGTCAACGGCCATGACGACAAGGTTCGTCAGTAGCAGCACCAGGAGCCAGATGGGCGCGCGCTGGCGAATCTCTCTTTGGGTGCGGATGGCTGCCATTACCTAAGTCTCAGGTTCCAAGTTTCAAGTTTCGGGCCTTAAAGGTTTCTACCAAGTGCTTTGTGCCTGCTGCCGATTGGCTTTTTACATTCCGCTGGTCATCGTATTTTCCCACTTCACGCGCTTGAGCAGGTCAAAGTCAGAAAGCATTTTGCCTGTCCCGAGCACAACCGAGGCGAGGGGATCATCAGCTAAAGACACGGGCAAGCCAGTTTCAATCGAAAGGCGCTTATCGAGGTTCTTCAGCAAGGCGCCGCCGCCTGTCAAAACGATTCCGCGCTCAACAATATCAGCCGACAGCTCCGGCGGCGTCCGTTCCAGCGCGACGCGCACGGCATTAATGATTATTGATACAGAGTCAGCGAGCGCTTCACGAACCTCTTCATCCGTCATTGTGATCGTTTTCGGTATTCCTTCGATCAGATTTCGGCCGCGAACCTCGTAGGAGAGCGGCTCATCCAACGGGTAAGCCGAGCCCAACTCAATTTTTATCGCTTCGGCGGTTCTTTCCCCGATCAGGAGATTATATTTTCGCTTGATGTAGGAGATGATCGCCTCATCCATCTCGTTACCCGCAACGCGAACAGCGCGCGAGTAAACAATACCGCTCAAACTAATGACTGCGATATCGGTTGTCCCGCCCCCGATATCCACAACCATGTTGCCATGCGGTTCCGTTATCGGCAGACCGGCTCCAATTGCTGCCGCCATCGCCTCCTCCACCAGGTAAACTTCCGACGCCTTGGCGCGATAGGCCGAGTCTTCAACAGCTCGTCGTTCTACCTGCGTGATCTCGGAAGGTATGCCAATGACAACTCGAGGACTAACCCACGTCTTTCCATTGTGTGCCTTGCGAATGAAGTGCTGAAGCATCTTCTCAGTTACTTCGAAATTTGCGATGACGCCATCCTTCATGGGCCGAATAGCAACAATGTTGCCTGGAGTTCGACCCAGCATTTCTTTCGCATCTCGTCCCACAGCCTCAACCTGGTTGGTGATTTTATTGATTGCAACTATGGAAGGCTCGGAAACTACAATGCCTCTTCCTTTCGCGTAGACGAGAGTGTTTGCTGTTCCCAGATCTATGGCAAGATCGCTAGAAAACAGGCTAAAAATCGATTTGAAAGCCATCAGTTAATCTCTTCCCTTGATAGTAAATTGAAAGCATCGGCGGGGGGTGGGCCGCTATCGCTTCCGCATGCCAAGGACAAATTTCGAGAAAGGCTTTTTAGCACTTAATCAAGCAATCCACCCGGGCTTACTTACCACTCACTAACTGCTCGTCCCGAATAAGCCAGTCCAACCGATCAAAGATAACTGATCTTCGATCTTTGCGCTATCAAGAAAAAGCTTTTTCGTCATCCCCTTCCACTGCTTCGAGCGTCAGGCCGGCTTCACTCCGGACTTTTGTGTCTTCAATAAGCGCCGTAGAAAAACGCACACAGTTTTTGTTCGCGGCCTTTGCCTCGTACATTGCTGTGTCAGCGCAGGCTATCAGCTGTTGCGGTGAGGGCGCATGCTTAGGGAAGGCAGCCACACCAAAACTGGCCGTCAATGAAAGCTTTAAATTCCTGCCTCCGTTGAAATAATGATGTCCGATCTTCTCACGTATACGCTCGGCTACGGTCCCAGCAAGTTCCATCGCCGCGTCTGGCAGCACAATCACAAATTCGTCACCTCCGTAACGCGCTACTGCGTCAGTATCGCGAATTGAAGAGAGAATAACTGCTGCCATCTCCATCAGGACGTGGGACCCGACGAGGTGACCGTGCGCATCGTTTATCCGCTTGAAGTCGTCGAGATCCAGAAACAGTGCCGCTACGCTCGAACCGTACCGGCGCGCTCGCCGGATCTCATTCAGGAGAAACTGCCGGAGGTAGCGTGCATTGTGAAGTTTCGTAAGGTCGTCGGTTTGCGAGAGACGTTCAGCTTCGCCAATGCGCACCGCGTTGGCAAGCGCGGATGCAATTGGTAATGAGAGCGCATCGAGAATAGCAATCTCCGACTTCTTAAATAAATGTCGCTCGCGAACACCTTCGAGCACGCCGAGAATTCTTTCACTGCAAACTAAGGGAACAGCGACTATGTATCGTCCTTGCTCTTTCTTCTTTAGCGTGCCCATGCCCGCCGCCGCGAGTTTCGCTGCCTTCGATTCGGAACTAGGTGGACCATCATCCGATCCCATCAAAACCCGGCGCCAATCATCCGTCGGATCACCAATTACCTTTTCAGCCGGTTTGAGTACCGCGATTGATTCCAGAACGGATGTGTCAGCGCCTTTCGCGTCGGAAACCAGATATATGGTCCAGCGATCCGCGTCGAGCAGCGAATTGAGTTTGGCGAGCGCAGTATGGGCCGCGCTGTTTTGATCTCCTATGAAATGGAGCGACGAAACCAGATCAAATGCTGCCCGTAAACTACTTGAATTCATCCGCGGAGGAAGAGAGAAAGAGTCGATATTGGCTGGAGGATGAACAATCTCGGGCAGTATTAGCTCACCAGTTACTCCGTGGCCCTCGATTTCGCGCAGGATGGCTGGCAATTGTGCAGCCTTGTCAGCGATTGCGCGAAAGCCCAAGCGCTTTAGAGTTGCTCCATCCAGACTGCGAAGACTCAGTCCGTGATAGCCACTCAACTGCCGGCGACAGGCAATCAGTGGCGTCCCGGGCCAGGATGCGGTGGCATGCTCGATCGCCCCGTGCAGCTCGACCATATCGGCGCCTGCAGCCACTTCATAAAGAACCGCGATTGGTAGTTCTTCCAACGGTTCGTCCAGACGCTGACCTTCGTGCCGACTCGTGGTTGCTTCCACCTCCGCTTCGCGCAAACCTTCGATGAGACTTTTCACACCCGCGAGGCGCAAGGCTTCGATCAGCTCGTAAGCCGGTGCTTCATGGGCGTCGGTTAGAAGTATGACGTGCCTTGACATAGAAACCATAAATCCAACTGACGTGCTTTCAACCTTTTCCGTGGCCGGAGCGCGCGGAAAGCGACAGGCTATAGTGGGTGCTGTTCCCTTGTGGATCTACTGCGTCGACAGCGATCTCCTGCGTTCCTCGCGGCGCAGTGATTTGAAGTTGGAAGGCACCCTCAGTGGGTACAAGTGTCTCGCGTCCAGCCACTCGAATAGTGGTGCCAGGTTCCGAGCGACCGCGAATCAGGTAGACACTACCGCCCAGCAGTTCCGCCACCAGATTCGAAACTGGGACCCGGGAGCTTGTGCCCCTGGTGGCTATAATGAACTTCTGGGGTTCGCTCCAGTCGCTGGTCTGTCCGCTTGAGGCAGTGGCGCGAACACGCCAAAAGTAAACTCCCGGTCGAAGATCGCTGGCGGTGAATTCGGTCGATGCGAGTTGGTCGCGCTCGAATACCTTGCCGCCGGCAACAAAAAAGGGAGAAGTCG
>CAAGKR010256705.1_pt1 | contig 27184 bp, 24 predicted proteins | sample 2556971 | NCBI WGS metagenome assembly CAAGKR01 (sample SAMEA5207829, study PRJEB30636) | soil metagenome | biome: forest; feature: boreal; material: soil | place: USA | collected 2011-09 | depth 1 m | reverse complement strand
TGGTATTCGCGCGATAGCGGCAGGCCGCGGTGTGGATATTCTCATCACACCCGCGGGCGCGTTGCTGGTCCTTGCTCTTGCCTTGGCAATTTGCATCGGCGCCGGCATCGTCGCGATGCAGCGCGTGACGAGAGCCGATCCGGCCTTGGTATTTCGGGCGTAGAGCATGCAAAACGAAGTTGCGCTTGCGGCACGCGATCTGCGAATGATCTATCCGGGCGCAAAGCCGATGCACGCGCTCAAGGGTGTTTCGCTCGAGATCAAACGAGGCGAAATGCTGCTCGTGATGGGGCCGTCCGGTTCCGGTAAGAGCACGCTCCTCTCGATCATCGGCGGTTTGCTTACGCCGACGAGCGGCAACGTCATGGCTTCGGGGGCCGACATCACGCAGCTGGGTCGAAAGGAATTGGGACACTTCCGTTTGCAGAATTTCGGCTATGTCTTCCAGGCCTTCAATCTGTTCAGTTCGATGACCGGCGCGGAGAATGTTGAGCTCGCCTTCAACGTGCGCGGTATACGGGGCCGCAGCGCGCGCAAAGCCGCGCTGGATTTGCTCGCGCACCTTGGACTGCACGAACAGGCGAATCGAGTCGCGCGCGATCTTTCCGGGGGCGAAAAGCAGCGGGTCGCAATCGCGCGCGCGCTGGCCGGGAATCCTTGCGTGATCCTCGCTGACGAGCCCACCTCGCAGCTCGATGCGGAAAACGGCGCGGTGGTGACGGATCTGCTTTTCGAACTCGCACACGATCGGGGGACGACGGTCGTGATAGCGGCGCACGATGATAGAATCCGGCGCGCTGCGGACCGCGTGCTCCTGCTCGACGACGGAAAACTCTAAGCGTATGCGTTATGCTTTCGTGGCCGGTGCCGCGGTGCTCGCTCTCTTTACACTCTGGGTACCGGCGGACGCACGCTGCGGCCGCGGATCGTACAAAGTATTCCTGCATGGTTTCGAATCGGCTCGCGACGGGCTGCGTTCGAAACCGCAAAACGCCTACACCGCCTTTCTTGCGTTGCGCGCCAAAGCCCAAACGTGCGGACGCGGTGAAGAGCGCGCCGATGTGCGGTACAAGCTCTTGCTCTTTGAAACCGGCCTGACGGCCTACATCGGCGCCGCCGATGCCGAGCGGGGCAACATCGCGCGCGGCCGGGCGGTCGCCCAGGCTGCAATGGCGCGGGCCCTTACGCTCGAACGCGCGCATCGTTCGAACGCCGCAGACCTGCGGCTGGCTGAGGAGTTAGTCGCCCAGATAAAAACGCCGCTTCAGATCATCGACGAGTTGCAAGGCTCGCCGTCGCCCCAGCCGAAACCGTCGATATGATGCTTGCCCGAAGAATGCTGGCCCTTGTGACGCTTGTGGCGCTGGTCGGCGCCGTGCCGATGCATGCGAGCGTGGCCCGCGGCGACTCGCAGTTCCTCGCCCTCGCACACGAATTCTTGTACTACGGTTTTAAACAGTCTCCGACGAGCGCGAGCCGCGTAGGTGTTCACACGTACGACGCTCAGCTCGACGATATGTCCGCGTCTGCAATTGCGGGTCGGATCCTGGCTGGAAGAAACTATCTCGCGAAATTCGTGGCGATCGACCCCAAGACGCTGACCACCGACGACGCTCTCGACCGCGCGCTGATCATCAACGCCATTCGGGACGATCTTCTCTCGAGCGCGACGCTCCAAGATTGGCGGCACAATCCGGACATTTACACGGGGCTGGCCAGCGGCAGCATCTTCATTCTGATCGGCCGTGATTTCGCGCCTCTTTCAACCAGGTTGAAGGACGCGATTGCGCGAGAAGGCGCCATTCCGAATCTTTTTGCGCAAGCTCAGGCAAACTTGACGACGGTCGATGCCGCCACCCAGGAGATTGCCGCCGAACAGAGCGCCGGTTCGATCGGGTTCTTTGCGCAGACCGTTCCGCAGGCGTTCGCCGGCCTGCACGATGCGGCGCTGCAAGCGCAACTGAAAACCGCGAACGACGCGGTTATCGCTGCGTTGCGATCCTACGTAGCATACATCAAGGCTATCAAACCGGGCGGCACATTCTCGATTGGCACGGACGCATACCAGAAGCGCCTGCAATACGAGGATGCATTGAACATGCCGGTTGCGCAGTACTTAGGCTACGGGGAGCGTGCGCTCGCGAAGACTCGAACGTGGTTCATCGCGACGGCCAAAAAGATTAATCCGAGCGAGTCGCCGGAGCAGGTCTATGCTTCCTTAGCGAAAGTGCATCCCAAGCCGGACCAGCTCTTAGCGGTCGCGCGGAACGATCTAAAACGCCTGCGCGCCTTCGTCATCAACAAGCACATCGTGTCGCTGCCGCCAAATGCAAACATCAACATTATCCCGACGCCGCCTTTCGAGCGTGCTTTTATCACCGCGGCGGAAAACTCGGCCGGCTCACTCGAAACGGTGTCGACGCAAGCCTATTATTTTGTCACTCCCGTCGATCCGAGTTGGCCTGTGGCGCGGCAAGAGGGCTTCCTCGCGCAGTTCAACGACTACCAATTTCCCATCATTTCCGCGCACGAAGTCTATCCGGGCCACTTTACGAATTTCAGCATCGAGCGCGGTTTGAACTTGAGTTTGACACGCCGGTTGCTGCAGAGCTCGGAATTTGCCGAAGGCTGGGCCCACTACGACGAACAGATGGTCGTCGACGAAGGCTGGGGCAACGGCGATCCGCACGTCCGTTTGGCGCAGCTCGAAGAAGCGCTTTTGCGGGAGTGCCGCTACGTCGTCGGCGTGAAACTGCACACCGCCGGCTGGACGCTCGGACAGGCCGAGAACCTCTTCGTGACGCAGTGTTTTCAAACGCCTGCGGTAGCGTTGGAAGAGACGATGCGCGGCACGCAAGATCCGATGTACGGCTATTACACGCTCGGCAAACTGATGATCCTTAAGCTGCGCGCGGACTATAAGAAGAAGATGGGCGCCGCGTACTCGTTAGAAAAATTTCACAACGCCCTGTTGGCCCACGGCGATCCACCGATTCCCCTGGTGCGGCCGCTCATTTTGGGAAAGGCGGACGACGGAAAGCCGCTGTAATCAAATCGCTTACCCATCATGGTACCTCGGCCTCCATTTCTTCAGGCTCCTCGGCCGGCTTGAAGAGCGCCTGCGCGACGAGCGTGGGAATAATCGCCGTTAGAATGACGACGGTCACGAGCGCCGTGTATTGCGTTTGGTTTTAGAATAGCGCAAGTTGCGTGTTTTCGGACAGGTACTCGGCGTCGATGCCGAGTCGTCGCAAGCGATGGACGAAGTCGGGCCAGCCGTGATTGAGCAGTACTTTCTTCGGCTGAGCGAGCTCGATGTAGCGCAGGAGCGCCGGATAATCGGCGTGGTCGGAAAGCGGGAAGCAGCGATCGACGCTGTAGCGGAACGTCGCGCTGCGATCCAGCGACCAACCCGTCAGCACCGCGGTGCGCACCGGCTTGCCTCGCAGAGCCTTCGGCAATGCGCGGTCCGAGGGCGGCCAGACGAGGGCGTTGTCCGCGGTGAACGTCAGCACGGCGTAGCGTTGATACTGCGGGAGCTGTACGCCGCACGTTTCGTAGACACGGCAAAGCGTCTCGATCGCATCGTGTACGGTTACGGGAATCTGGGCATTGCCGAGAATCGCAACCGCCTCTTGCGCCTTGCCGAACGAATACGCGAAGAAGACCGGCACAGCGCCCTGCTCGAGCGCATCGCGCGCAAAAGCGATCATGTCTCGCGCCACTTCATCGCGTGGAGGAAACGCGTACTGCGGGCGTCCGTACGTGCATTCCATCAGCACGAGATCGCATCGCTTCACTTCCGGCGGTTCCGCCGTTATCGAAGGGTCGAGTTTGAAGTCGCCGGTATAAACGAAGCTGCCGTTTTCGCCTTCGATCATGATCTGCGAACTGCCGAGCACGTGCCCTGCCGAGAACAGCGTGAGACGATGCCCGCCGCTCGTCCACGGTTCGTTGAAGCCATGTTCTTCGAAGAGGCTCGGCGGGCGCGCCAGCTTCGGCGTTTGGAATTCGGCGAGCAATGACGGCTGCGCGACGCGCTGCTCACGGCGCGCGAAACGCGCACGGCAAATCGCGGCGGTGTTCGGAGTCGACACGATGACATCGTGTTCGCGCGCGTGGTCGGAGTGCCCGTGCGAAACGTAACAGCGTTCGCGCGAGCGCATCGAGTCAATCCAAAGATCGATTGCTTCTACATAGAGCGACTTGTCGGCCAGGGAGAACACGAGAAGTATTTTCCGTCGGGCAGCATGCCGCGCCTGTGCAGCTCTTTGGCGTTTTGGACAGTTCATGGCTTGCATGAGCCGCATCTATGAGAATCTGGCCGATTCGTTCGGCAATACCCCGCTCGTGAAACTGCCCCGCCTGGCCAAGGGCTTGCCCGGAATGGTCGCCGTGAAGATGGAGTCGTTCAACCCGGCCGGTTCCGTCAAGGATCGCATCGGCATCTCGATGATCGAAGCCGCCGAGCGTGAAGGCCGGCTGCGGCCGGATTCGGTGATCGTCGAACCGACGAGCGGCAACACGGGGATCGCACTAGCCTTCGTCGCGGCGGCCAAGGGCTATCCGCTGATTCTGGTCATGCCCGATACGATGACGCTCGAACGCCGCAACCTCCTTAAAGCTTACGGCGCGCAAGTGGTGCTGACGCCGGGCTCTGACGGCATGAAGGGCGCGATCGCGAAGGCCAACGAGATCCGTGCGAGCGATCCGCCCAAATATTTCATGCCGCAGCAGTTTGAAAACCCGGCGAACCCGGAGATTCACCGGCGCACCACGGCCGAAGAAATCTGGCGCGACACCGACGGAACGGTCGACGTTTTCGTGGCCGCGGTCGGAACCGGCGGCACGATTACCGGCGTGGGCGAAGTACTGCGCGAACGCAAACCCGGCGTGCGAATCATCGCGGTCGAGCCCGATGCATCGCCGGTTCTTTCGGGAGGCCAGCCGGGGCCGCACAAGATTCAGGGCACGGGGGCAGGCTTCGTACCGAAGATTCTCAACACGAAGATCTACGACGAAGTGATTCGCGTCAGCGATGCCGACGCGATCGCGATGACGCGCAGGGCCACGCGAGAAGAGGGCATGCTCGTGGGCATCTCTTCGGGCGCGAACATCTGGGCGGCGTTGCAAGTCGCAGCGCGGCCCGAGTCGAAAGGCAAGCTCATTGTGACCATTGCCTGCGACACCGGCGAACGCTATCTCTCCAATCCCGTCTTCGCCGAACAAGAAACGCCGATTGTCGAAACCGCATCCGCCTAGCGCGTTACGAGGCGAACCATTCGTTGAAGTGAAGCGCGGCGGCGTGGTGGAGTCGATTCATTACGTTGCGGCCTGCGCCGTTGATTCTCGCGGCGAGCCCGTCTTTTCATTGGGCGAGATCGACGACGTTCCGGTGTATCTGAGATCGGCAGCCAAACCGTTTATCGCGGCGGCCGTGATCGCAGCGGGCGCGCGCGAACGCTTCGGTTTGGAACCGCGCGAGATTGCAGTCATGGCGGGTTCGCATGCCGGGCAACCTTTTCACGTGGAAGCGGTTCGCTCGATCATTCGGAAGATCGAGATGCCGGAGAGCGCGCTGCAATGCGGCGTCCATCCGCCGTACAATGCTGCGACCGCGCAGGAACTCGAACGCAGCGGCGTGACGCTGACTGCGGTATACAACAACTGTTCCGGCAAGCATGCCGGTATTCTCGCGCTCTGCAAAATCCTGGGCGCGGATCCCGAGACATATCTCGATGCAAACAATCCGGCAGAGCAGCGCATCTTAGATTTTTGCGCCCGCGTTTCGGGAATGTCGATCGGCGAAATGCCCATCGGCGTGGACGGATGTGGGATTCCGGTGTACGCGCTGCCCTTGCGAAACGCTGCGCTTTCCTTTATGCGCTTGGCGACGCCCGGCGGGCTTCCCGATGAAGAAGCAGCCGCATTGCAAACCGTGCGCGATGCGATGATTGCCTTTCCCGACTACGTCTCGGGAACCGGCGAATTCGATACGCGCGTGATGCAAGCTGCGGGTGGGTCGGTCGCCTCAAAGGCGGGCGCGGAAGGCGTCCACGGCGTGGCGGCGCTGCCGAAAAGCATCGGCCTGGTCTGCAAGGTTGTGGACGGCGCGGCGCGCGCGCGGGGACCCGCCGTGCTGGCGGCGCTGCGCCGCCTCCGACTGCTTTCGGAAGCGCAACTGACGAAACTCGCGGACCTGGAGCGGCCGATAGTATATAATCGAGCAGGGCGCGCAGTCGGCGAAGTCAGCGCCCGCAAAGGATAACGTTGGCGGATTACCTGCAACTCTTGGGCGAGCGCGTGCTCGTCTTCGACGGGGCCATGGGCACGCAGATCATGGCGCTCGAACTCACCGCCGAGGATTTCGGCGGTGTTCGCTATCAGGGCTGCAACGAAGCCCTAGTTTTGACGCGTCCCGAGATCGTCCGCGACATCCATGAGAAGTACTTGGAAGCCGGCGCAGACGTTTTAGAAACCGACACGTTCACCGCGTCGCGCCTGAAGCTCGACGAATACGAGCTCGGCGACAAGGTCGCTGAAGTCAACCGCACGGCGGCGGAGTTAGCGCGCGCCGCGTGCGACAAGTATTCAACACCGGAACGTCCGCGTTTCGTCGCCGGCTCGATGGGGCCGACCGGGATGTTGATCTCATCGTCCGATCCCTCGCTTTCCAAAATTACATTCGAAGAGCTCGTGACGATCTACGGTGAACAAGCGCATCATCTGGTGGAAGGCGGCGCGGATCTGCTGCTGCTCGAAACGATGCAAGATCTGCTCGAGCTGAAAGCTGCCGTCGCCGGCATCACGCGCGAGTTTGCCAAAGGGTTGCGGCGCGTACCTATTCAGGCACAGCCGACGCTGATCACGGAAGGGCGCATGCTGCTTGGCACTGACATTCGCGCGATCTGCGCGACGGTGGGTGCGTTGCCGGTGGACGTCATCGGTTTGAACTGTTCGACGGGCCCTTCGCAAATGCGCGATCCGATCCGTTACCTGTGCGAGAACTCGGGTCGCTTCATTAGCGTGATTCCAAACGCGGGCTTGCCGCTCATGGGGCCAAAAGGCGAAACGATCTATCCAGAAACCGCTGCGGAGCTTTCGCGCGAACTCGCGGGGTTCATCCGCGACTTCGGCGTGAACGTCGTCGGCGGCTGCTGCGGCACGACGCCCGAACACATCGCCGCGATCCGCCGCGAAGTCGATGCGCTCGAACGCGCTGGCAAACGCGGTCGCGTGCCGATTGCCCAGCCAAAGCAGTACGTGGCGTCCGCAATGACGGCAATCGCGCTCGAGCAGGAACCGCGCCCGCTCCTCGCCGGCGAACGCATCAACTCGCAAGGCTCGCGAAAAATCAAACGCTTGCTGCTCGAGGATAACTACGACGATATCTCGCTGGTGGCTCGCGAGCAAGTTGAAGGCGGGGCGCATGCGCTCGACATTTGCTGCGCGCTGACCGAACGCACGGACGAAGACGAGCAGATGCGCGCGCTGGTGCGCAAGCTCGCGCAGTCGGTGGAGTCCCCGCTGATGATCGACTCGACCGAGCCGCGCGTGTTGCAAGCTGCGCTCGAAGCATATCCGGGTCGCGCGATTGTGAACTCCGTGCATTTGGAGAGCGGGCGCGCAAAAATCGATGCCGTGCTGCCGCTAGCGATGGAACACGGCGCGGCGGTTGTGGCGCTCACGATCGACGAAAGCGGCATGGCGAAGACCGCGCAGCGCAAGCTCGATGTTGCCAAGCGCATCTACGAGATCGTAGTCGACGAATATAAGTTACCCGCCGGCGCGCTGATTTTCGACGATCTGACCTTTACGCTCGCAACCGGCGACGACGAGTACATCAACTCGGCGATCGAAACGATTGAAGGCATCAAAGCCATCAAGAAAGAGCTGCCCGGCGTCCTGACGTCGCTCGGCGTGAGCAATGTTTCGTTCGGCTTGAAGCCGCACGCACGGGCCGCGCTCAACTCCGTCTTCTTGCATCATTGCGTGCAAGCCGGGCTCGACATGGCGCTCGTCTATGCCAAAGAGATCACGCCTTACGCGGAGCTCGATGCGACCGAACGCGAGCTCTGCGACGACCTCGTCCTCAATCGGCGGCCGGACGCGCTGCAACGCTTGATCGAGCATTACGAAGCGGCGGGCGGCTCATCGAAGCAACAGGACGATAAAAAAGACGCTGACGACGAGGCGCCGCCTGAATTCCGCATCCACAACGCGATCTTGCGCCGTCGTAAAGACGGCATCGAAGCGAAAATCGACGCAGCACTCAAAACGCGCGATCCGGTTGCCGTCCTTAACGACATCCTGCTGCCCGCCATGAAAGAAGTCGGCGACAAATTCGGCGCCGGCGAACTGATTTTGCCATTCGTCCTGCAATCGGCGGAAGTCATGAAGAAAGCTGTCGCACATCTTGAGCAGTTCCTCGAGAAGAAGGAAGGCTCGACCAAAGGCAAGATTGTGCTGGCAACGGTCTTTGGCGACGTGCACGACATCGGAAAAAATCTGGTTCACACAATCCTTGCCAACAACGGCTACACTGTGTTCGATCTTGGCAAACAAGTGCCGATGAACACGATTCTCGAGAAGGCGGTTGAGGTTCAAGCCGACGCGATCGGACTTTCCGCCCTGCTCGTCTCGACGAGCAAACAGATGCCGGTCTGCGTGCAGGAGCAGGATACGCGCGGGCTGCATTTTCCGGTGCTCGTCGGCGGCGCAGCGATCAATCGCGACTTCGGCCGACGCATTTCCGTGCTCGAAGGCAATCGTTTCTTCGAACCCGGGTTATTCTACGCCAAAGATGCTTTCGAAGGCTTGCAGGTCATGGAAACGCTGACCGGCGATCCGGTCGCGCGCGAACGTTTCGTCGAACAGGCGAAGCGCGAAGCATTGGCGCCGCGCACCACTGCGCAGCCTGCGACTGCCACCAATGGCGCGATCCAGTATTCGGCCGTCAAATCGGATCGCGCAACTATTCCGAAGTCGCCCTTCTTCGGTCCGCGCGTCGTGCGCGAAATCGATCTGGCGAAACTATGGTCTTGTTTCGATCTGCGCAGCCTGTACCGGCTCTCGTGGGGCGCGGCCAACACGAAAGGCGACGCGTTCGAAAAACTGGTAAAAGAAGAGTTTGAACCGCGTTTACGTCGCTACGAGCGCGTCGCGATAAAAGAGGGGCTGCTCGAGCCGCGCTTCGTTTACGGATATTTTCCGGCGGCCGGAACCGGCAACGATGCGATTATCTACGATTCGACCGACTCATCACGTGAGATCGCGCGCTTCACCTTCACGCGCCAAGCCGGCGGCGAGCATCTCTCGCTCGCGGATTATCTGCGCGAGCCTGAAAACGGTCGCGGTGTGGACGTCGTCGCCTTACAGATCGTGACGGTCGGGTCGCGTGCGGCGGAGCGAATTGCCGAACTGCATGCGGCCGGCGAGTACAGCGAGTCGTACTTCCTGCACGGTTTCTCCGTGCAAAGCGCGGAGGCGCTGGCCGAATACGCGCATCGCCATATTCGGTCGGAACTCGGGATTACAGACGATCGTGGCAAACGCTATTCGTGGGGGTACGGCGCCTGTCCGGATCTTGCCCAGCACGAGGTTGCGTTCCAGCTGCTCGATGCAACCAACGCGATCGGCGTAAAACTGACCGAAGCTTTCCAAATCGTGCCGGAGCAGTCGACTGCCGCCATCATCATGCACCATCCGAAGACTGCGTACTTCAACGCCGCCGCCGTGAGGGAACTCGCACCCGCTTCAGCGTAACCGGGCGGCATGCGTTTGATTCTTGCAACTGCAGCGCTGGCGGCGCTTACGGCATGCTCCGGCGGTAACAACACCGGAACGAAGACAAGCACGGCGGTGACGGCCGCGCCGAGTCCTGCGCCTCCGGGCCAGGTGGTAAAGATCGGTATCGACTTGCCGCTTTCCGGCGGTGATGCCTCGGTGGGCATCAGCACCGAGCAAGGCGCGCTGCTTGCAATCGAACAGATGCAAAAGAGCATGCCGCGCGGCTATACGCTGCAAGGCGAACCGCTCGACGACGCGGTGCAGGGCGTGCACAATCCCGAGCAAGGCGTCAACAACGTGCGCAGCTTCATTAGCGATGGTGCGGTGCTGGCGGTTGTGGGCCCTTACAATTCGAATGTTGCGCGCGCCGAAATCCCCGTCACCAACGCGGCCGGCATGGCGCAGATCGGTCCGTCCGTTGTCGCAGACAATCTGACGCTGGGACCGGAGGCGCAGCAGTTGCGCCGCGCCAATCCATCGCTCAATACATTCTTTCGCGTCTGCACGACCGATTCGCGCCAAGGTTCGGCCCTGGCGCAGTTCGCCCGTTCGCTTGGCTATAAACACGCGTACATCATCGACGACAACGAAACGTATGGACTCGATCTGGCCGATCGCTTTGAGAAAGACTTCGTTGCTGACGGGGGCACGGTCATCTCACACGATCATCTCGCAAAGAACACGCAAGACTTCAAATCGCTGCTGCTCAAGGTCGCGGCCGCCAAGCCCGACGTGGTGTTTTTCGGCGGCGTGACCAGCACCGGCGGCGGGCTGCTTCGCAAGCAGATGTTCGACGTCGGTCTGGCTAAGACGGCGTACTTCGGCGGCGACGGCATCGCGGATCTGGCAACCGTAGCCGGCGCGCAGGCCGACGGAAGCTATTACACGCTGGCAGCGCCGAACGCATCCAAACTTCCCGCCGCGCAAAGTTTCATCAAGGCTTATCGCGCGCGTTACAGCGCCGACATCGGGCCGTACAGCGCCAACGCGTATGCGGCAGCTCAAGTCGCAGCCGACGCGATCATTCGTGCGATCGCGACCGAGCGCCGAAGCACGCCGCTGCCTTCCCGGGCTGCCGTCGCAGCACGCGTGGCTGCGACGAAGATCGACACGCCAATCGGACCCATAAGCTTCGATAAGAATGGTGACGTAACGAACCCGGTCTTGAGCCTTTACGGTTTCAAGAATGGTCAATCGTATTTCATCCGGCAAATTCAACTGAAAACGCCGTAAGGCATCGATGCACGAGTTCCTAGCGCAACTCGTCAACGGCATATCGCTGGGCGGTATCTACGCGCTGATCGCACTGGGCTACACGATGGTCTACGGGATCATCGGGCTCATTAATTTCGCGCACGGCGATGTCTACACGCTGGGTTCGTTCTTCGCGCTCACGATTCTGGCGGCACTCGGCGTTTCGGGAGAGCTGCATGGTATCGCGCTGGTCGTTGACGTCGCGATCGCGCTGATCGGCGCGGCGCTGCTCTGCGGCATCGTAGGCGTGCTCATCGAACGGCTGGCGTACCGGCGCTTGCGCAACGCGCCGCGGTTGGCACCGCTGATCACGGCGATCGGCGTCTCGTTCATCCTCGAAAACATCATGCAAGTCTGGAAAGGGCCGTCGCCTGTGCCGTTTCCGGCTATCGTTCCGAATCCGGCGATTACGATCGGCGGCGTGGCGGTGAGCGTGCAGCAGATGCTGGTCGTCGGTTTGGCGGTTCTGATGATGGCCGCGCTGCAGCTTTTCGTGCACAACACGCGCCTGGGTCGCGCGATGCGCGCTACGGCTGAAGATCGCGACGCCGCGCAGCTGATGGGCATCAATATTAACAAGACGATCATGCTGACGTTCCTGATCGGCAGCGCGCTGGCCGGTGTGGCCGGTTTCGTTTCGGGCGTCTACTATCAGTCGACGTGGTTCTTCAACGGCTTCGGCGCGGGGTTGAAAGCATTCACTGCGGCGGTGCTCGGCGGCATCGGTAACATCGGCGGCGCGATGCTCGGCGGATTTTTGATCGGGATCATCGAGTCGTTTGCAACCTGGAAGTTCGGCGGCCAGTGGAGCAACGTGACGGTCTTTATGATTCTGATTGCGGTCTTGGTCTTTCGCCCGTCGGGCCTTTTGGGCGAAGCGGTTTTCGAGCGCGCATGATCTACGCTTATTTTTTGATCGCAATCGCGGCCGTCATCGGGGCGCAACATATTGCGAACCTGCGCACCAAGCGGGCATTGTACTTGGCGCTCGGCGTGGCCCTGCTCTGCGCACCAATCTTCGATCGCAACGACGCGACCTTCAACGTGCTGGCCGATGCCGGAATCTTCGTGTTGCTTGCCCTCGGGCTGAACATCGTTGTCGGATTCGCGGGCTTGCTCGATCTCGGCTACGCCGCGTTTTTTGCGATCGGCGCTTATACGTACGCGATGATGGCCAGCCCGCAATTCAATCTGCATCTGCCGTTTTGGCTGCTGCTGTTCCTCGCGGCCGGTTTTGCTGCGCTCTTCGGGATCATCTTGGGCGCGCCGACGCTGCGTTTGCGTGGTGACTATCTTGCGATAGTGACGCTCGGTTTCGGTGAAATCGTGCCGCAGATCTTTCAAAACCTCACGCAATACACCGGCGGACCGAACGGCATCGGCGCGCTGGATTTTCCATCGTTTTTCGGCCGCTCTTTCGGGCAGAGTACGATTCCGTACTACTACGTGGTGCTGGCATTGATCGCGCTGGCATTGTTCTTCGCGAGCAACTTGCGGGAGAGCCGGCTGGGTCGCGCGTGGATGGCTATTCGCGAGGACGAGCTGGCCGCGCGGCACATGGGAATCAACACCACCGCCGTGAAGCTCGCCGCGTTCGCGCTGGGGGCGTCGTTCAGCGGCTTAGCGGGCGTCGTTTTTGCAGCGAAGCTCAGTTTGGTTTCGCCCGATCTGTTCCAATTCCAAGTCAGCGTGCTGATCGTGTCAATGCTCGTGCTCGGCGGCATGGGCAATATTCCAGGCGTCGTCGTGGGGGCGCTGGTGCTCGTGCTCGTTAACAACGTCGTGCTGCCGCAGGCGAATGCTATCGCCGCAAGCGTGGGGCTGCACGTGGATTTCGGCAACTATCATTTCTTCATTTACGGCGCGATCTTGGTCGCAATCATGCTCTTCAAACCGGAAGGGCTGTTGCCCAGCCGCCAACGCAAGGAAGAACTTCATGCTGCGACTTGAGCGCGTCTCCAAACGCTTCGGAGAGCTCGTCGCGGCGAACGACGTTTCGCTCCATGTGCAAAGTGGAGCGATCGCGGCGATTATCGGTCCGAACGGCGCCGGCAAGTCCACGCTGTTCAACACCATAACGGGAATCTATCCGCCGAGCTCCGGCGAGATTTTCTTCCAAGAGAAACGGATCGACGGCTGGCCGACGCATAGGATCGCCGCCGCCGGCATTGCGCGCACGTTCCAAAACATTCGGCTCTTTTCGTTCATGGCGGCGATCGACAACGTCATGGCGGGCGAGGATGTGCATCTGGGCGCCCGGTTGTGGGATTCGCTCTTGCACACACCGCGTCAGCGGCGCGAGGAAAAAGAAGGCCGGCAGCGCGCCCGGGAACTGCTGCGGTTCGTTGGGCTCGAAGGCGTCTCCGAAACCTACGCACGCAATTTGCCGTACGGATCGCAACGCCGGCTCGAAATCGCGCGTGCTTTGGCGAGCAGGCCGAAGTTGCTGCTCTTGGACGAGCCGGCCGCCGGCATGAACCCGCGCGAGAAACGCGAGCTCGGCGACCTAGTTCGCGCGATCCGGGAGCGCGGCATCACGGTCCTATTGATCGAACACGACATGGGACTGGTGATGAACATCAGCGAGCAGATCACCGTGCTCGACCACGGCGAGTGCATCGCCCGCGGCACGCCTGCAGAAGTGCGCAACAATCCGGCCGTCATCGCTGCATACCTCGGAACGGCCGTAGCGTGAGTTTTCTCGAGGTTCGCGACCTCAGCGTTTCATACGGCGGCATTCGCGCGCTGCGCGACATTTCGTTGCAGGTAGAGCAGGGCGAGATCGTTGCGTTGCTTGGTTCAAACGGAGCGGGCAAGACGACGACCCTGCGCGCCATCAGCGGACTTGTGCCCTACTCCGGCTCGATAAGGTTCGATGGCCGCGAGTTGCGCAAATGTTCGCCTGACGAGATCGTAAGGCTCGGGTTGGGTCACGCGCCCGAAGGGCGCCGCGTCTTTGCGCGCATGACCGTCCGCGAGAACCTTGCGCTTGGCGCGTACACCGTGCGTTCGAAGGGTGAGATCGCCGAGCGTTTGGCATTCGTCGTTAACACATTTCCGCGCCTCGAAGAGCGCCTCTCACAATCCGCGGGCACGCTCTCCGGCGGCGAGCAGCAAATGCTCGCGATCGGCCGCGCGCTCATGAGTTCACCGCGACTGCTGATGCTCGACGAACCCTCGTTAGGATTGGCTCCGATCATCGTTCAGACGATCTTCGGCGTAATCAAGGACATCAATGAGCGGGGCACGACGATTTTACTTGTCGAGCAAAACGCGCAGCAAGCACTGCGAATCGCAAACCGCGGCTATGTTTTGGAAACGGGTTCGATGCGCTTCGAAGATACTGGTGCTGCTCTCTTAGAAAACTCCGCCGTCGCCGAAGCCTACTTAGGAACGCCTTTGTCGTCCTGAGGAATCACTTCGACCTGGCTCAGTACAGGCTCCGGACCCCGAGCAGGCCCACTTTTTTTGCCGAGGCGCAAAGCGCCGAAGTCCTGAGCCTGTCGAGAGTGCGATCAGGTACGGCTGCCGCGCGGGCGCAACGATCCGTTGGCCGATGCCGCGCGATTCAGTGCTTTCTTTTCGTTTACAGAACGCAACAGCCCGCCGAATTGCTCGCGAGCCACTTCATAGCATTCGCAGGACGCGCCTTCGAGCCCGGACCGGTCGAGAATCGTGATGACGCCGCGGCCACAGCGAATGAACCCGGCGTTTTGCAAAGTCGCCGCCGAAATCGTGACCCCGGAGTGCTGGGTGCCGAGCATCATGCGCGTTGGTCAGCGTTCAAAAGCTTGTGCTTGATCAGCAATCCGACAGCCGCTTATGCGTCGCGGTCGGCGTGAACCTATCGCGGCTATTTCACATCACCGCGCTCGATCGGATGTTTCCGATGTTCGCCAATATGGCCTCAGCGCGTGAATACGCCTCGCTGCTAGGCTAACCCGTACGGCTTGCCGGCGAGCTTTATGCCGCCGCCGGTGCGAAAATGTCGCCGAAAACCGTGACTCCACCGACCATCGTTCCGATAACATTGTATTTGTCGTCCCAGAACGAAAGGTCCGCACGCGCGCCGGGCGTTATGCGGCCCATTTCGTGATCCAGTGAAAGAAGTTTCGCCGGCGCATAGCTGGCGGCAACGACCGCTTTCGCAAACGTGAGCTCCGTGTAAGCCATGTAGTTGCGCAAAGCCTCGTCGAGGCGCAGAGCACTGCCGGCAATCGTCCCGTCCTCGGCGCGCATGACGCCGCCTGAAATATGATAACCCGGCCCGGCTGAGGGCATGTTATCGGTAGCCAGGATTACGCGTTCGCGCAGCGTTCGATGAAGCAGGTCGATCATCACCGGGGCGACGTGAATGCCGTCGCAGATTACTTGCACCGTCGTCCGGCCGTCTTGAATGAATGCCGCCAGAATCGACGGGTCGCGATGATCGAGCGGCGGCATCGCATTGAACGCGTGCGTTAACGAGCGAAAGCCAAGGCCGACCGCCAGCATTCCCTCGCGGTACCGTGCGGCTGTATGGCCTGCCGAGCAGACGATCCCGTGTTCCAAAAAATACCGCGCCGCATCCGATACGCCGTCGATTTCGGGCGCCATGGTCACCATCAGGCAGGCGCCTTTGCACGCCTCAACCAGCGCGCGCGCGCGTACGGGCGTGGCCGGAATGATCCACTGCTGCTGATGAACGCGCCGAAACTTTGGGTTGATAAATGGCCCCTCGAAATGGATCCCCAAACAGCGCGCGCCGCGCGGAGAATCTTCCTCGAGTTGATGCGCGGCTTCGACGATCTCATCGGCCGCATGCAGCATCGATTCCCAGGGCGCGGTCATAATGCAGGCGACAAACCCCGTTGCGCCTTGCCGCGCATATTCCATGGCTGCAACCGGAACGGCGAAGCCTTGATCGCGATTGAACAGAAATTCGCCGGCGCCATTGGTATGAATGTCGATCAGGCCGGGCGCGATGTGCGTTCCGGGAGGTAAGCGGTGGTCGGTTGTGCCGTCGGAGGGGAGCACTTCGGTGATGCGGCCGTTTTCGACGGCGATGCGGCCTTCGATGGATGAACCGTCGCCCAACGCGACCGAGGCCGGGCCGATCACGAAGCGGTTCATGCGCGAATCAACGCCAGCGCCTCGTCGCGATGGCGCTCCATCAGTTCTCGCGTGTCGCCTTCAACGTTCAGGCGCAAGAGCGGCTCCGTGTTTGAAGGCCGTACGTTCAGCCACCAGTCCGGATACGAAATCGTCACGCCGTCCAAGTGATCGACTTCGGCGCCCTTATAATATGCCTCGATCTCGTGAAGCTTTGCGGGAATATCCTTAACGGCGGTATTGATCTCTCCCGAGCGAAATCGCGTATCGATCGGTGTGATGAATTCGCTGACCGGCTTGTTTGCTTCGCTGAAGAGTTCCAGGCACTCCATCAACGCGATCATTCCCGAGTCGGCATACCAATTATCGCGGAAGTAGAAGTGCCCGCTGTGCTCGCCTCCGAAGATGATGTCTTCGGAACGCATGCGCTGCTTGATCAGGGAGTGCCCGACCTGCGAGCGAATCGGAATGCCGCCGTTCTTCGTGATCAGTTCGGGAACGCTGCGGCTGCAGATGAGGTTGTAGAGAATCTTGCTGCCAGGGTGCCGCTTGAGTGTATTGAGTGCGACGAGCGCCGTCACCGTGCTGCCGTCGATCAAGTCGCCTTTTTCATCGACGATGAACATGCGGTCCGCATCGCCATCGAAGGCCGCGCCGAGGTCACAGCCGTGCTTGCGCACGGCGGCCTGCAGGTCGATCATGTTTTCAGGCTCGATTGGGCTCGCCGGATGGTTGGGAAAGCTTCCGTTCAATTCAAAGTAGAGCGACACGACCTCGCACGGCAGGTGCTTGAAAACGTGTGGAACGGTCTCACCGGCCATGCCGTTGCCCGCGTCAATAGCGATCTTGAACGGTTTGATTTTTGGCGGCTCGATGAATGAAAGGCAGTGCGCGGCAAATTCGTCAAGAATATCTTTGTGCGTGGTCTGCCCCGGCGCGCCTGACGTTTTCGGGGGCAGGGTTCCGGAGGCTATCTGATCGCGAATCTGCGCGAGTCCGGTGTCCAGCGAAATCGCCTGCGCCTGATCGCGCGTGAACTTCATGCCGTTGTAATTTGCGGGATTATGCGACGCGGTGATCATGACGCCGCCGTCGAGTCCGTATTTGCCGACCGCGAAATAGAGCGCGTCGGTCGAGACGCGGCCCACGTCCAGGACGTTGCCGCCGGCCTCGGACGCCCCGCGCGCAAACGCCGCAAAAAGGTGCTCGCCCGATTCGCGCATGTCGCGTCCCACCGCCACGTTCTTGGCCTTTAACAGCGGGATGAAGCAGCGTCCGATCTGATACGCGATGTCGTCGTTGAGCTCGTCCGGACAGATGCCGCGGACGTCATAGCTCTTGAAGATGGCCGCCAGCGACCGCGTCTGCATAGCGGCTCGTTTCGACGCAAAAAGAGGCTTCCATTCGCGGAAGCCTCTTTGGGCTTTTTTGGTGCTACTGACTACGCGTCGTAGTACAGATAGAACTCGTACGGATGCGGCCGGATCTCCACCGGCTTGAGTTCGCGCTCCGTCTTGTACGCGATCCAAAGGTCGATGAAGTCCTCGGTAAAGACGCCTGTCTCGGTAAGGTAAGCGTGATCGTTGCGGAGCGCGTCGAGCGACTGGCGAAGCGAACCCGGAACCGAACGAATTTTCGCCGCCTTTTCCGCGGGCAGATCGTAGATGTTTTCGTCGAGCGGTCCGAAGCCCGCCGCAACCGGATCGATCTTGCGTTTGATCCCGTCGAGTCCGGCGCAGAGCAGCGCCGAGAACGCAAGATACGGATTCGCCGTCGGATCGGGCGGGCGGAACTCGAGACGTTTGCTCTTGGGATTTCCTTGGAAGAACATCGGAATTCGAATTGCTGCCGAACGATTGCGGGCTGAAAACGCGACGTTGACGGGCGCTTCATAATGCGGCACGAGCCGCTTATACGAATTTGTCGTGGGCGCACAGAACGCCATCAGCGAGTCGATATGCGTCAGCAAGCCGCCGATGTAGTAGAGCATCATCTGCGAACACTCGGCGTAGCCGGTCTTGTCGTAGAAGAGCGGCTCGCCGTCTTTCCAGAGCGACTGGTGGACGTGCATCCCGCTGCCGTTATCTCCGAAAACGGGCTTCGGCATGAATGTCACCGTCTTGCCATGGCGCGCCGCTACGTTACGCACGACGTACTTGAACGTCATGAGGTTGTCGGCCGTTTTCAGCAGCGAGTCGAAGCGGAAGTCTATCTCGGCTTGGCCGGGCGCGCCGACTTCATGGTGCTGCATCTCGACGGTGATGCCCCACTCTTTGAGGACGAGCGCCGTTTCGGCACGGACGTCGTTGGTCGTATCCGCGGGCGCCGCCGGGAAATAGCCTTCCTTCGGCCGCAGCGTGTAGCCGCGCGACCCTTGCTCGCGTCCGCTGTTCCAATGCGCTTCATTCGAGTCGATCTCGTAATACGTGCGATTGGGCGAATTCTCGTACGAGACGCGATCGAAGTAATGGAATTCGGCCTCGGGACCAAAATATGCCGTCGTGGCGATTCCGGTCGAACGCAGATACTCTTCGGCTTTACGCGCGATGTTGCGCGGATCGCGATGGTAGAGTTCCTTCGCGATCGGATCGAAAACGTCGCAGACAAGCGATAGCGTCGGAACGGCGCAAAACGTGTCGATCTGCGCGGAGTCAACGTCCGGCTTGAGGATCATGTCGGATTCGTGAATCGCCTGAAACCCGCGGATCGACGAACCGTCGAAGCCGATGCCCGCGCCGAGGACGTCCTCGTCGATTTGATCGGCGGGCACGCTCGTATGTTGCCAGGTTCCGGGCACATCGGTGAACTTGAAGTCCACCATCTTCAAGCCGGTTTTCTTGATGTATTCGACGAGCTGTTTCGGTGAGCTCTTGCGGTGCACGCCGTTGCCGTTCGACGAAGCCTTCGCTTTAAGCTCCCCCGCTGTCATTGCCATGTGCGATCTCCCCTTCAAAAATAAAAAAGGCGGCTTTTGACTATCTTGCCACGGGCGGGCTGCCGGCGCCTTAGCCACCCGGTAAAAGGTTTGGGGCGCCGGTTATGCGGGGTGTCGAAGCTCAGAGGACATCTCGGCCGGGAACACGCGCAGCGCACCCGAGGCTGTCCTCAGCGATTCCATCGGGACCCCGTATGCGCGCTCGAGGAGCGCGGGGGAAAGGGCGCGCTCGCGGTCCTCAAATGCCAGGATGCCGCCGTGCTCCAAAAGCAGGACGCGATCGGCGTAAGCGGCAGCCTCGTTCGGATCGTGAAGCACACAGACCACGGTCTTCCCCTTCGTGACCTGCGCGCGTAAAAGCGTGAGAATATCTTGCGCGACGCGCACGTCGAGGTGACTTGTCGGCTCGTCCAGGAGCAGCAGCGGCGCTTCCTGCGCGAGTGCCAGCGCTACCCACGCGCGCTGCCGCTCTCCGCTCGAAAGTGTTGCGAACTCGCGATCCGCGAACGTTTGCAAATCCACAGCGCGCAGCGCTTCGGCGATTGCCTGCGCATCGTGCGGCTCTTCGCTCCATTGCCACCAGCGGTGATGCGGATACCGTCCTGCGGCGACCACTTCGCGCACCGTTAAACGATCGGCGAACACGTCATCGCTGGTTACGAAGGCGATTTCGCGGCTGCGTTCCGCCGGCGAGAACGAACCGAGCTCGCGCGAATCCGTTGCGACGCTGCCGCTTTCGATCCGGCGCAGCCCGGCGAGCGTGCGCAAAAGAGTTGTCTTCCCGACGCCGTTCGGTCCGAGGACCGCGACGAATTCGGCCTTTCGAATTTCGAACGACATCTTTTCCAAGAGCATTCGTCCGGCCATGAAGAGCGCGAGCTCGCGGACCGTTATCATGCCGCAGCGGTGCGTCTGTCGCGCAGATACAGATAGAGAAAGGTAGGAACACCGATGAAAGCAAGCAGCACGCCGATCGGAATCTCTGCCGGCGCGAGCAGCGTGCGACTCAATGCATCCGCCACGATTGTGAGCGCCGCGCCGAGTAATGCTGACGCGGCCAGAACGTATCGTGCATCCGAACCGACGATGCGTCGCGCGACGTGCGGCACGATCAAGCCCACAAATCCTATTGTGCCTGAAAGCGTCACTGCGGACGCGGCGAGCAGCGAAGACGAAGCGAGAATCGTCCATTGCGCGCGCCCGACGTCGACGCCCACCGCGGCTGCGCGAACGTCGCCAAGCCGCAATGCGTTGAGCGCAGGCGCACTCAAGAACGCAAGAATCGCGCCGAGCAACGCGTACGGCGCTGCGAAAACGACGTCGTTCCAGCTGCGTCCGGAAAGCGTACCTGCCAGCCAGCTCACGATCGCCGGCGCGCTGCCGGCGCCCTGAACGCGCGTGAGCACCAAGGCAATGATCGCGGCGAAGAGCGACGAGAGCGAAACCCCTGCGAGAATCAAGCGCGTTGCATCGAGGCTTGCACCGCGCCGCGCCAACGCCGCGACCACGATCGCGGTTGCCAGGCCTGCCGCAAAACCGAGAGCCGGCACAGCCGCGGCTGTAACCCCGACTGCGATCGACAGCACGATCGCAACAGCCGCGCCGGCACTGACTCCTGTTAAGTACGGATCGACCAGCGGATTGCGCAGCAAGCCTTGCAGCAACGCTCCGGCGATCGCGAGAGCTGCGCCGACAAGCGCACCGATCGCGATCCGCGGCAGCCGCAGCTGCCAAACGATCGTTACGATCTCACCCCCGTGCGGACGCACGAGCGCTGCGGCGATCGCGCTCGGCGCGAGGGCGGTGCCTCCAACGAGCAGCGCACCCGCCGCGATCACAAACAGGCCCGCTATCAGCGCCGCGAAACGCAGGCTCACGCTAATGCGTGGACAGCTCGAACGCGAACGTGCGTCCCGGCATTGGAAATCCGCTGACGGCCGCGTACCGTTCGTTGCCGAAGTTGAGCGCACGCAACGTGAGCAGCGCGTGCGGAGCCGCACGCAATGAAAGATACGCATCCGCGCGCGTAAAGGCGGCCGGCCCGTGAGGACCGACGGAATGGATCGATGCGCCAAACCCTTGCAGGAAGCCGTCGCCCGCATAATCCAGACTCAGATTCGCAGTGAGCACGGGATCGTTGGGAAGCCGAGCATGTGCATCGAGATCCTCGGCGCGGTAGAGGTCGGTGATGTTGAACGATGTCGTAAAGCCGCGCATGGGTTGCGTGCGAACGTCGAGCGTCAAGCCCTCGATGAGGGCATGCCCGACGTTTTCCGGCGCAAAGATGAAATTCACGGGATCGATGAGCATCGTGACGATCAGATTGTTCGTGCGGTTTGCGAACCATCCGAGCGACGCACCGCCCAAGACGTGCAAATCGATCAGCGTAAAGTCGGCAACCTTTGCGCGCTCGGGTTTGAGCGCCGGGTTTCCAAAGAACGGAAAATAGAGCTCGCTCGCGTTCGGCGCGCGAAATGCCGTCGCGAAATTTGCTTTGAGTGAAGCTTCGTTGGAGAGGCGCACGACGAAGCCGGCCGACGGAGACAACTCGCCGCCCAGCGAGCCGTCGCGTTCGCCGCGCAGCCCCGCATAAGCGCTTCCCCAGCGCGTGGAAACCTTCTGCTGAACGTATGCGGCAGTTTGTGCGAAGCTGTTCGTGGAGAATAATCCGCCGGCGTCGCCGCGTACCGTTCCGCGCGCGAGGTCGATGCCATAGAGCAGCTGTTCGTTCTGACCGTTCACGACATTGCGTGCTCCAAAATCGAACCGTCCTTCGCTGTCGAGCGACTCGGTGGATTGAAAACAATTCGGATCCGCGACGGCGTTGCACGCGAATGTGATCTGCTGCCGCGTGCCGCCGAACTGTAAGGTCGTTTCCGCTTGGGCGCCCTTGCGCGTGAGCGTAAGATTGGCGGCCGCGTTGAGATCCGTCTGTCGCGAGGTCGGGGACGTGAAGTCGACCGGGCCGGGAGCGCCGGCACGATCGCTTGCGATCTCCGCGCGTAGAACCGCATCGAACGAACCGATCCGCCGGCCGAAATCTGCGTGCAACGCAGAGCTCTCGTAGTCGCTGTCCGGTTGTGTGGAGCGATCGGGTAGTGTGAAATCGTTGCGTGCAACGATCCGCGAGAATTGGAGATGGTCCGTGCGGAGTTCCAAGGAGCGATCGCCGAACGAACCGGTGCGGATGGTCGCCCCCTGCTCGGCATTGGGCTGCGTAATCACGTTGATGATTCCGCCGATGGCGCCGGTACCGTAAAGCGTCGAACCGCCGCCTTCGACGACTTCTATGCGATCGACGCCCGTTGTCGGCAGCGTTCCGAGCTCGACGGAGTTTGCAAACGATCCGGGAGCCGGCAATCCGTCGAGCAACACGAGCACTTGCGCCGTCTTGCTGCCTCGCAAGCCGTACTGCGCTTGCGCGCCGATTGCTCCGTATGGCGAGAATTCGAATCCGGGAAGAGTTTCGAGTGCGTCGCCGATCGTACGGTAACCGTGGCGCATGATGTCCGTCCGTGTAACGACGTACGTCGTGCGCGCGGAGTTGGAGAGCGTTTCATCGGTGCGATCGCTTGTGTAGACGTGCGCGATTTGCGGAGGCGTGGATGGTGACGGCGACGGTGACGGTTGATCGGCGCGCGCGATCGTGACGATAAGGAAAAACCAGAACATGGCAACCCCTTCCTTGACGCGAGGTGGTTGTGCGGCGCTTGCGCTGGTATCCTGACTCGCGGATCCTGGCCTTGTGCCCGTGCCTTCCCCCAAAGGAGTGACATCGGGCGGCTCCCCGCCTACAGTGGCGCGACCGTGCCGGCATTCGACCGGCTTCCCGCGCGCAAACGCGATAAGCATAGGATACGCGCTGCAGGCGAGCCTTCCTGGTCTTTTGAAAGCTGCGCGCTCGTGAAAAAACGTGCCGTTGCGACGATTCTTGCAGCGATGCTGGCAGCGTGCGCACCTTCGAGCGCGCCGCGCTCGCCGGGGCCGGCGCCGCGGATTGTATCGCTCATCCCGTCGCTCACCGAAGATCTGTGCGCGATCGGCGCGGCAAAGCAGCTGGTCGGCGTCTCACAGTTTAGTTCGGATATTCCATGCGCGAAAGGGTTGCCGGAGGTCAACGACGCGGCGAGCGTCGACGCGGAAAAGATCGTGGCGCTCCATCCCGGCGTCGTCGTCGGCATTCCCGCGCAAGCGCGAGCCGTCGCGCCGCTGAAGCGTGCGGGTCTTTCCGTTGCGCTCTTACCCGACGACAGCTACGCCGATCTCTTCGACGACATCGCAAAGCTCGGAACGCTGAGCGGGCACGGCGCTCAGGCCCAGGAGCTGATCGCGAAGCTGCGAGCCGAAACGCAGCGGCTGCAAGACTCTGAACATTTCGCGCGGCGTCCTTCGGTCTTCGTCGTTTTGCAGACGACGCCGATTTGGACCGTGGGCCCCGGCTCGTATATCGCCACGTTGATTACGCTGGCAGGCGGACGCGATGCCGTTACCGCTTTGCCGCAAGCGTACGCGCAATACAGCGCTGAAGCGCTGCTGCGTCTTCAGCCCGACGCGTTGCTCGCATCACGCGACGCTCAACTCGAGCAGAACGTCGATCGCGAGCCGTGGCATTCACTGCGCGCGGTCGGGGCGAAACATCTGCTCATCGCGCCCGATTCGAACGTTCTTTATCGTCCGGGGCCGCGTTACAATCAGGCTCTTTCATGGCTCATCGAGCGGCTTCGCCCAATCGCGCGGTAGGACCGCGGGGACCGCGGGCGCTCGTGGTCGCGGTAGACACAAACGATCCCGCGCGACCCGTCGAGCCCGAACTTGCCGAGCTCGAAGCGCTAGCGGCTGCCTCGGGCGCGAAGATCGCAGGAAGAATGGTGCAGCGGCGCGCTCGAGTCGACGCCGCAACGCTGGTCGGCAGCGGAAAGGCACGGGAGATCGCCGAGCTCGCAGAATCTGCGAATGCAAACCTGATCCTCGTGCTCAACGACTTGCGTCCGCGGCAACGCAAGAATTTAGAGAAGGTTATTCCACTTCCGATAGTCGACCGCACGATGTTGATTCTGGACGTCTTCGCGCGCCACGCGCGCAGCCGTGAGGGAAAGCTGCAGGTCGAGCTTGCGCAGCTGCGCTACCGGCAATCGAACCTGATCGGCATCGGCGTGGACCTGTCGCGTTTGGGCGGCGGCATCGGTACGCGGGGCCCGGGCGAAACGAAACTCGAAGTCGATCGGCGGCGCATTCAAGAACGCATCAGCGTGCTCAACCGCCAGCTCGCTGAAGTTCGCCGCCAGCGAGCTACGCGCCGCGCATCGCCCGATCGCGAGCCGCTGGCTGCGCTCGTCGGTTATACCAACGCTGGCAAAACGTCGCTGCTCAATCGCCTGGCCCGGTCGCATGCGTTCGTCGCGGATCAACCGTTCGCCACGCTCGATCCCACGATGCGGCGAGTCTGGCTGGGAGACAGACAGTACGTACGCGTTGTCGATACCGTCGGCTTCATCACCGATCTGCCGAAGGACTTGCTCGCCGCGTTCCGCGCGACGCTCGAGGAATTGGAGCAAGCTCAGCTGCTCGTGCACGTCGTCGACGCGGCAAATCCTGACTGGCCGCGTCAGATGACGGCGGTGGAGAACACACTTGCAGAGCTGCACCTGGGATCGAAGCCGCAACTGATCGCCTTTAATAAATGCGACGCGGTTTCTGAAATGCCGCACCGCGCGCACTCGCTCGCAGTGAGCGCTCGCACGGGCGCCGGAATCTCCGAGTTGAAATCTGCGATTGAAACGGCGGTCGCGCGATGACGCGGCGTCTGGGCGTACTCTTAACGTTCGCGCTGGTCGCGTGCGCTCAGCCGGAGTCGGCGGACGATCGGTTCGTCGCAGCTGCGGACACATTGAAGCCGTCGACCGTCTTGCTCACGATGGACGTGCCCGGTGCGTCGAAGAAAAGCGCTCCGGGCACCGAGTACGCGACCGGAATAGTCATCGCAAGTGGAGGCTGGGGAAGCGACATTCTTTCCGTCGCGCATGCGCTCGAGAATGCCTGGAATTTTCGCGTGACGGTTGGCAACAAACGGAAGGTTCCATTTCGCATCGTCGCACGCGACGGCGATCTCGATATCGCGCTCGTCCGCACCCAAGCGAATAATCTTCCAATCGCGGCGCTCGGATCGAGCGCCGACGCCCGTTCCGGCAAATCCGTCGGGCTATTGGGTTATCCGATCCCCGATGAGTTCGAAAACGAGGGACTCGGACTCGCGACCTCTTTGAATTCCGGACGGATCTCGGCATTGCGCCGCGATGCGATCGAAGTGACGCTTCCAATCGTTCCCGGAGAGAGCGGCGGCCCGGTATTCCTGGCCGATAACGGTGAGATCGTCGGCCTCGCCGAGTCGCGCTTCGAAGATGAACGCTCGATCGGTTTCGCTTTACCGATTAACGCTGCAAAGAGCTTCCTGCACAAGCATGACGCCGCCCACGGATTTTAGCTGCCGCCCGGGCAGCTTAGTGTGTAGTAACGTCGGCATGCGACTTGAGCAGCGTGCGATCGCCGACCCACTGCACCGGCGGAATCTCGAGCCAGCGTGCGAGCGCGTTGAGCGAGGTGGCGTACCTTCGCCGCAGCACCGAAAAGCGTTTCCAGGCGGCATCGCGCTCGCTAATCTTGTATCCTGCGGCCATCAAGCGATTGCAGGCGTTGTCGAACTCGCCGCGATCGATGCCGGCGCCGTAACCGCCGTCCGTGAAACCGAAATAGCTCGCAAAGTCGTGCGTGAGATGACGGCCGAGATTATAAACGATGTGCGCCTGTCCTTTTATGGCTGACTCGCTGTCGATCGTCGTCAGCACGAGCGCGGATGAGTCGAGAAGCGCGCCGAGGGTTCCGACCCACGACTCGTAGTCGTGGCTCGAACGAAACATCGTGAGGATCGGATAGGCAAGATGGCTTTCCATCACTTGCGCCATCCAGGCTTGGCCTTGGCGAAAAACTTGCGCAAGATCGGGAATGATCCCGGCTTCGGCATGTTCGACCAGGAGCCCGACACCGCTGGGCGGCGCGCCCGCGCGCGCACCGAACATAACAACGAACGCTTCACGCTTCTGAAATGCGCCGAAGACGGAAAACAAGAACGTCGCGACCACCGCTACCACCGCGAGTCCGCATGCCGCGGCCGCAAGCGACATCATGTGCGCGAGAGTCGTCGTACCGACGATGTCTCCGTAGCCGATCGTCAACAGCGACGCGCCGGCGAAGTAGATGCATTCGGCAAGTGATAGGTCCGGCGGGCGCAGCTGATCGCGGATGCCGTAAAAAAGCAAACCCCAGCCGGCGATCAGCAACACTACCCACGTAACCAGATAAACGATGAGCGTGAACGGCGCGAATGTTCCCAGAAAGTCTTCGCGCTTGCGTTCGTGGCGAAAAAACCTGTAGGCGATCAGCGGCCACACGTGCCAGATGCCGCGACTCAAATAACGGCTTATGCGCAGCACCGTATTCTCGGCGCGGGGCACGATCACGCCTTGGAAGACGTCGCGCAGCGCTACGAGGACCAGGAAGAGGCCGCCCAGGACCGCCAGGATGTTGAGCGCCACTACGGCGATGGGCTGGTGCTGCCGGTCGGGCTCGGTTCGGGGGTCAACGCCGGAATCGGGGTGGGCGGCCCGGCGGTGGGTGTCGGCGTCGGCGGCGGCGGCGCGGTGGGTCCGCCCGTGAACGGCACGAGCCGAACATAGAAGGCGTTGGTCGTCTGGTCCTTGTGCACGGCCACGGTGACGTTCGCCGTCTGGTAACCGGGCGCACTCGCACTCAAACTTTGCCGGCCGATCGGGATGCCCGACAACTGGAACGCTCCGTCGGGGTTCGAGTAGCCCGTATATAAGGAACCAACCGCAACGAGCGCGTTGGGAACCGGCCGATTGTTGGTGGCGTCGAGTACCCGCCCGATTACCGAGCCGAAGTCCTGTACGCCGCCGCCGTTGGGGTTATTGCACCCGCCCGACTGAGCGAGAATGAAGGCCAGCGCAAGCCCAAACACTTTCATGTCCGTTCCGTTCTTCAAGGGGTTGGGAAAGGCTTGTGAAAACTGTCACAAGCCGATGACCCCCTATGCGCCCGTAG
>CAAGKR010342839.1_pt1 | contig 27192 bp, 27 predicted proteins | sample 2556971 | NCBI WGS metagenome assembly CAAGKR01 (sample SAMEA5207829, study PRJEB30636) | soil metagenome | biome: forest; feature: boreal; material: soil | place: USA | collected 2011-09 | depth 1 m | reverse complement strand
GGAGTGGATCGCGGAGGCCGATTTGAGCGAGCGGCCGTTTAGACTTAAAACCGATAACTACATCATCAACGCGGATACGCTGATCATCGCCACAGGCGCTTCGGCCAAGTGGTTGGGTATTCCTGGAGAAGCGAAGGTGCCTGCGGGTTTTGGTGGAAATGGCGTGTCGGCATGCGCCACTTGCGATGGTCCGCTGCCGGGATTTCGAAACAAGCCGCTGGTTGTAGTCGGCGGGGGCGACACGGCCATGGAAGAAGCGACGTTCCTGACTCGCTATGCATCGCATGTCTACGTAGTCCATCGACGCGATAAACTGCGTGCTTCTAAAATTATGCAGGATAAAGCTTTTCACAATGAGAAGATTGAGTTTATCTGGAACACTGCGGTTGACGAAATTCTTGGAGAACCCGAAGCGGGTGTTACCGGTGTCCGTCTGCGCAATTTGCAAACCCATGAGGAACCGATTCTTCCCTGTGCCGGCGTGTTTATCGCCATCGGACACAAGCCCAACACTGACCTTTTCAAGGGGCAGTTGGACATGGACGAAATTGGTTACATCAAGACTTCGCATCGTTCAACTGCGACGAATGTCGCGGGGGTTTTTGCCTGCGGCGACGTTCAGGACGCTACCTACCGGCAGGCAGTGACGGCCGCGGGCACGGGCTGCATGGCCGCGCTCGACGCAGAAAGATTTTTGGACCATCTGCCGGTGGCCATGCCCGGCGGTGACGAAGTGACTATGGAAGGCGAACACATCACTCCGGATCACCGGGCAATCATCGAGCCTGACGGCACAATGATTCCAAACGAACCACAAGAGCTGAGAGCGCAGGAAGATTAGCTTTGAAGTTACAACAAGATGATGGAATCATCTCTTTGGCGACGACGTGGTAAAGCAGCTGGCCGGGAGATTGGTTCAGGCCCAGAAACCTCAAAGTTATTAGGGCAGGCCGCGCAATAGAATCCGAGATATTTCTTTCGATCCTCACATTCGTTGCAATCGAGAGACTGGCCCACCACCCTTAAGGCATCAACCAAAGGCAAGAGCATGCGTCCGCGTTCAGTGAGCGCATACTCGATGTGAGGTGGATTACCGCCAAAGTCAGTGCGCTCGACGAGCCGGTCCCTTTCCATGTCGCGCAACCGCCCCACCAGGGTGCGACTGCTAATAGGAAAGAGACCAGTGTGTAATTCCATCGTCCGCTTTGGACCAGCGGCAAGGTCTCTTGCGACCAGCAAAGTCCACTTGTCACCGATCATTTGCAGCGCAGCGGCGATTGGGCAGCCATCAATTTTTCGTCGTCGCACTATTTAGACTCCGCAGGCAATTGGAGAAGGGGGTTCAAAGTCCAACCTGCGCAGGTTGCCTGACTGTGGAAGAGCAAGCTTAGAGCTTAACTCTCAACTACTAATATCCTGCCCGCTACTTGATGACGGTTATTTCGCGGGTCGTCGTGTTGTAGCCACCGTTCTCGACGGGCTTTCCGTCTTTGTCGAGAAGCTCGAGGCGTACGTTATGTTTGCCCTTGATCCAACCTGACAACCAGATGGGCCCCCACTTGTCGATATATCGGGCGTCGTCATCGTCGATAATATATCGGACACGGTATTCCCCGCCGTCGCCTTTCAACTTCGCCTTCGAGAGCCAGAAGTCGATCATGATCGGGTCGGCATCCGCGTCTTTGTACTCACCTTTCGGACGACTATACGTTAGCAGAGGCTTTGCGGGATCGACGTCGCCCGCTTTGCTGGCGGCCACATCTTTACCCTCGCGAGGCAATGCGGGAGTGGCGCTCGTATTCGCGTTTGCGCTGGCGTTGGTCTTTGGACTGGGGGCGTTCTTCGCATTAGCATTGTTGTTTGACATTATCTGGCCGCTATTCGTAGTTGTGGGCTTGGCCACGTCTCCGCCACCTTTAACGGTGAACGTCACCATCTGAAAAGCGCCATCATTCTTATAGCTTTCGTGCCACGGCCGCGAGGGGAATACGCGCAGCGTATGTTTGCCCTCCACTACATTGCGTAGCTCGAATGGCTGGCCCAATTCGTAATAGGCTTCGTAAGGTTGATTGTCCAAAATGACGTGAATGTGGTTGCCTTTTCCGGTTGCCGGGTCTTTATGAGGCATGTAACTCTTCAGGTCGCCGCTGAGATCCAGTTTGACTTCAACGGTGGGCCCGTTGATGACGGCGTCCTTTCCGGGTGTCACGATTTTCAACACGGGCTTGGCGACGTCCTGCTCGCCGCGCTCTTTCATCATGTCCAGAATCTTTTGCGGACGAGGAACGAGCGACAGTGTCTGCGTTGGCGGAGGCGTTACCGTCGTGGTCGCGGTCGTGCTCCTGTTGTCTGAATTCCCGGCAGAACACGAAGCAAATAAAAGCGCGAATGCCGTAAGCACTAACAATAATGGAAGGAAGTTTCGATGTCGGGCCATGTTGTCCTCCGAGGCTTGAACTATCGGGATGAAACGAAATTATTTTCGTAAAGTGTACCGCGAGTGTCGCGGTAAGCCAATGAGGATTCTGGGTTAAACGTTTGAACGCTGAGCGCACATGGCGCTAGCGAGTGGGGGGCCTGATTACTGGGAGCGCGAGCGTCCCGCCCGCAATGAGCGCGAAGCGCGAAATGAACAGCTCTTCCAGGCTAGCTCCGCGCCTGGCGGCGCGGTTGCGGGCGGGTCGAGCACCCCAGCGGGGCTGCCCCGCTGGGGACCCCGCACGCCCGCGCTCCCAGTGTAAGCCGCTATCTAAATATTCCGCCTCAATCTCCGCTACCTTGCGGTCGGCCTTCTGCACCGGCCGCACCGGCTCTGCGTACGCCTGTATCTTTTCGCAGGCGTTTCTCAACTGTAGTCCAGTCGATATTTGAAAAGAACGCTTCGATATATTTGGGTCGCTCGGCTGGTTTATAGTCAAGTAGGTATGCATGCTCCCAAACATCCATCACGAGGATTGGATCGAACCCCGCTATGTTGCCCGTTTCATGCAAAGTGATCCAGTGGTTTGATAGTCGACCGTTCGACGGGTTTTGGTAACAAATGGCCCAGCCCACACCCCTCATCTTGCCGACGCCGATAAAATCAGCTTTCCAGATTTCGTAACTGCCAAAGCTCGACTCAGCAGCTTTGGCAAACTGCGCAGTGCGATCGGGATCGCCGGGGCCGCCGCCGCTTTTCAAGTTATCGAAGTAGTATTCGTGGAGCACCATGCCGTTGTACTCGAAACCCAGCCGCCGCGTTAACTCAGAGTAAGCCGGCATCTCTTCCTGGTCCACCTTGCCGTCCTGGATAAATTTCCAGATTCCTTCGGTTAGCTTATTTGTCTCTTTGACGTAACCTTCGTAAAGCTTGAAGTGCATCTCCAAGGTTTGATCAGAAATGCCTTTCAGGCCACTCAAGTTGAACTCTCTTGCCTTGTAAGAATCGCTTTGAGAATTAATATCAGAATTGATCGAGCTCATCATCCACCTCCAATGCCGTTAGTGCTCCCAAACGCCGCGCTTCGCGTAACGCCTGTTGTTAGCTTGCTCGCAAGTGAACAGTTTGCGTTACAGAAAATGAAATAGCGACTCAACCCTGCGGGAGAATGAACAACTATTGCGCGCGAGTGTGGCGAATCAGTTGAGATGCTGAGGAATTAGTATGGCGAAGGAGAGCGCGTGCGGTGTGCAGTGGGCAGCATGCAGACAACTTGCTGCTCACTGCCCACCGCTCACTGCCCACTATTCTTGAGCTATTTGCCGCCGAAAGCCACCCAGTCGTGTTCAGAGGTGGCCATGAAAAGCACCATCGGCAGCGATAACCAGGCGTTTGTTCGCGAGGCGATGAATGCCTGCCGCGCGAGTTCCGGTGGCGCCGCTGGGCCCGTTCCGGCAGTAGCAGCGATGATGCGTTTGTTATTGGGCCAGATAATGCCCCAAACGTTCAGCAGCATAACCACACCGTATGCGCCGCCCAAGCCGATGGAATAGACGTTGTTAGGCGTAGTGTAGCCGCCCACGCTTAACTTCGCGGTGAAAAAGCGAATAAGTCCATACGAGACAAAGGCAACCAGGATTATCATCACGACAGCAAAGATTCGCCCATCCTTCGTGAGCGCCGGAACCCTCTTGATGATCAGGTATTCAACTATGAACAGAACAATGGGATATGTCAGCCAGAACAAAAGCACCAGCCAAACATTGAGATCAGCGCCACCAAGTGTATTCGCGTTTTTTACCGCAGGCCCGAGAATGTACATCGCGAAATAAGTGAGACCGGCTAGAACCGTCAGAACAGCACCCCAGCGGAAATACCAGAGAGCGCGTGACAAGAGGTCCGGATTGACCTTCTTCTTAGTCTCTGCATCGAGCCCTTTTTGAAATGGAACGTTTACGAGATTGAAGAAATAGAGCAAACCAATCCACGTGATGCCGCCCACCAGATGGAGTACGCGCAACGCTGTTCTCAAAATCTCAACCGAGTTGGGTGAGTGGAACACGTCCTGAAACATAGCCAGACTGACGGGGAGATGAACAGTTGACTCGATAAACATAGAACCTCCGTGGTGTAGGACAGGCATTCTTGCCTGTCGGATTTACATCGATGAAGTCTACGGGACAGGCAGGAATGCCTGTCCTACATTGTTGCCTGGAATTACGCGCGAAGATTACACCCACAGGCAGGTAGTGCGCAATAAGCCTGTCGGACAAACTTCAGGTTGTCGCGTACCGGACCGAACGAAGAGTAAATCCCGCTTACGTCTGGCGAAGCTGAGCTTTTGATGCGAATTCGACAAGCTGAAGCTCGTCGGACTCAATCGTCTAGTGGTCGGGGCCCAGCGTCCATTCCTCTTACGCTGGCTTGATTGATCACCCGGAGCTTTAGATCGTCGTTAACATGAATCTGACAGGAGAGTCGCACGTGATCCGCGAGTTCAGTTTCCATGGCCAGGCGATTGCGCTCCAGTTCGCCCATTTCGCCGGGATCCCCTTCGAGAACCTCGACGCGGCAAGTGGTGCAGCGAGCGTTGCCCCCACAGCGATGAAGGATATCAATCCCGGCGTCTTCGATGGCCAGGACCAGTTTCTTTCCCTGGGGCGCCTCGATAACCTTTGTGCCGGTGGCAGTTTCAGCTTCGATCTTAGGCATTAGCTATAACTCCGAAAAATTTGAATTTGATTGCCAAATGAATTTGGCACAACTGAGAGAGTTGAGCAAGCAGGCACTACTGGTACAAAAACGTTGCTGAACGCAGTTCCAGTTCCATGAAAGCCGCGCCTTCCACCGGGTTGTTGTAATAGGGCTCGATATCTCTGAACCCCAATGACCTGTACATTGCAATAGCCTGGTCCATTTTGCCGGGTAACGTATCGAGCCGCACGCGAACGTACCCAAGCTCGCGCGCGGCTTCGATAATTCTCTCGGTCAACATTCGCCCTAACCCTATGCCGCGAAACTCTGGCCGCACGTACAGCCGTTTCATCTCACAAGTCCCCTCGCCGATTTTTCGCATGGCAACGCAACCAGCCGTCTGATCATTTTCACTGGCGAGAAATAAACGCCCGGTGGGTGGTGAATAATCGCCAGGAAGTTCGGCCAGTTCCCTGTCGAAGTTTTGGAAACAGAGATTTATTCCGAGCCACGTAGCGTATTCTTCAAACAATTGACGGGCTTGCTGAACCTCCTCGGCTGATCTGGCTTGTATCAGCTTCATCGCATCAATTCTGCCACGTTTCAGGTAAACGCAAAGCGCGCAGAATTTGGCGCAAAGGTCGCCAAGAACGCTTTGCGTTGCTTTGCGGAATTTCTTTGCGCCCTTTGCGGTTCGGGTTCGCGCAAAATGGCGGCGCCACCAAACACTAATGCGGTACGCAAAAGTGGCTCGATGGTCTTTTGAAAAAGACTACCGAGCCAGGGAATCGCGCACCGCGCTTTGCAGGACAGACATTTTGTCTGTCATCTATTTATGAAGACAGACACGAATGTCTGTCCGATCAATCACGCCGTAAAGGAAGTACCGCAGCCGCAGCTTCCAGTGGCATTCGGATTTGTAAACGTGAAGCCCGAACCCATCACGCCGGTGACATAGTCGATCTGGACGCCGTTTAGATATTGCGCGCTAAACATATCGACGAAAAGTTTCACACTCTTTTCATCAAGAATAAAATCGCCCTGCCGTGAATCCTCTTCAATATTCAGGCTGTACTGGAAACCGGAGCAGCCGCCCGGAACAACCCGGACACGAAGTCCGGCAGTCTCCGGCAGACCCTCTTCGCTCGCCATAAATTTCTTAATTTCGCCCACCGCGCTGTCGGTGACGTTGAGCGTCATGGTGGGAGCAGCACTTGTGACGGCACCAGGTGTTCCGGTCGGGGCAGTTTGTGTAGACATTTTCTTAAATCTCCCTCAAATAATTTTTCGATTTCGTATCGTAATTGCCAATCAAATATCGGCAAATCAATCTTACTGACCTTTGCCTAAAACGACAAGTTCAGGTTTCATAGCCTCAATCGAGACTTGCCGGGCAACTTCCTCGGCTACGCGCCTAAAGGCCCGTGCCTGCGGCGAATCCGGGTGGCTCACGACCACTGGCACGCCCCTGTCGCCGCCTTCTCTAACTTCCATGCCCAGAGGAATCGTACCGAGTAAAGGCACATGATACATATCGGCGAGTGTTTTGCCACCGCCCTCGCCAAAGATGTTGTAGCGAATGCCCGTGTCGGGGGCGATGAAGTAGCTCATGTTCTCAATAATCCCCAGGATGGGGATAGCAACAGTTTCAAACATGCGTAGCGCGCGGCGCACATCCGCGATGGCCACGTCTTGTGGCGTCGTCACCAGCACGGCGCCCTGAACTGGGACCAACTGCGCGAGCGACAACTGCACATCGCCCGTTCCCGGTGGCATATCGACAATTAAATAATCGAGCTCGCCCCATTTCACGTCCGACAGAAACTGTTTTACCAAACCATGCAGGATCGGGCCACGCACGATCATCGGTTTGTCACCCGGTTGCAGCAGCGCCATCGACATGAGTTTGACGCCGTACGCTTCGACGGGAATTAACTTGTTAACTTCGACTTCCGGACGCGCTCCGCTCGCGCCGAGCATGATCGGCACGTTAGGACCATACACGTCCATGTCCATGACTCCCACGCGCGCGCCATCAAGCGCGAGCGATACGGCAAGGTTAACAGCTACCGTCGATTTGCCCACGCCTCCCTTGCCCGAAGAAACAGCAATGATGTTTCGAACACCCTCGACGGCGATCTTCTCACCGAAGCCTCTGCCTTTTGGTACGTCCGCGTCCATTGTGACAGTCACGGAAGAGACTCCAGGTAAAGCTCCAACAAGGTCGCGCGCGGCGCTCTCCATCTCTGCTTTCACAGGGCAGGCAGGGGTGGTTAAGACAATCCGGAACGAAACGTCACCACCATTGATCTTGAGGTCCTTGATAAAGCCCAGGGCGACAATGTTTTTATGCAGATCCGGGTCCTCGATCTGGCGCAGGGCGTCCAGAACTAATTGTTCAGTTAGTTGTGACATAGCAGTTTAAAATTGGGTTTTCGAAATAATTCACTTGAAAGCGTAGCTGATTGATAGTTGTAACGCAAACTGTTGGTTTTCAGCCATCTTTTTTGTACCGCAGCCTGTCAGCTTCACCGCAAACTAATAGTTTGCATAACAAAGATCTAAAGCCTCTCTATTACCAGGGCGCTATTCTTCGAGCCAAAACCAATGCAGTTGCAAAGTGCAACTCGCACGTCTGCTTTCCGAGCCTGATTAGCCACGTAATCGAGATCACAATGCGGATCCGGCTCGTCGAGATTGATCGTCGCAGGAATAATGCCCGTGTGCATTGCACACAGGGCCGCTCCTAAACCCGCGGCGCCACTGGCGCCCTGCGGGTGCCCAATCTGCGATTTCGTCGCGGACATCGGAGTCTTAATCGCCCGACCATTTAAGGCAAGCTTGAGCGCCCTCGTTTCGATACGATCGTTAAGAACTGTGGAAGTACCGTGCAGGTTGACATAATCAACATCTTCGGCTTTACGACCCGCATCTTCGAGAGCTATTTTCATCGCACGAGCGGGTTCATCACCAGTTTCTTCGAGGCGCACGCGGTGATATGCGTCACAGGTCGCGCCATATCCGGCGATCTCAGCATAGATTTTTGCGCCTCGTTCTTTCGCCCGCTCGAGCTCTTCAAGAACATAAATCCAAGCGCCTTCTCCTAATACAATTCCGGAACGATTCAGTGAAAACGGACGAGAAGCCCGGTGGGGCTCGTCGTTAAAATCGTTGGTCAGCACCGTCATGAGGTTAAATCCGGCAAGAATGCCGGGGGCAATAGGGGCATCTACGCCGCCCGTCAACATCACGTTATGACGGCCGACCGCGATGTGTTCAGCAGCATATGCAATGGCGTCTGTCGAACTAGTGCAACCGGTTGAGACGATATGGGAAAGGCCGCGCAAGCCAAAGGCCATGGATAGTTCGCTCGACAAGCCACCGTGTGTAGATGATGGAATCGTGTATACGCTCGCCTTATTCACTGGACCAATGAACCAGTAAGCATACTGTTGTTCGGTAAAAGCGAGGCCGCCACCGCCTGTTCCTAACACCACGCCAATGGTGCGTCTCTGCTCCAGGCTAAGATCGTTTGGTTTAAGGTTTGCGTCTTCAAGAGCTTCTCTGGCCGCGGCCAAAGCGAGTGGGACTGTTCTGGGAACATGCTTTCGATCTTTCGCATTGAGTTGTGCTTCCCAGTCGAAGTCGCGAACCTCAGCGGCAATCTTTACCGGAGAGTCGGAAACGTCAAAAGATTCGATCCGACGCACGCCGCTTTCACCCTTGATCAGAGCATTCCAGAATGCCTCGCGCCCGATCCCGAGCGGGGTCACACACCCCATGCCGGTTATCACTACTCGACGCGGTCGTTTGAATTGGCTAAACATGCGAATTAATCCTGCGCGTTGACTAAGAAGTCGGGTTCGGAAAGCCCCAGAATAACACTGCGTTTGAGTAAACGGCTAAGACCGATAGATGCCAAGGCAGGCGGCTCTGCCGCCTGATGTGCGGAAGGTTTCTCCCGAATCGAGGATGCCGTGAAATCCAGTAGAGCTATGGCGCCGCTCAAAACAGAAGCGGAAGCGGACCGGGATCCCCAGAGGGGCAGCCCGGTCCGCTCCCGGTTCTGTTTTTGAATTTTCACACAGCCTCTGAAGCCGCTTCTCAAGTTTTCAAACTAAAAGACCCGGCGTAGTTCAAGACGCCGGGCCCCTGGATTACCTGTGAGTGAAGTCGGGTGACCCATTAGCCGCTATGCTCGACTTTCGTTCCACACTCATTGCAAAACTTTGAGCCCGCTTGTATTTGCGCTCCGCATTTAGCGCACGGCACAGTTTGTCCGGCACTTTCCATTTTCGCGCCACAATCATTACAGAATTTTGCGTTCGCCAGGTTTGAAGCACCACATTTGGGGCAGATGATCTTTGACGCGCCTCCGGATTCACTCCCGGTTTTACTTTTGGACTGATTCATTGCCTCGGTCATTGCCCCGGCCATAGCGTTGCCAATCGCGAAACCAGCTCCCAGCCCCGCGCCCGTGCCAGCTCCGCCGCCGCCGGTATTCTGTGCTGCGTCGCGCATCGCGTCCGCGGCTTGAAATTGTGTATAACGTCCTACGTCTCCGATTACTCCCATGGAAGTTTTCTTGTCCATGGCGGCCTCAACCTCAGCCGGCAACGAAATATTCTCAATTACGAACTTCGTCAAATCCAGACCGAACGAATTGAAATCATTAGTGAGCTTGCTGCGAGTGAACTTGCCTAGTTCATCATAGTTGGAGGCAAGGTCAAGTGCCGCGATTTTAGACTCTGCAAGAGCATCGCTAAACCCGCTGACCAAAGTCCGTTTAAGCTGGCCTTCAATGTCCTCAGTTACGAAATGCGCGTTTGTGCCGGCAATCTCTTTAATTAAGGCGCGCGGATCGGTAACGCGAATTGAATAAATTCCAAAAGCACGCAGGCGGACCATGCCGAAATCCGCGTCGCGCATCATCACTGGATTCGACGTTCCCCACTTTAGATCCGTGAACTGCTTTGTATTTACAAAATAAACTTCCGCTTTGAATGGCGAGTTGAATCCATATTTCCAGGCGCCGAGTTTGGTAAGAATCGCTGTGTTTCCGCCATCGATCGTGTAGAGACCGGGCGCGAACACATCAGCTATCTGTCCCTGGTAGACAAAAACAGCCGTTTGCGACTCCCGTACGGTCAGCTGTGCGCCGTTCTTAATCTCCTGGCCCTGAACGGGAAAACGGTAAAGTATTGTGTTTCCCGAATCATCCAGCCACTCAATCACTTCAATAAATTGCGAGCGGATGGCGTCAAAAATTCCCATGTTTTGTCTCCTTTGCGCGGCAGCTTGCCGTCACTGGTTTAATACGGCGCGCGTGTTTGGTATGTTCGCCGCGGACATCCTAACCTGAAAGAAATATTGCATAAAGTAGGCGGGGAGGAAAGAGGAATTGGAAAGTTCGTCCGCCTAGACGTCGTGCGCCCGATGCTCGGTAGCGCGTTTATCATAGAGTTTGAAGATCAGCAAAACAGTTAATCCGCCGGCCACGTCGATTGCGCTGTCATATATGGATGCAGTGCGAGACGGGACGAAGCTCTGATGGAATTCATCGAGTAAGGAGTAAACCACAACAAGCAATAACGCCAGCTGGAACCAGCGGCGCTGAATGGATGTGTAAGAGGAAGTAATAAAAGCTCGCCGGGCGAGGAACGCGAGAATAGCATACTCCGTGAAATGAGCGACTTTACGTATTAAGAAATGGATCGCGGCCACTCGAGCATCGCTCAGATTTGGGAAAAGCCAGAGTATTAACGGACCAATAACCGTCGAGGTATTGAGTGCGGAAAACTCGCTTGTTGAGGCAATCGAGATGAACGCTATCCAAAACAGAAGTGGGCCATAACGCCAAAGCCGTTCGCGTGCGGACGAGCCTTCCCATTCTACCTCCCGGCCGAGAGTTGGCTTAATCATTGGAGCTGAAAATAATAAAGGGAAGCCGCGTCTGCTGCTTCCCTTTTTGATGGTGTCGAGAACTCCGCAGACTATTGGGCGGCGGCACCAGACACCACTTCGATAATTTCATTCGTGATGGCTGCCTGACGAACACGGTTCATGTTGAGTGTTAACGAATCGATCAGTTCCCGCGCGTTCTTGGAGGCGGAATCCATTGCCGTCATCCGCGCGCCCTGTTCAGACGCGATCGACTCGAGCAAGGCGCGAAAGATCTGTGTTTCAACTAAGCGAGGAAGTAGTCGAGCAAAGATCTCGCCCGGAGGTTGTTCATAAATATAATCAACGCGAGACGCTGCCGCCTCTCCAGTGTCGACAGAAGCTTCTTGAGACACAGGCAAAAGCTGTTCTACGACCACGCGCTGTTGAAGCACCGACTTAAATTCATTGTAGATAACGAAGGCCTTATCAATCTCTTTGTCTTCGGCGAATCGCTGAATTAAATCGTGCGCAACCTCAAGCGCCTCCGAGAAATCCACGCGCCCCTTGCCGGTGAGCCCGATATATTCGCCGACCAGATTAGCGCTTCTTCTGCGGAAGAAATCTCTCCCTTTGCGCCCGACCGCCAAAATCTCAATCTGCTTGGTTGGATTAGTCGCGATAAAAGTTTGGGCCGCCTTAATCAGATTGGTGTTGAACGCGCCGCATAGACCTTTGTCAGCGGTGATGAGCACCAGCAGGTAACGTTCGTCACCACGCGCGTCAAGCAACGGATGATGAAAGTCTTCGTCAATCCGCTCAGCAAGTCCTCCCAGGACTTCCATCATTTTGTTTGCGAATGGGCGCGCAGTAACCACGCGATCTTGTGCGCGCTTGAGCTTTGCAGCAGAGACCATCTTCATGGCCTTCGTAATTTGCTGCGTATTCTTAACCGACTTGATGCGCCGGCGAATGTCTAAGAGATTGGGCATTGGAGGCGAAAATTAAGCTCCGGCGGTCGCGGGCTGCAGCGGAGATCCTGCTGGCTTAACACCGGACGTTGATTCAGCCAACGCAGCAGTTGCTCTTTCAGTCCACAAATCTTTGAAATCAGTCAACGCTTGCTTAAGATCCGAGGTGATCTCGTCAGTCAAACTTTTCTTTTCGCGAATACTCTGCAAGAGACCTGGATGAGAGTTTTCCACAAACTTGAGTAACTCGGCTTCAAATCGTCGCACGTCCTCCACAGCAATGTCGTCTGCGTATCCGTTACTAGCCGCCCAAATGACCAGGACCTGGTTTTCCACGTTCATTGGTTGGTATTGAGGCTGCTTAAGTATTTCGACCAGGCGTTCGCCACGAGCTAGTTGCGCCTGAGTCGCTTTGTCCAAATCAGAACCGAATTGTGCGAAGGCCTGTAATTCTCGGAACTGCGCCAGATCGATTCGAAGTGTTCCCGCGACCTGTTTCATCGCCTTAATCTGAGCGGAACCGCCAACGCGCGATACACTATTGCCTACGTTTATGGCTGGGCGAATACCACTGTTGAAGAGATCAGCTTCAAGAAATATTTGCCCATCCGTAATCGAGATTACATTCGTGGGAATGTAGGCCGAGATGTCGCCGGCTTGTGTCTCAATGATGGGAAGACTCGTTAACGACCCCCCACCCTTCAAGTCCGACATTTTTGCGGCGCGCTCGAGCAAGCGAGAGTGAAGGTAAAACACGTCTCCCGGATAAGCCTCACGGCCTGGCGGACGACGAAGAAGTAATGAAATCTCGCGATAAGCTGCGGCTTGCTTTGAAAGATCATCATAAATCGTCAAAGCATGACGACCGTTGTCGCGGAAATACTCGCCCATTGCGGCTCCGGAATATGGAGCAAGAAATTGCATCGCCGCGGGATCTGACGCAGTCGCTTTGACGACAATCGTGTACTCCAGCGCGCCAAAGCCCTCGAGAGTTTTCACTACCTGCGCTACGGTAGACGCTTTCTGGCCGATGGCGACGTAGATGCAAATAACATCTTTGCCCTTCTGATTAATGATCGTGTCAACAGCGACAGCCGTTTTTCCGGTCTGCCTATCACCGATAATCAACTCACGCTGTCCGCGCCCGATGGGCACCATCGCATCGATGGCCTTGAGCCCCGTCTGCAAGGGCTCCTTAACCGGTTGCCGATCAACGACGCCAGGGGCAATGCGTTCTATCGCAAAATAAGTATCGGTAACGATAGGCCCCCTATCGTCGATCGGGTTTCCAAGAGCATCGACCACGCGGCCAACCATTGCGTCTCCCACCGGCACCTGCATGATGCGACCCGTTCTCTTAACCAGATCTCCTTCTTTAATTGTCTGGTATTCACCAAAGAGAACTGCTCCCACCTTATCTTCTTCCAGATTCAGAGCAAGTCCCCGAACGTCGTGAGGAAACTCCAACAACTCACCGGCCATGACCTTTTCAAGTCCATAAATCTCGGCAATGCCGTCACCAACTTTGATGACCGTGCCAACCTCCATCACAGTCACGCCAGACTCAAAATTCTCGATCTGCTTCCTAATAATTTCGTTGATTTCGTCTGCTCTAATTGCTTCCATCATTTTCCTCTGGCATTAACCCGCGAGTTCCTCCCCGAGTCGCATAAGTTCATTACGTACCGATCCGTCGTAAATAGTTGAGCCTATTCGTGTGACGATTCCACCGAGAAGCGATTCGTCAGTTCCAAAGCTCAAACGTACTTTCTTCTGGGTTATTTCTCTCAGCTTCTCTTCCAGCGCTTGCTTCGTGATATCAGGAACCGGCCTAGCCGACATCACCTGCGCGCTTACCACACCGGAGCGCTCATCCAACACCTGGGCCAACTTTGCATTCACCTGAGGCAGCTCGGCTATCCTTTGGTTCTTCAACAGTATCCGAAGAAAATTTGCCGTGGTCGGTCGCACTTTCGTACGAGCAATCAACTCGTTAAGAAGTTTTCCCTTCTGTTCGTACGCAACAGTCGGATTACTGAATGCCTCAAGCAAAGGCGCGCTCGCGGCAATCATTTTCCCCCAACCGGCTAACTCCTCCAGCACCTGAGCCTCCTCAGCTTGCGCAATAATTACGTCGGCGAGTGCTGAAGCGTAGCGCCGAGCGACAGTCTGTGAACTCAATGGTGTGCCCTCCCAAGTTCTTTCACGTTGAGGCTCGTTAGCCGCGCATCGTCATCCGGTCCGATCTCACTCTGTAAAATCTCTGCCGCAAGCCGAACACTTTCCTGAGCCGCGAATCTGCGCAGCTCAAGCCTCGCGGCCTTGCCGGCACTCTCAATTTCCCTTTTTGATTGCTCTCGCATTTTGGCGATCTCCGCCTCAGTAGCAGAACTGATGCGTTCCTTTTCTGCTTCTGCTTCTGCCGTGGCCTTGTTCTTAACTGCCGTAACCTCGGCGTCCAGCCTTTCGAAACGCGCCTCTACCTCAGCCAGCTTCGCCAGCGCCTGGTCTCTCTCTTCGCGCGCTCGTAGCAAATCCCGTTTAATTGATTCACTTCGCGAACGAAGTCCTTCGCGAATTGGCCTGCCGAAGCGGCGGTGCAGGTAAAGCGCGCCGGCAATAAACACGATTAGATTTACGAACTTCCACAACTCCAGGCCGGGGTAGTTCCACCAGGGGTAAAGACCTTCTGCGTCGAGATATGAAAACTCGAATAGAGTAAAAATGGCAAGAAACACGATAAGTCTTAACCCTGTGCGTTAGGTGGTGATCGATTCCCCGGAGATCTGTCGACGGAGAATGTGCCGGCTGATCTCTAATGCCCTGGTACGCGCGTCCAGCTTCAAGTTGCCTTTTACCGCCTCGGCTTCACTCCTGAGCTTCTCCTTTTGGTCAAAAAGCCAGCGAGTGATCTCGGCCCTAACCTGGGCCACTTTTCGCTCCCTTTCGCGTGACAGCTCCATCCGCTCATGCTCCACCAGCGCATACCCCTCCGCTCGTGCTTCTCGCAAGCGGCGCTCGTATTGCGAAATTTTCTGATCCACAACGAGGAGTACCTCCTGAGCCTCGCTAAGACGCCCCTTCGTACGCCGCTCGCGCTCTTCAAGAATGCGGTTGATGGGCCTCAGCAGCGTCCCATTCAGAAGTGCAACCATAACCACGATGACAGCCAAATGAAAAAATAGCGTGCCATCGGGAACCAACTGGATAGAGCTCTCCGCAAAACCTAACACCGGCACTTGACATCCCTCCCATTCAACCGCGCAACGGCAAAAGCGTCGGAGTCTAACATCGCGTCCAAAAATGGGTCAAGTAGCATAGCGGCGGGCCACACGCTTCACGCCAACCTCCTATTACGGCTGTTTACTGCTGTCCCATTGTATATTGTACTAGCAGCCCCCCGGAACAATTGTATATAGTACAGGGAGGCTTACAGCTGGGTTCCTCCCTTGACGAGTAGACTATAGAGGCGATCTAAGTCCGCTTGGGTATAAAATTCCAACTCGATCTTGCCCCCGTTGCCGCCGCGGTTTTGGACGATTCGAACCTTTGTGCCGAATTGCCGTCGTAGCTTGTTCTCAGCCGCGCGAACATTCGCATCATTGTCCTGTTCGGGCCGTGCCGGCGCGGTGCGAGTAGGCCGGCTCTCTGCTAGGTGCCTGACTAGTTGCTCTGTCGCTCTAACTGAAAGATCTTGATCGATTATCTTTCGCGCTATTCGGCGCTGGGCGTCGACCTGCTCTGCGCCCAAAAGCGCCCGCGCATGACCAGTGCTCAACCTTCCGGTTTGAAGTAGTTCCTGGAGGTCCTCCGGCAACCGAAGCAGACGCAGATAATTGGTAACGTAGGAGCGGTCTCGCCCTACACGCTCGGCAACAGTCTCCTGGGTAAGCCCCACAGTGTCTATGAGCTTCTTGTAGGCACGTGCTTCCTCAATTGGATTCAGATCCTCTCGCTGAATATTTTCGATTAACGCGAGCTCAAGAAGTTTCTCGTCCGATACGTTACGCAAGACCGCAGGCACTTTGGTCAGGCCGGCTCGCTGTGCCGCTCGCCAGCGGCGCTCGCCGGCAATCAGCTCAAATCGGGCCCCTTTTCTTCTTATTAAAAGTGGCTGGACAACACCATTGGCGCTTATCGATCGAGCAAGTTCATCCAACTTGGCTTCGTCAAAAAGACTACGGGGCTGCAAAGCGCTGGGGTCTATAAGATCGATGGGAAACTCGTTGGCCTCTTCTGTCGCAGTAGCGGTCCCTTCAGCCGAGAGCAGCGCTCCCAACCCCCGACCCAATACCTTTCGTGTCATGCGCAGTTATCTCCTTAGCTAGCTGAACGTACGCTTCTGCCCCTTTGGAATGAACATCGTAGAGAGTGATGGGTTTTCCGTAACTTGGCGCCTCCGCCAGCCGGACGTTTCGAGGGATCACGGTTTCAAATACCTGTTGACCATAGAAGTTGCGGAGGTCGGAGGCCACAGCCGCTGAAAGGTTAGTGCGCTCGTCATACATTGTAAGGAGGAGCCCTTCAATGGTCAGGCTGGGGTTGTGCAGACGACGAATTCTAGCGAGGGTGTCAAACAATTCTGTCACGCCTTCGAGAGCGTAATATTCGCACTGAATAGGAACGAGTAGAGACTTGGCCGCCGTAAGCGCGTTAAGCGTCAAAAGTCCCAGGGACGGTGGGCAATCTATGATGACGTACTTGTAGCTTTCATCGACCGACTCGAGTGCGTTCCGGAGACGAAACTCACGCCTTTCAATATCTACAAGTTCCACCTCCGCACCTGCCAAATCCTTGTTCGCGGGCAGGACTTTAAGATAGGGCGTCTCGGTTGCCAGGATGGTGTCCACGACCGGTTCTCCCAAAACGACGCAGTGATAGATGCTTTTACGAAAACTGCCGCGCTGCACGCCCACGCCGGAGGTCGCATTTCCCTGAGGATCGGCGTCTACAAGCAGCACAGGGATTTGTGCGCTAGCCAGCACGGCCGCCAGATTAACAGCAGTGGTGGTTTTGCCGACACCACCCTTCTGATTTGCTATCGCGATCGTCTTGGCCATGCAGCTAGGAACCGACCAATTAATACCAGAGGAAGGCTTAACTTAACATAGGAACCGCACAGTTTCTACAAAGATAGAGACAACCCGGAGTTTTCTCGCGGAATCGATGTTTCACGTGTCCCCATAAGCGCCCCGGGACACGTGAAACATTGCTAAACCTCTCAGACAACGGAACTGAGGCTTATGAACAGTGTGGAGAGAGCTGCAGGCGTCAGACCGGGTATATTCCTGGCGTCGCCAAAGGTCAGAGGACGTACTCGCTCTAACCGTTCTACCATCTCATGAGAGAGTCCGTTCAGCGTTCGGAAATCCAGGTCTTCCGGGATGCGAGTGGTGTCATGGTGACGCAGGCGTTGGAGCGCAGATTCCTGAGTCTTAATGTATCCAGCGTACAGGTTGTCAGCAAGCGCCGCTTCCAAGTCCTCCAAGGATTGCATGTCCGGCGGCAGCAGCCGCAGAACCACATCGGCAGTTATGCCCGGCCTGCGCGCAAGATCTCCCAGAGTTATTGAGTCCCCCAAATCGATTAAAACCCCAGCTGATACGGCCGAATACGCGGGATCGCGCCTTCGTAACCGCGTTAAGTGCAACGCGGTGTGAATCTTCGCGATACGGTCTCGTCGTTGATTAAACCGCTCCCAATCGCTGTCGCCAACCAGCCCCACTTCTCGACCGTATAGCCGGAGTCTCTCATCAGCATTATCATGCCTTAGCGCAAGCCGATATTCGGCTCTCGAGGTAAAGATTCTATAGGGTTCGTCTACGCCCTGTCTTATCAAGTCGTCCACTAGAACGCCTATGTACGACTCCTCTCGCCTCAGCCGAAGCCCCTTGCGACCTTGAACCAGTAGACCGGCGTTTATTCCAGCAAGCAGTCCCTGACAAGCTGCTTCCTCATAACCGGTGGTGCCATTAACCTGGCCGGCATGAAATAGTCCGGCAATTCTGTGGGATTGCAGATCCGGACCCAACTCCCGCGGATCAACATAATCATACTCAATTGCGTAGCCTGGTCGGATAATCTTCGACTCTTCCAAACCCGGAATCATTCTTACGAGCTCCTGTTGCATCGCCGCAGGCAAAGATGTCGAAAACCCGTTTAGGTACACTTCATTTGTATCGTGCCCCTCTGGCTCCAAAAATAGCTGGTGTCGATCTTTGTCCGCGAATTTGACTACTTTATCTTCTATGGACGGGCAGTAGCGCGGGCCAACTCCTTTGATCTGGCCTGAATAAAGCGGCGACTCGTGGAGGTTTCTGCGAATCCTTTCGTGAAGATCGTTTGTGGTGTAACCGATATAACACTTGATCTGCGGCTGCTCTATACGTTCGGTGGAAAATGAAAACGGTACCGGCCGTTCGTCCCCGTCCTGGCTCTGAAACGCATCCCAGTCAATAGTTCTGCCGTCCAGCCGCGGCGGGGTTCCTGTTTTTAATCTACCCACTGGGAATCCAAGCCGCTTCAAAGCCTCTGCCAATTCAATCGAAGCTGGCTCGCCAGCCCTTCCCGCGGTATAGGTTCGACGGCCCGTATGGACCAGGCCATTCAAAAACGTTCCCGCGGCCATAATCACCGCCGCCGCGCCGATTTGCCGGCCATCTTGCATGGCAACTCCGCAAACCTTTTCCCTCCGCACCAAGAGATCCATCACCATCCCCTGCCGCAGCTGCAAATTCGGCGTGCTCTCCAGCGTGTGGCGCATTTCGGTTCGGTAGAGAGCGCGGTCGGCCTGAGCTCGGGGAGATTGCACTGCCGGCCCCCTCGATCGATTCAACAGTCGAAACTGAATACCGGTGCGGTCGATTACGCGACCCATGATTCCGCCGAGCGCGTCTATCTCTCGCACCAGGTGGCCTTTTGCGATTCCACCGATCGCCGGATTACACGACATCTGCCCGATGAGATCCAAATTCAGCGTCACCAATGCGGTCAACGCGCCCAGCCGGGCTGCCGCCGATGCAGCCTCACATCCGGCGTGGCCGCCACCAATCACGATCACATCAAACACTTCATCGAAGACCATCTTATTTTCCTATACAGAAAGTGCTAAAGATCTCGGAGAGAATTTCCTCCGTTGTAGTTTCACCGGTAATCTCTCCCATGAACCGAAGGGCGTTGTGAAGGCCCACCAGAACGATTTCTTCACCGGCGCCCTCAGCCAACAACTCCAATGCAGACTCCAGAGAACTTTGCGTGCGCCGTAACAGATCATAATGCCTGCTGTCTGTAACTAGGAATCCGACACTCTCTGTATCGACACTACTAAATGGCTTCAGTATAGCAGCAGTAAGATGGTCGAATCCCGCTCCTGTTAATGCTGAAAGATGGACCACACCTGGCCGACCCTCAAGCTCACTCTCCACGCCCGGCTCGCTTGGCAGATCGCATTTATTCACAGCAACAATGTGTGTTGCCTGAGTTGTCTGTGCCAGCACCGCAACGTCCTCGGCCAGAAGTTCATTCGAACCATCGACTACAACTACAAGAAGATCAGCGTCAGCTATGGCCCGATGTGTGCGCTCTACTCCAATCTGCTCAATCTTGTCACCTGCCGTACGAATACCTGCGGTGTCTGTTAAGGAGATCGGCACGCCATTCAGACTTATCGCCTCTGTAATACTGTCGCGCGTAGTGCCCGCTAGGTCTGTTACAATGGCTCGATCAAATCGCAGTAACCTATTGAATACACTCGACTTACCGACATTGGGACGGCCCACGATCGCCACCTTCAGCCCGTCGCGTAGGAGGTGGCCACTGCCGTACGTACGAGCCAGGTCTCTCACCGGGTCCAGAGCCTTTGTAAGTACGCTCATTATTTCTTCCACTTGAATCGGCGGCAGATCATCTTCTACGAATTCCAGCGCCGACTCGAGTCTGACAATGACCTGAATTAGATCTCGCTTGCACGGTTGCAAAGCGGTCGACAATTCTCCTCTTAACTGGCGAGTAGCTTGTAGGGCTGCAGCATTCGTCTGCGCGTTAATCAAATCACGGATCGCTTCCGCCTGACTGAGATTCATCTTTCCGTTTCTGCAGGCTCGCAACGTGAACTCACCTGGACCAGCAACACGCGCATCGAGGCTCTGAATTAGGTCCAGAAGCTGCCTCAAAATTACTGGTGAACCGTGGCAGCTAATCTCGACCATGTCTTCACCAGTGAAGGAGTGCGGCCGTTCGAAATAAGTAACCAGCGCGTAATCAAGAACCTCGCCCGCGTCGCCGGTTATTAATTTCTTTAATACAGTGTGATTTGGCTCAGGTTTGAATTGCTCGTCGCCAGTTAGGGAGCGGAGGATCTCCACTGACTGTGGTCCACTGAGCCTGATTACACCTATTGCACTGCGGCCGGGTGGTGTTGCGACTGCGACTATCGTATCCATCGCGGTTGGGGCGGTCGGGATCCAGGCTAAAGGAAACCTCCAAGTCTACGCGGAGGGTTTTAGCAAAACCCGAACCTTGCGAGCGGATCCCTCTCCAACAGACTCTGTAGCGAGGTCCTCAAATTTGGCGAGAGCTAGGTGAATAATTCGCCGCTCGTTGGAATTCATTTCACCAAAAACAAACGGAAGTCTCGTAGTGCGTACCCGCTCTGCCGCAAGGTGCGCCATCGCCCGCAACTCCGCCTCGCGAGCAGCGCGAAATCCCTGGACGTCGCAAATAAGACGCTGACCCTCCGGGAGCATGCGTCCGAAAGCCTGGTTCACCAGGTGCTGCAGGGCCTGCAAGAGTTCTCCGCCCTCAGCTTGCAACAGCTCCGAATCCTGGCCACTCAAATCCAGCAAGCACTCTGAAGTACTTTCCTTAACGGTAACCTCTAACTTCAGTCCAGCGCTTTTAAATAAGGACTGAAGGAAATTGCCGGCATTAGTGCAAATCTCTTGCATAGTTTGTTAAGGAGTCGTAACGCGAACCTCGATCAGGCCTGAGCTGTCCGCGGCGTTCCACTTCCTTTCTTCGATGCGGATTTGGCGCTCCGCTCAGAAGGGGGCTGCTCCTCGTCCTCGGGTTTTGTCCAGTGGTTAATGAGAAACTGTTGGCTAAAACCTACAATGTTTCCTACCAACCAATAGAGTAACAATCCCGAGGGCGCTCCCCAAAGAACATACAACATGAATAAAGGCATGCCGATCGCCATCATCTTGCGCTGGAGTGGATCGGCTGACGGAGCCGGTGTGATCAGCTGCAAGACGATCATCGTTGCGGCCATCAAAATTTCCAGGATGTGGTAAGGGTCGCCTGAAGACAGATCCGGCAGCCACAAAAAGCTGGCCTGTCGGAAATCAAGAGAGATTGTGATGGCCCTGTATAGAGCGAAGAGGAAAGGCATCTGAATGAGAAGAGGCAGACAGCCACCAAGCGGATTTCCTTCTTTCATTAGGCGCAGTTGCTCAACCTGCAACTCTTTCAGGCGCGGATCGCTTTGCTTCATCCCCTTGATTTTTTCCTGAAGCTCCTTCATTCGAGGCGCAAGCTTTTGCGCCTTCTTCATTGACTTGGAAGAGCGCCACTTCAAGGGGAAAAACAGGGAGTAAATGACTATGGTAAATAAAATAATCCCGACGCCGTAGCTACGCGTCAGTTGTCTTAACCATTTGATCGACTTCAGGATGGGCACCGCGAGCGGTCTGGACATCCAGCTAAACCAACCGTAGTCGATAAGGCCTTCAAGATCGATATTGCGTCCGACGACCTGGCTCAGGTTACTGCTGGAATCCGTCAGCAGGTAGTGATCCTTCGGGCCGGCATACACAACCGTGCGTGAGCCATCTGTAGTAATAGGAACCCACGCTGTCGTTAGAAATCTCTTTTCAGGCTTGCCGTTAGCAGTGTAATCGTATTGTGTGGTTTGAAGCTCGAGCCCTTCCACTCGCTTCGACGGAACTGCCACCATCGCGAAATAGGTATCGCCGACACCCGCCCAGTCAACGGCGCCAGGAACAGGCATGTGATCAGGCGAGTTCTTGTTTTCATTAATCGCACGCGCCTGATGACGCGCTACTTTGTCGCCAACGGAAGCCACTACCTCAGGCGCCACCGAGTAAAAAGAGTAACGTTTAATGCCCTGGTCACCAATGCTTGGGCCAATTCGGATTCTGGCCTGCGGAACAATCTTCTCGCCGCGCTTAATTGTGATTTCTAAATCAATGCTGTAATCATCGCCATCCACGACTACCGTCTTAACAACATCCAGACCGCTGTTTTTGTCATTAAGAAGAAATGTTATTCGTTTCTTCTCGCCTGCTCCCAACGTCAATACGGAATCACCGGTTCCAGGCGCCACGCCGTCAACCGCATAATTCGTAGAAAGCAAAACACCATCAATTGAAGGGTCACCGGTGATCAACTGGAATGGGGCCTCGCGAGGTACTCTTTCCAGACCTTTTTGCGAGATTAACTCCAGCGGGGCCCGAGTATTCTTGTCGCCAGAAACTGAGTAAATCTCACGTCCACTGTCTCTATTCTTTTTTATTATCCAACTGACAGCTTCCGCGCCCTGGCTATCAAGTTTCGCTTCGTAAAGAGGAGTTTTGATCAAAACCGTGCGATGCGGTGCGGCGTTTGTAGACTCACTTGGAGAAGCCGTGGGACTCGGCGACTGTCCAGCGACTGGCGCATTGGGAGGCGTGATCCTCTGTTGCGCGGTCGCTTGAGGCGATGAAGATTGAGAAGACTGGGGAGACTGGCTAGTCTGCGGTGGCTTGACCGGAACAAGGTAGCTCCACAGAAAAAGTATTGCAGTGGAAATTAGCAGTGCGAGTATTAATCGTTTCTGTTGCATTTAGCTTGGTGACCAAAACTAATCATTCGGGCGAATGCTGTGCGTGGCCTACTTCACCGGATCGTAGCCGCCGGCGCTGAATGGATGACAACGCAGCAGTCTCCGGAGCGCAAGCGCGGTTCCGCGAAGGGCACCGTATCGACCAATCGCCTCAGTGGCGTATTCCGAACACGTGGGAAAGAATCTGCAAGAAGCTGGAAGAAAGGGCGAAATGACGAGTTTATAGAACCTAAGAAATGCGATTAGTAATGACTTCACGTACCTGTTACCCAAACTTCTGGGTCTTACTCTCTTCCTTCGCTACTCGTAACACTAGTTTCTCAAATTCTTCGATAGCTACCGTCACCTTGAAAGTGGGCAGAGCGCGTTTCGCGTTAAGTACCCAATCGTATTTGTGCTGCAAATCGAATAATAAAGATCTCTTTAGACGAAAAGTCTCTTTTAGCAAACGCTTCGCCCGATTCCTTTGCACAGCGTTGCCCAGAGCCTTGCGCGACGCTGTGACACCAAATCTGTTATGAGACAGATTGTTGGGCAAGACAAATGCGGTTATCAATACGCCTTCGTAACGCTTGCCCCTCCTATAAACCTTTTGGAAGTCGTGGCTTGCGCGCAGATACTCCGTCATGAGCTGCGACACAATTAATAGTGGGACGGGGTCAAACGCCGGCGCCCTTTTGAACGCCGCCGTTTAAGAACAAGTCTGCCGGCTTTCGTCGCCATTCTCGCCCTAAAACCGTGCGTTTTGGCTCGACGTCTGTTGTTAGGCTGAAAAGTTCGCTTAGACATAGCTAGAATTCTCCCATAAAAAGAAAACCGTAAGACTAGACGTCACCGAACCTTCTGTCAAGAAAGCCGCAGCCTCGTGACAGGATGCTGCTGTTTCCTGAAATGGATGAGATCTTAGTTGACCGGCTGAGATTCAACGATCGGCGTCGGCTTCTTGCGAACATCCATTCTCGTTACAAACCGGGTCCGCAAAGGATGTTTATTCCCCCGTTCTTCGCCGCGGTATCAGAGGAACCTGTTTTATAATTTGGACTTCCTTGCCTCAATTCAGGGTGTGTGTTAGTCTCCGCCACGTTCAACTCAGTCTCCGTAAGTGATTGATAAATATGAACTTAAAGCTTTACTTTAAGGACGAGGGTGTTTTCCACAAAGCTGAGGAAAACCCTGTGAATAACTCCTGGCTCGCTTTCGTCGCGGGTGTTTGTTGTGACAGAGATGACTAACGAGGGCGGCGGGTTTCCTCCAATCTCGGTCCGTGGTAGCGAACCCAAATTCAAACTTTTATTTTCGTAAGGTAATCGAGTACTGGTGATGGATCTGCTGGAAAGCAATCTTTGGGATAATGTTCTTCGTGCAATCAAAACTAAACTCAAGGTTGAGAGTTTTGAGACATGGTTTCATCCAATCCGGTTCGAAGGAATTGACAAAGCGCGGCGCCTCATTCGTCTTCGAGCGCCAAACCAGGTTGTGCGAGATTGGGTTAAGGTCAACTACGCAAATTTGATCGACCAGTCTTTCGGCGAGCTCAGCCTCGCGGGCTACTCCGTCGACTGGGTACTTCCGGAAGATAATTTCAAACTCGGGGCGCCACAGCCCTCGCCTCAAACTACCATTAATCCCGGCTTGGAAAACCAGGGTGCTGCGTGCGCAGCGAAGCTTCCGAAACTTTCGCCACGAGATGCGAACGCCCTAGCACAACCGCCAGGACAACTCGCCTTTGATCCCGCTCTCAACTCAAAATATACGTTCGACAGTTTCGTTGTAGGCTCCTGCAATCAATTTGCACACGCAGCCTCGCTGGCTGTGGCGGCAGCTCCGGGAAAAACGTATAACCCGCTTTATCTGTACGGCGGGGTAGGTCTCGGCAAGACTCACCTGATGCATGCGTGCGGTCATGCCATAAAACAGCGGAACCCTCACCTGAAACTTTCCTACTTGTCTTCGGAGCGCTTCATGAACGAATTGATTAACGCTATTCGTTACGACAAAACTCAGGGATTTAGGGAAAAGTACCGCTCGGTTGACGTGCTACTAATCGACGATATCCAGTTCATGGCTGGTAAGGAACGCACTCAAGAAGAGTTTTTCCACACTTTTAATACTCTTTATGAGCAACAGAAACAGATTGTCATTAGTTCTGATTGTCCCCCCCGAGAAATACCGACTCTTGAAGAAAGATTACACTCCCGATTTGAGTGGGGACTGATCGCTGACATCGAGCCGCCTGACCTGGAAACCAAGATTGCTATCCTTAAGCGCAAAGCGGAAACGATTGGCGTCGCTATTCCCGACGATGTGGCCCTTTTTATCTCCAGCAGAGTCAAAAACAACGTCAGAGAGTTGGAAGGATCTCTAATCAGGCTTGTAGCAATTTCGTCGTTGCGAGGAATTCCTATCTCCAAAGACCTCGCCAGGGATGCGATTCGAAACATTGCAAGCGAGGAAGAGCCTGGCGTCGTAACTATCCAACAAATTCAGAAAGCTGTGGCCGCTACCTATAAGATAACCGTGGATCAATTGGTGGCGAAAAATAATTCCCGGCAGTTTTCCTTTCCCCGTCAAATCGCTATGTATTTGTGCAAACGCCTGACTAAGCATAGTTATCCCGAAATTGGCCGGGCTTTTGGGGGAAAACACCACACTACTGTCATTCACTCGTTTGAAAAGATCCAATCGTTATCGACTGCTGACACAAGCTTCCAAAGGTTATTGCTCGATCTCTCAGAGAACTTACAAAAATAAGAAAAAGCTTTTTTTCCACAGGGATTTACATAGTCGCAGTCAGCAAGAAATTAAGAAAGGCAGCCCGCTGGAATGCGTTTCACAAGAAGTTTGGAAGTGAGCCTGTGAAGGAATAGAATGATCATCGCAACTAACATGTTTTTGACAGATGGGGCGTAATTTCGTTTTCGAATTCCACTGTCTTATGAACAGCGTTTTCTACATTTCTAATTGCCGTTTAGTAGGTTTTCCACAAATCAACAGTACCTACTACTACTGCTAGAGATTAATAACAGTTTGTATTAGTTAGGAGCAGAAAGTAACGAGGAGATTATTTATGGCAGCAAGTGAAGGCGCTAAGCTTAAGGAGTCGAACATGCAATTCGTCGTGAGCAAACAAAACCTCCAGAAGGAACTCGGTTTCGTCCAGGGAGTGGTAGAAAAGAAGAACACCATTCCTGTGCTCTCAAACATTCTCATCGAAAGTGTGGGCGAGAATTCTATCCGCCTAACCGGAACGGATCTGGACGTAACGATTCGTTGTGATATGGATGCTGAAGATATTTCTACACCCGGGTCCATCTGTGTTCAGGCAAGGAAACTGTTTGAGATAGCCAGATTATTGCCCGACGCTCCGGTGACTTTTAAGAAGGAAGATAACGATTGGGTAACCGTAACTTGTGATAAGACTCGCTTCAAGATGGTGGGTGTGGCCCGGGACGCGTTTCCTGAAGTGCCCCTTTTCAAATCGGCCCCGACAAAGATTTCGGCTGGGGTTATTAAAGCATTTGTTGACAGAACTATCTTCGCTATTACGCAGGAGGAGTCGCGATACACGCTCTCCGGAGCCAAGTTCGTTTTGGATGAATCCGGAGCGAAGATGATAACTACAGACGGTCACCGTCTGGCTTACGTGGAACGAAAAGGAGTCTCAACAAACGGTAGTAGCGACTCGATCGATACCTTGATTCCGCGCAAAACGCTGGCGGAACTAACGAAACTAACGGCCGGTTATGATGGTGAGATCAGTTTAGGAATGGACGGCAACCATATCTTCTTCGAGGTGGGCCCGAGGCTGTTGATTTCGCGCATGCTTTATGGTCAGTTTCCCAACTATGACATGGTGATGCCGAAGAACAACGACAAGTCGATTAAGTTTGATGGCGCGCTGTTGAATTCAGCTATCAGGCGAGTGGCTTTGATGTCCGATGAACGCTCCCATGCCATTCGTTTTCACCTTGAGCCAAATCAGTTGGTTATCAGCTCCCAGAACGCGGAAGAAGGCGAGGCACGCGAGACTATTGAAGCAGACTACAACGGCGAGGAAACGGATATTGGTTTCAACGCTCAGTATCTCCAGGATTTTCTGAATGTGATTGGGGATGGCGCCGTGGCTTTCGAATTTAAGGATGGAAACTCCCAGGCGCAACTTCGACCGGCAGAGGGCGGTGAATACGACTACAAGTATGTGGTAATGCCAATGCGTATCTAAGAGGCCTGCCCAACGGTAGCATGGTCTGATGGAAGCGCTCTTCTCTGGTTCAAGAAGAGTGCTTTTATTTTTTAGGCTGGAATCCGGCGACCGCCTTTGATCCTAGGTCGTATGGTAAAATCTGTTGATGATCCTCGATTTTGTCGAAGTAAACAATTTCCGAAAT
>CAAGKR010396942.1_pt1 | contig 27239 bp, 25 predicted proteins | sample 2556971 | NCBI WGS metagenome assembly CAAGKR01 (sample SAMEA5207829, study PRJEB30636) | soil metagenome | biome: forest; feature: boreal; material: soil | place: USA | collected 2011-09 | depth 1 m | reverse complement strand
GAGCACGACCGCGACCGCCAGCCACACGAAAATCCCGAGAAGATCCGTCCGCACCGCCCAGAGCGAGGCGCCGTCGATGCTGATGCTTCGCAGGGCATCCGACACGTACGTCAGCGGTGAGTACTGTGTGATCGTCTGGAGCCAGTCCGGCATGTTGGACCGGGAGAAGAAGATGCCCGAAAGGAACATCAGCGGCAGCGAAATGAGATTGGCCAGGGGCGCCGCCGTCTCCTCGCTCTTCGACGCGCCCGAGATCGCCAGGCCCATCGCGAGGAAGATGCCGCCCCCGAGGATGCCGACGATGAGCAGGTAAAGCAGGTTGCCCGTGAAGTGAAAGTGCAGGAGGAGGAGGCCAACCGCGAGGAGAACCGCGATCTGGAGCGCCACTGTCGTCAACCGGGTGACCAGCTGCGAGAAGAAGAAGTCGCGCACCCGCATCGGCGTCGCCATCAGCCGGCGGAGAATGCCCCGTTGCTTCCACTGCACGAACGTGAAGACCACGCCGAAGAGGCCGGTTTGCATGATCGACAGCGCGATCATCCCGGGCACGAGGAAGTCGACGTAGGTCAGGTTGCGGCTCTGCACGGGTCGAGTATCGAGCGTGAAGGCCGGCGATAGGCCCGCGACCGCGAAGGAGGCGCGGTCGACAAACTGGTTCATGATGGCGATCGCGACCTGTGAATTCTGCGGGTTGCCCTGGTTGTAGTAGGCCGTGATCGCCGTCGAGCCCTGGCCGATCGACGCCGGCAAGACGGCCACGAGGTCGCGGTTGCCCTGGGTGAGCTCGTGCTTTTCGGAGGCGAGATCGCCGGTGTGCAGCTTGACCGCCTTGATTCCTCGCAGGTTGCTCAGGATGGTGTTGCTGACCTGGTTGTGCGCCTGGTCGACCACGCCGATGTTGACCGAGGGCGTGCTATTGCCGAAATTGATCAGACCGAAGATGCCCATGATCATCAAGGGCACCAGGAGGCTGAAGAAAATAGCGCCGCGATTGCGGAAGTAGGCTTTGAGCGACGACCAGGTCAGCATCAGGAAGGGACTCCTCTTCAGCACGTCACGCCTCCCGCAGCCCATGGCCGGTCATGTCCAGGAAGACATCCTCGAGGTTCGCCGACCGCTCGTGCCGCTCGCCCTGGAATCCTTTGTCGAGCAGGCGCTGGATAAGCGCATCGGGCGGGTCCATGGCGAGGATCTTCCCGTGGTCCATGATCGCCACCCGGTCGCACAACGTCTCGGCTTCATCCATGTAATGCGTGGTGAGCACGATCGTGCGGCCCTCCGCCCGGATGGACTCGGCCAGTTTCCAGAGGTTGCGCCGAGCCTGCGGGTCGAGGCCCGTGGTCGGCTCGTCAAGGAACAGAATCTGGGGCTCGTTCACGAGCGCCGTCGCGATGCTGAATCGCTGCTTCTGGCCGCCGGAGAGCTTGTTGACGCTCGAACGCGCCTTCTCCGCCAGGTCGACCTTTTTGAGGATCGCCATGGCGTCCACGGCGCGGTGATACAGGGCGGCGAACATGTCGAGCAATTCGAGAAGGTTCAGGCCATCGAAGAAGGCCGAGGATTGGAGCTGCACCCCGATCAGGCTTTTGACCTTCTCCCGGTCTTTGCGCACATCGATGCCCGCCACCAGGACCTGTCCCTCATCGGCGTCGCGGAGGCCCTCGAGGATCTCGACCGTCGTCGTCTTGCCCGCACCGTTGGGCCCGAGCAGGCCGAAGATCTCACGCTCCTTCACCCGAAATGAGATGCCATCGACCGCGACCAGCTTGTCGTATCGCTTGCGCAAGCCGTCCACGGCGATGGCAAAGCCCTGCGTCTGGGAGCCCAGGCCGGTTTCGCCGGGACGCACAATCGCGCTCATGTGCTAGCCATTATCGCCATGCCCTCGCCCTCACTCAGCGCTTGAACGTAATCGGACGGACGCCCCATGCCAGGGGAGACGTTCCAGGTCAGCGAGCACCTCCACAACGGCGTCCACGCCGTCGATCGCATTGCGGTCGACGGCCTGGACCTGGACCGCTCGCCCGAACGCCCCCACCCCGAGGGCACCAAAGCTCCGAGCCGACCCACCGGTGGGAAGGACATGGTTGGCGCCGGTGGCGTAGTCGCCCGCCGCGGCGGGGGCGTAGCCGCCGAGGAAGATGGAGCCGGCCGAGGTCACGCGTGGGAGCCAGCGTTCCGGATCACGGCAGGCCAGGCTCAGATGTTCGGGCGCAAAATCGTTCGCGAACGCGATCGCCTCGTCTATCGTCGGACACCGAAATGCGCTCACCTGGCCCGCCGCGATCGATTCCAGGGCCGCGGCGTCCGCATCCGAGGTCGTCAGCAAAACCGCGACCGCATCGGGCGAATGCTCGGCCTGCGCACGCAGGTCGGCCGCGAGCCACTCAGCATTCACCGTCCCATCGCTGATCACGACGACCTCGGATGGGCCCGCGGGCATGTCGATCGCCACCTCGCCGAAGACCTGCCGCTTGGCCTCGGTGACGAAGGCGTTCCCAGGACCGACGATCTTGTCCACCCGGCTGATCGTCTCGGTGCCATACGCCAGCGCGGCGACCGCCTGTGCCCCGCCGACCGCATGGACTTCGGTCACCCCGGCCATGGCGGCGGCCGCCAGGATGGCCGGCGCCACGCGGCCGTCGCGCTGGGGCGGTGAGCAGAGCACGATCTCGGCACATCCGGCGATGCGGGCAGGGATCGCCATCATCAGGACTGACGAGGGATAGACCGTGCGCCCGCCCGGCGCATAGAGCCCGACGCGCCGGAAGGGACGCCACTCGCGCCAGACGCGGACGCCGGGCGCGACGGTGACCGCCTCCTCGTAAAACGTTTGCGCGCGGTGGACCGCTTCGATGCGCCGCCCCGCCTCGGCGAGCGCGTCGCGAACCCGGCCGTCGAGCGCGTCCAGGGCTGCGCGCAACTCCGCCTGAGGGACGCTTGTCTGCGGAATCCTGACGCGATCGAAACGCTCGGTGAGGTCGAGGAGCGCGGCGTCCCCGCCAGCCCGGACCTCGGCCAGGATCTTTGCCACCGCCGTGGGCACGTCCGCGTCGTCCGGCCCGCGCCGGGCCACGAGCTCTCGGTACGCCTGGCTGTCGCGTGGCGGCAGCACGCGGAGCGGGATCATCGAAGAACTTTTTCGAACGTGACGATCACGTCGCCCGGGATGAACCCAAGCTCACGGTTGATGGCGAGCATGCCGTCGTTCACGACGCTATTTTCCGTGTGGAGGCATACCATGCCCTGCTCTTTCGCATAGCGGGTCGCCATCAGCTTGAGGACGCGGGCAATCCCTCGCCGACGGTGGGTTCGCAGGACACCGGTGTCCTCGACCTCCCCTTCCCCACTGGCTCGCCGGACGACATACGTGAGACCAACGATATGTCCGCCGTCGCGGGCGACGAAGAGCCCGTCCGGGGACCACCCGGGCCGATGCAGCCAGCGTCTGACGAAATCCTCCAGGGACGCGTCGGTCCAATCCACCTGCGGCGGCGCCGGCATATCCCGCTCGATCTCCATCGCGCAGCGGTACAGCTCTTTCCGGCTCGACTCGGAATCGACGTCGGGAAAGGCCACAGTTTCGATGCCTTGCCGGGCGAGCCGCTCGCGAAGCATGTCGAGCTGGCTGAGGTCGACATCCGCCAGTCGTTGGGTGGAGAGCCGGCCGCGCTCAGACTCGACAAAGCCGTAGCGCGTGAGCCATGGCTCCACGACAGCGAGGTCCTGCCCCTGCACCCGGGTATCGAGCCACCGCACGCTGGCTGCCCGCGCATAAGCCTCGACGGCCAGTTCGAGTTTGCCGCCGAGACCCTGCCGGCGATAGGCGTGATCAACCGCGACGAAACCCCCGGCCCGATCGACATAGCGGTACCCGACATCGCTGAGCTCGCCTTCGGCCAGGCCGGCAAGCTCTCCCTCCTCCGTCCAAGCACCCAGGCGCAAGGCCGGCTCACCGACTGGCCGGAACGTTTCCGCAAACTCGAACCCGGCAACGGTCCGTGGAAAGGGTTGGACCCGGTTCGAAAGATCGATCCAGGCGTCCAGGTCCTCCGATACCAGCGGGCGAATCTCAAAGATCAAGCGTTGCGATCAAGCCGTTGCGGCGGCCAGACCATTCTCGAGGATGTCGAGACCCCGGTCGAGCTCAGCGTCCTTGAGTGTGAGCGGAAACAGGAGCCGGACGACATTGTCGTAGAGCCCGGCTTTCAAGATGGCCAGCCCGCTGGCATGGCAATGGCGGAGGACGTCGTTGGTCAGGGCGCCGGCCGGGTCGCGCGTCGAGCGGTCGGTGACCAGCTCCATCGCGACCATCGCGCCGACGCCGCGGACGTCGCCCACGTTAGGAAAGCGATCCATCCACCCGCGCATGCGGGCCAGCGCCCGTGCCCCGAGCTTCGCGCCGCGCTCGGGCAGCTTCTCCTCGATGAGCACCTCGATCACGGCCAGTGCCGCGGCACACGCGACGGGGTTTCCACCATAGGTGCCGCCCAGGCCGCCGGGCTTGGTGGCGTCCATCAGCTCGCTGCGGCCCACCACCGCGGCAAGCGGCAGCCCGCCACCCAGGGATTTCGCGAGAACGATCAGGTCGGGCTCGAGACCGGAGTGCTCGCAGGCGAACATCTTGCCGGTCCGCCCGAAGGCCGTCTGGACTTCATCGGCGATCAGGGGGATCTGGTACTCGGTGCACAGCTGGCGAAGCGCCGGGAGGAAGTCCGGCGGCGGGACGACGAATCCACCTTCGCCCTGCACCGGTTCGACCAGGATGCCGGCCACCCGATCGGCACTCACCGTCGTCTTGAAGAGCTGGCGGATCGCTTCGACGCACGCCCCGCCAAGGCTTTCGGCCGCCATTCCGGCCGGCCGCCGGTACTCGTACGGGTACGGCACCTGGTAGACCTCGGGCGCGTAGGGGCCGAAGTTCTGCCGGTACGGAGACACCTTGCCGGTGACGGTCATCGTCATCAGGGTCCGCCCATGGAAGGCATTGTGGAAGCTGATGATCGCCGGCCGGCCAGTCGCCTGCCGAACGATTTTGATGGCGTTTTCGACGGCTTCGGCGCCGCTGTTGACGAGCAGCGCCTTCTTGGGGAACTGGCCGGGCGTGATTTCGCAAAGCCGCCGGGCCAGGCGGACGTAGCCTTCGGGCATCATCACCGGGGCGCCGGAGTGAACCAGCCGCTGCGCCTGGTCGACGATCGCCTTCAGCACACGAGGGTGCCGGTGCCCGACGTTCATCACGCTGATCCCGGTGGCAAAGTCCAGGTAAGTTCGACCGTCGACGTCGGTCAGGGTGGCCCCGTCGGCGGATTCGGCAAACCCGGGCATCGCCGAACCCATCCCGCGCGGGACGAATTGATCCCGGTCGGCCTGGAGCGCTTGCGAGCGCGTCCCGGTCCCCTCTGCCATCGAAAGATATCCTAGACGCAACAAAACGGGAGGGATGTCAGGATGGCTACGGCAGTCAAGCGGCGGGAGATGTTCATCGGCGGAAAGTGGGTGCCCGGATCGGGCAGCGAGTCGCAGGCCGTGATCAACCCGGCAACGGGGGATGTCATCGCCGAGGTGCCAAAAGGCACGATCGAAGACGTCGACAAGGCCGTCAAGGCGGCCCGCAAGGCCTACACGGACTGGTTCGAGACGACCCCGCGCGAGCGCTCCGAGATGCTGCTCAAGCTCGCTGATGCGATCCTGGCCGACGCCGACAAGCTGGCGGACATCGAGTCGGCCAACGTCGGCAAGCCGCGGGCGCTGTTCCTGTCCGAGGAGCTGTGGGTCTGCGCCGACAACCTGCGCTATTTCGCCGGGGCTGCCCGCATCCTCGAGGGCCGCGCGAGCGGCGAATACATGCGCGGGTACACGAGCATGATCCGGCGGGAACCGATCGGGGTCGTCGGCTCGATCGCTCCCTGGAATTACCCACTGATGATGGCGATCTGGAAGATCGGCCCGGCGCTCGCGGCCGGGAACACCGTCGTCCTCAAGCCATCGGAGTGGACCCCCCTGACCGCCCTGCGGCTGGCCGAGCTGGCCGCCGACATCTTCCCGCCTGGTGTATTGAACGTCATCACCGGGGACGGCGAGCCCGTCGGCGCCGGCATCGTGCGCCATCCCGACGTCAACATGGTCTCGCTGACCGGCGATGTCGCAACCGGCAAGGAAGTCGCGAAGGCGGCCTCACAGACGCTGAAGCGCGTGCATCTCGAATTGGGTGGCAAGGCGCCGATGGTGGTCTTCGATGACGCCGACCTGGACGCCGTTAACGAGTGGGTCAAGATCGGCGGGTTCTTCAACTCCGGACAGGACTGCACCGCCGCCACCCGCGTGATCGCCGGGCCGCGCATTTACGACAACCTGCTGTCGTCCCTAAAGAAGACCGTTGAGTCCGTGAAAGTCGGCAATCCACTGGAAGATGGCATGGACATGGGCCCGCTGGTCGCCGCCGAGCAACTGGAACGGGTCGCCGGCTTTGTCGACCGCGCCAGGAAAGGCGGCGCAACCGTCGTTACCGGGGGCTCGAAGATCGACGGCCGCGGGTTCTTTTACAAGCCGAGCCTGATCGCCGACGTCAATCAACAGTCCGAGATCGTGCGCAAGGAAGTCTTTGGTCCGGTCGTCACGGTACAGCGGTTCAAAGACGACGACGAGGCGATCGCCTGGGCCAACGACGTCGAGTACGGCCTGGCCGCCTCCGTCTGGACGCGCGACATCGGCCGGGCATTGAATGCCTCACGCCGGCTGCAGTTCGGCACCGTCTGGATCAACACCCACATCCCGCTGGTCAGCGAGATGCCGCACGGCGGCTACAAGCAGAGCGGTTACGGCAAAGATCTGTCGATGTACTCGCTCGAGGAATACACGCAGATCAAGCACGTGATGGCCGCAATCGGCTAAGCCACTAGCCGGCGCGAGGCGATCGAGGCCAGAGTCAGGCAGGGTCCAGAGTCAGGCAGGGTCCGGAGTCAAGCAGGGCCGGGACCTGGCAGGGCCGCTTGATCTACGCTGACCGGGCGTGGGCCTCGATCCGGTGCGCCGGCGGTTTCGACACCCAGCGGCTCCCGGTTCGTTCCAGCGTCCAGCCGTGTTCGTGCAGCATCCGGTGATGCCGGCCGCAGACCAGCGCCAGGTTTTCCAGTTTGGTCTCGCCGCCCTGCGTCCACCACCTGACGTGGTGCCCGTCGCACCAGGCGGCCGGCCGGTGGCAGCCGTTGAAGACACAGTCACGATCCCGGGCGACCAGCGCCCGGCGCGTGGAAGGTGGAATCTGGCGTTTCGCATGGCTTGAGTTTTCGCTCTCGAGTTCAGCCTGACCCAGCAGCCAACTCACCGTGGCGTCGCAGCCATGCCGCTGCGCCGTCTCCAGCGGGATCGGCCCGACGCCCTCCATCCGGGCCGCCGGCGCGCCCGGGAGTCCGGCCAGGGTCTCGACGCTGGCGGTGATTACCAGGTGCGGCCGCTGCCCGCCGGTGCTGCCCAGCTTGCTGCCATCCAGCGGCCGCCGCGCAAGGTCGACCAGCGCATCCGCCCGCCTCTGCCCGGCCGACCGCTCGTCGTCCTGGCGGGGGGGCGACATCAGCGCGCCGAGTGCCGTCTTCACGACCGCGCCGCCCTCGGCATCGAGAAGCCCGTCCAGACGCACCAGGCCGTTGGTCGGCTCGCTGAGGTGCAGGTAGCGCCGGCTCCATGCCCGGTTGGCCTCCGCCAGGGCCGCCGTATGATCGACGCGATATTCGAAGTCTTTGGCGACGCTGATGAACTGGCTCGGATCCATTGTCTCGGCCGCCTTCAGAAGCGACGCTTCTTCTTTCTGCACCGCGTCGGCGCCGACTTTCTCCGCGGAGCGGGCGAGGAGGGCGACATGCTGGTATCCGATCGCCCCGGTCGCGAAGGCCTTCTGGGTCTGCGGCAGGTTCTCCAGCTGCCGGCTGACGGTCACCCGTTCGGCGGCGGCGCCCCCTGACAGCTTGCATCGCGAGCGCAGCCAGGCCACCATGTTGAGCGCGCCCTCGGCCGCATATTCACCCGACTGATCGAACCGACGCAGTCCCTCCGCGAACACCGACTCCAGCGAGTCGATGCCGGCCTCGCGGATCGCGATCAGCCCCTCGCCAAGCTCGGTGTCATCCGCTTGACGCGCCCACTGGGTCCAGAGCTTGACGACGGCCCTGGTTGCGGTGATTGGAGGCCCCTGGCGAACGGCTGACGCGGCCATAATCCCATCCTGAAGCACGCTTGTGACAGCTGTCTGTCACAACGAAAAACCGCACGTCGGGCGGATTTCTGGCAGGTCGGATTCGGCCCCGGAAACGCCCCGTTGGGCGCCTAGGCGTCGCCCCGGCCGGAGCTAGCGCATTGGGGGTCGTTATTCGCCGGCGGGTTGCGGGGCGACGACGGCGCGGCCGGCGGCGGCCAGGCCGCCTGTTTCCTGGGTAAGGCGCTGCGCCAGATACACCGGGACAAAGCTCAGGATCAATAAGACAGTCGCCACGACGTTGACCACCGGCCGCTGGTTTGGCAATCGCAGATTGTTGAAGATCCACTTGGGCAGGGTGATCTCGGTTCCGGACGTGAAGTTGGTCACGATGATCTCGTCGAATGACAGCGCGAAGGCGAGCAGGCCGCCCGCCATCAAAGCCGTTGCGATGCTCGGCAGGATTACATACCGGAATGTCTGGAACCCGTCGGCGCCGAGGTCCTGCGACGCCTCCACCAGGGACGTCGATGTCCGGCGCAGGCGCGCGATCACGTTGTTGTAGACGACCACGACACAGAACGTCGCGTGGCCGATGATGATCGTCCAGAGGCTGAACGACAGACCGATCAATTGGCCCGCGAGGTTGATCGTCGAGTTCAGCGCCATGCCGGTGACGATGCCTGGTAAGGCCAGGGGCAGGATCAAGAAGAACGACACCGTCTCGCGGCCAAAGAACTTGAATCTATGCACGGCAAAGGCCGCCAGGCTGCCCAGGACGAGCGCGATGCTGGTCGCGCCGAGGCCTGCCTTAATGGACGTAATCAGGGCCGTGCGCACTTCCTGGTTGTTCCAGGTCGCCACGAACCAGCGCGTCGAGAGGCCAGGCAGCGGCCACGATTGCGACCGCGCCGGGTTGAACGCGTACAGCATGATGATCAAAAGCGGCACGTACAGGAAGAGCAGGACCAGGCCGGTCACCACGCCCATGCCGATCTGCACCGAGCGGGGCTCGATCGCCCGATCCCGGCTCACAGGGCCTCGAACGCCTTCATCCGCCGGGCAACCAGTAAATAAATGCCCATGATCAGCGCCGGCACGATGGCATAAGCTGCGGCAAACGGAATGTTGTTCGCGATCCCGACGGCCTGGTAGATCACGTTGCCGATGAACTCCGTGTCCCCGACCAGCTCAGGCGCGATGTAGTCGCCGAGTGTCAGTGAAAAGGCGAAGATCGACCCGGCCACGATCCCGGGCCAGGCGATCGGCAGGATGACCCGCTGGAACGTTGTCCACCAGCGCGCGCCCAGGTCGGTCGACGCCTCGATCAGCGAGCTCGGAATTCGCTCCAGCGAGGCGTACACCGGCAACATGACATAGGGCAGCCAGAGGTAAGAAAACACGATCCACAGGCTCCATCGGGAGAAGCCCAGGTTCACCGACCCCAAATGCATCTGATGCAAGGTCCAATTGAGCACGCCGTCGCCCGAGAGGATCGTCCGCCAGGCGTAAACGCGGACCAGGTAGCTGGACCACAGCGGCAGCACCATCGAGAGCAACAGGAACGTGCGAATTTTCGGCGTCGCGATCCGGGCCGCAAAATAGGCAATGGGGACCGCCAGGATGATGTCCGTCGCCGTCACCGCCAGCGCGATGCCAAGAGTCCGAATGGCAATCGTCCGGTACACGTCTTCCTGGATGAGAAACCGGAAGTTCTGCAGCGTCCAGTCCTGGACGATGGCGCCGGTGATCGGGTCCTGCCGCCAGAACGACGTGATAAATAGCAGCGCAAGAGAACCCAAGTAGATCACGCCCATCCAGAGCAACACCGGCCCCAGAAGCAGGGCGAGCCGGGCGCCCGGGAACCGGTAGAGAAACAGCCCCACCCGGTGCGTCAGGCGGCGAACGGGAGAACGGGGAGGGGTTGTTAGCCCCGTCCCCGTCACGACCAGGGTTTGCGCCATCCGTTACTTGGTCCCGCGAACCTCCTGCCACTTCTGCTGCCAGATCGTGTAATCGGTGCAGGTATTGCCGCGGCTGTCGCCGCATTGCTGCAGCGGCGTCTTCCAGAGCGCGATGTTCTTCAAGAACGCGTTGTCACCACAGTGGTAGTCCTTGTCAGCCGAGTCGCCAATATCTTTCCGAAGAATGTCGCACGCCTTGGTGTTGCTGGGGGTTGCGCCGTAGAACTCCGCGACCTGGTCCTGGATGTCAGGCTTTTCCGTCCACTTCATCCACTGGTACATGCAGTTCGGGTGCTGCGCATGCGAGGACATCATCCAGGTGTCAGCCCAACCGGTCGCGCCTTCCGAGGGGACCAGCGAGGCAACCGGCTTCTTCTCCGCCTTCAGGAAGCTGACCTGATAGGGCCAGGCGGTCCCGATTACGGCATCACCGCTTGCGAATGGGTCCGTCTCGTCCGTCGTGGCCGACCAATATTTCTTGATGTTCGGCGCCTGCTGCTTGAGCAGGGCGATGGCCGCATCGAGCTGCTTCTGGGTCAACTCGTAGACGTCGCTGATCCCGAGACTCTTGTTGTGGGTCTTCAAATAATTCGCGGCGTCGGCGATGAAGATCGGGCTGTCATAGGCGACGATCTTGCCCTTGTAGGGCGAGTTCGCGTCCCACGTGACGTTCCAGCTCGTGGGCGCCGGCGAAACGACGTCCGTGTTGTACATCAGGACGTTGGGCCCGTACATGTACGGCACGCCGTAGTGATGGCCATTGATGGTGTTGTGTCGGGGCGATTGCAGCGACTGGATAACGTCCTTGAAATCGGGAATCAAATTGACGTTGACCTCGGCGACGTCGCCATGGGCGATCAGGCGGTTGGTGGCGTCACCGCTGGCGGAAACGCCGTCCCAGAGCTTGCCGCCGCCCTGGCGCATCAGGGTGACCATCTCGTCCGACGTATCGGCGAACTTGACGTTGATCTTGCAGCCGGTGGCCGTCGTGAAGGGTGTCACCCAGTCGACTTTCGGGTCCGTCTTGCCGCTTTCCACGTAGCCGGTCCAGGCCACCAAATTCAGGGTCCCCTCGCCCTGGCCGATCGTCGTTGGCAGGCTCGCGGCGGGCTGCGTCGAGGACTGGGCGCTGCCGCAGGCGGCGAGCACCACCATCACCCCCGCGGCCCCAGCCAGGTTTACGCGATATCTCATCGTCCGACCTCCTCTTGATTGTTTTCTCCATCCGAGATGACGCGGCTGTGTTGGCGATTCCAGAACAGGCGCACCGCACGCCCGCGCGCCTGGAGCACGTCCATCGATGACACGGCGAGGTTCTGTTGGAGGACGACCAGCTCAGCCCCGGCGTCCAGCTCGACGACATAGCGAGTGAAGGCACCCACGTACACGACGTCGCGGACCTGACCCGGCGCCGAGACTTCGTCCGGATGCGGCCGCTCGTCGGGCTCGCCGAGCCGGATCTTCTCCGGACGCACGGTCACGGCCGACCGCTGGCCGGTGATCGTCAGCGCCGCCTGGCCACTCAACACGTTCGAGGCACCGACGAAGCCGGCAACAAACCCGGTAGCCGGCCGCTCATAGACCTCGGCGGGGCTCCCGACCTGCTCGATACGGCCCTGGTTCATGACGGCCAGCCGGTCGCTCATGGTCAGCGCTTCCTCCTGGTCATGCGTGACATAAATAAACGTCATGCCCAGCCGCTGCTGGATCGACTTCAGTTCCAGCTGCATGGCCTGCCGAAGCTTTAGGTCAAGTGCGCCGAGCGGCTCATCCAGCAGCAGGACGCGCGGCTGGTTCACGATGGCGCGCGCCAGCGCGACCCGCTGCCGCTGGCCCCCGGAGAGTTCCGCCGGCTTGCGGTGATCGAGGTGCTCGAGGCGCATCATCCGCAAGGCTTCGACGACCCGCGTGCGCCGCTCGCCGCGACGGATCCCCTTGACCAGCAAGCCGTACTCGACGTTCTCCGCCACCGTCATGTGGGGGAACAGCGCGTAATCCTGGAAGACGGTATTGACGTCGCGTTCGTACGCCGGCACATGGGAGACGTCCTGCTCGTTGAGCACGATGCGACCCGCGGTCGGCTCCTCGAAGCCAGCAATCATCCGCAGGCAGGTGGTCTTCCCGCACCCTGAAGGGCCGAGGAGCGAAAAGAACTCTCCCTCGCGAACATCGAGGTCGACCCCCGCCACGGCAACGACGTCGCCAAAGCTCTTGCGCAGGCCCTCGAGGCGCACCTCGATCGCGCCCGCCGCGGCACCAGGCCGGCTATCTGGCGGCAGCGAATCCAGGGAGGGATGGGCAGTCGATGACACCAACGGTCGCTTCCACTCCCTCCTCTCCCCCAGGAATCGCGCCTCGACTCACAGCATTGAGCTTGGCAGCAACGTACCCGAGCCTTCGCCCTTTGTCAATCCGCTTGCGCGCCCGGAGGACCTCGTGTACCTTTACCGGGACGGTTCTCGCCTTTACAGGGCTGCCGCGAGGAGGAAGGGGGATGGCTCGCACACCGCTGCTCAGGAAGTTCCAGGATCTCGCCCAGGATTTTGCCGAGGCCGAACGGTCAAGCCGGTCCGTCGATGAGGTCCAGGAGGAGCGGCGCCAGCGATCACTCAGCCGTCGCGACTTCATCAAGATCACGGGCGCCACGGTAGGGGCGGCGGCCTTCAGCGGGCCGATCGCCGCGTTCGCCTCCTCGACACCCAGGATCGGGATCGTCGGCGGCGGGATTGCCGGTTTGAATGCCGCCCTCACCCTGCACGACGCCGGCTATGCCTCGACCGTCTACGAGGCCTCGAATCGGGTCGGCGGCCGGATGCACTCGGACACCAACTCCTGGGCCAACGGCCAGGTCAGCGAACACTGCGGCGAGCTGATCGACAGCGATCACAAGACGATCCAGAAGCTGGCCAGCCGGTTCGACATTCCCATGACCGACCTGCGCTCGGCCGAGCCCATCCAATCGGACGAGACGTATTACTTCTTCCGGAAGTACTACACCCGCGATCAGGCCAACGTCGACTTCGGTCCGGTCTACAACGCCGTGCACAAGGACATGAATGCGGCCGGCTACCCGACGCTCTACAACCAGTCCACCCCGGCCGGCCAGGCCCTGGACAACATGAGCATCTACGACTGGATCGAATCCCGGGTCGCAGGCGGACACAGGTCGCCGATGGGCCAGTTGCTCGACGTCGCCTACAACATCGAGTACGGCAACGTGACGACCGAACAAAGCTCGCTGAACCTGATCTACCTGCTGGCATTCCAGCCCCAGCCCGGCAATTTCCGGATCTACGGCCGGTCGGACGAGCGGTACCACCTGACCGGCGGTAACGAGCGACTGCCCCGGGCGATTGCCGCCCGTCTTCCTGCCGGTTCCGTGAAGCTCAACTGGGCGATGACGGCGGTCGCCGCCAATTCGGACGGCAGCTTCACCGTGTCCTTTTCAACGCCCAGCGGGCCCCAGACCGCCACCTTCGACCGGGTGATCCTGGCCCTGCCCTTCTCGGTGTTACGCACACTGAATTACCGCAAGGCCAATTTCGACAGCCGCAAGACCACGGCCATCACCCATCTGGGATACGGGAAAAACGCCAAGTTGCACCTGCAGTTCGACACCCGCCTCTGGAACCAGAGCGGGCCCTGGGGCATCAGCACCGGGACGACCTTCGCCGGCACCGGCTACCAGAACACCTGGGACGTGTCGCGGGGGCAGGACGGGTCCACGGGGATCCTGGTCGACTACACCGGCGGCGGGGTGCCGCTCGCGTCGTTCACGGGCGATGTCAACGATCCTACGGTCATCGCCGGATTTGCCCGGACCTTCCTGAGCCAGCTCGAACCCGTCTTTCCAGGCATCACCGGCCACTGGAATCATCGGGCAACGCTCGACGTGCCGCTATCCAACAAGTTCTTACTCGGCTCGTATTCCTACTGGAAAGTTGGCCAGTACACCCAGTTCAGCGGGTATGAAAAGGCGCGCCAGCCGTTCCCGAACGGCCGCTGCCACTTCGCCGGCGAGCACTGCTCGCAGAACTTCCAGGGCTACATGGAGGGCGGTGCGTCCGAGGGCGCGCGGGCGGCCAACGAAATTCTTGCCGATTACAAGGGCGGCATATTCCCCTAGGCGTCTTAGCTGCGCACGGCAGCCCTTAGATCACGGGTCAATTCTCGAAGTTCTTGCTGCGCCGGACCCTGTAGCCACTCTTCTTGACGTCGGCCTCGGAGCGGAGGCTGTTGGGCTCGTAATCGCGCGGAACGATCACGTAGTTGAAGCGCCAGATGGGACTGTACTTCTTCATGCCAGGAACCGAGTCATAGATGTTGTACTGGCCCTTGACCTCGTCTTTTGGCTTGCCCTTGGCGTCGAGGCTGTAGACGACCTGGTACTCCTCGGCGATCTTGACCTGCTTGGGGTCGACCTCCACCTCGCCACAGTCCACCGCGTAGACCAGCTTGCCTTCGAACCAGACGCGTTCGACTGACTGCTTGAACGGGTTGTTGTAAGTCAGCGCCTCGCGAGGCCCATCGAACTTTTTGGCACCGGCACCGGTCCGGAGTGAGCCCGCCCGGACGGTCCAATCGCGGCCCTCCAGCTTGCGCGGATCGATCTTTCCCATGGCTGCGCCTCCTTTGCCACCCATTGTGCCTTGATTCCATTAGGGCATGCGCAACGGGTTCCATGGTAGAAAGGGTTCATGCCAATTCGGTTCGGCGTCTTCGTGCCGCAGGGCTGGCAGATGGACCTGGTCGAGATCAAGGACCCGGTCGAAAAGTACGAGGCGATGACCAAGGTCGCGCAGGCCGCCGACAACGGTCCGTGGGACTCGATCTGGGTCTTCGACCACTTTCACACCGTCCCGACGCCCGAGCTGGAGGCGACCTTCGAATGCTGGACGATCACCGCGACCCTGGCCCGCGACACCAGCCGCGTCAAGGTCGGCCAGATGGTGGGGTGCAACGGCTATCGCAATCCGGCGCTGTACGCGAAGATCGCGTCAACCGTCGACGTGGCCAGCCACGGCCGCCTCTACGCCGGCATCGGCGCGGGCTGGTACGAGCACGAGTGGCGGGCGTATGGCTACGGCTTTCCTGAGCTGAAAGACCGGATGGGAATGTTCCGGGAGGCGTGCGAGATCATCCACAAGATGTGGTCCGAGGACTACCCCGCCTTCAAGGGGAGCTACTACGAGATCGATCGGCCGATCAACGAGCCGAAGGGCGTGCAGAAGCCCCATCCGCCCCTGTGGATCGGCGGCTCGGGCGAGCGGGTGACCCTCAAGCTGGTGGCGAAATGGGGCGATGCCTGCAACATCGGGGGCGAGCCCGCGGACATCCGGCACAAGCTCGACGTGCTTCGCCAACACTGCCAGGACCTGGGGCGGAACTACGACGACATCATCAAGTCGACCAGCGTGAATGTCTTCCCGATCGACAAGGGCGCCGATCCGCAGCGGGCGACGGCCCGGGCTCGCGGATCGATGTCGTACGAGGACTTCAGCCGGCAGGCAATCGTCGGCGACGCCGCCACCATTCGCGGGAAGATCGAGCCCCTGATCGAGGCTGGCATCGACTACGTCATCACCTACATCCCGGGAGTCGCCTACGATCACGAGCCGCTCCATCGCTTCGAGTCCGAGGTCATTCCCGTGGTCGCCGGGCCGAGCCCGGTACAGGCGGCGCGGCGATGAACCAGCAGCAGCCAGTGACGGTCTACATCGACTTCCTCTGCCCCTGGGCCTACCGCGGCTCGATGTGGCTGGCCGAGGTCGAGAAGGCCGGCCGGATCAAGGTGAGCTGGCGCTTCTTCTCGCTCATGCAGAACCACCAGGCGCATGAGGGGCCGCCCGGGCCGCCCGTGTGGGAAACCAACAGGACCGCTCAGGGGTTGCCCGCCTTCCTGGCGGCGACCGCGGCCCGCTCCCAGGGAGACGACGCCTTCAACCGGTTCCGGTCCGGACTGCAGCGAGCCCGCCATGAAGATCACCTGCCGGTTGACGACCCGGCGACCCACCGGCGCGTGGCGGAGGAAGCCGGCCTCGACGTCGCGCGCTGGGAGCGCGACCTGGCCTCGGCAAGCTTCGAGGCCCTCGCCCGCGAGCACACCGAGGCCGTGGCCAAAGGGGTGTTCGGGGTGCCGACGCTTGTCTGGCCCGAGGGGCGGAGCTACTACGTGAAAATCACCGACCTGGTCGGTGCCGACCGCGCGGTGTCACTCTACGACGCCATCGAGACGGTCCAGCGCTTTGCCGAAGTGGTGGAAATCAAGACCCCGGAATCCGAGGGGACCCTGGCGGCGTAGGTTTCTCCCCCGAACGCCACCAGCAGAGGATGATGCCCTCGCTGTGAGGTTTTCCCGCGGCCGGTTATCAGCAAACGCGGGCGGCCAAAAATTTCATCGAACTCAGTCTTGACAAGCTCGCGCGAACCGACGACGCTATCACCGAGGAGGGCACTGGTTGACAGGGGATCCGAGCGTCAGCGAGCTGGCCGTGCTGGGCCATAATCTCCGCACGCCGCTGACCATCATCAACGGCTACGCGGACCTGCTGCGAAGCGAGGACTTGACGCCTGAGGCGCGGGCGCAGGCCTGCCGCCTGATCCTCGAGAAGTGCGCCGAGCTCAACGCCCTCATCCGCGACTTCGTCGATGCCGAGGAGTCGATCCTCACCGCGGCCGGCGTCCGCCGAACCGCCTAGACATCCTATTAGAGCTAGACCTCTTAGAGCTAGACCTCGAACATGACCTCGTCGTTGTAGCAGTACATCCAGTCCTCGCCGGGCTGGAAGGACTTAATAATTGGATGCCCGGTGGCCTTGAAATGCTTGGTCGCATGCTTGTTCTTGGAGGAGTCACAGCATCCCACGTGACCGCAGGTCTCGCAGAGGCGGAGATGCACCCAGGAGTCACCCGTCTTGAGGCACTCCTCGCAACCGCGCGTATGGGGCTTCGGATTCTTGATCTGGTCGAGGTGCGTGCACACCAGTGGGATCGCTGCCATGGGACCTCCTTGGGTTGAACTCTTAGGCTAGCGCCGCTGGGGGATACGGCGCAAATCCGCGCTCAGCCGGTGCGCTCCGCCGCCGTGACCGCCAGGTCCCGCACCTCTCCGGCTCGCAGCAGGCGCAGCGAATGCGAGGTGCCGATCTCGAGCGCGCGCAGCGCCCGGAACAGGTCGTCGAGCTCGCGAACCGGGGTTTTGTCCAGCGCCAGGATCACGTCCCCCTGCATCAGCCCGGCCTTTCCGGCAGGCCCGGCCGCGTCGACGGTGACGACCAGGAGTCCCTGGTCCTGGCCGGCCTGGGCCGCGGCGGATGCCGCCAGCCGAAGTGGCTGGGTGCCCACGCCCAGGTAGGCGCGCCGGATTCGGCCGTGCGCCTCGAGGCCGTTGGCGACCGTTGCCGCCGTTTCGACCGGCAACGTGCGGCTGATGCCGCGACCATAGTTCCAGCTGTTGATGCCGACGATTCCTCCCTGCGCATCGAGCAGCGGGCCGCCGGAAAAGCCGGGCAGGAGCTCCGCGGTGCTCTGGATCAGGCCTTCATGCTCCCCGCCCCGCCAACTGCGGAACGATCCGCCGAGGGCGCTGACGACCCCGATGGTGACCTGGATCCCGTCCGGGCGCCCCAGGGCAAGCACGAGGTTCCCGACGCGCAATGGGGTGGCATGACGAGGTAGCGGTGATGCAACCAGGCCATCGGCACGGAGCAGCACGAGGTCGGTCCCCGGATCACGACCCCCCACGATCGCCTTGACGGTGGCGCTTCCGGTCGCTACCTCGATGCCCTCGTCGTTTTCGACGGCGTGGTTGGCGGTCAGGACGCGGTTCTGCGCCCAGACGATGCCGGTCGCGGATCGACCGCGACGGGCAGCCACGCACACCACGCCCTGCCCGGCAACTTCAACAATCTCGGCCAGGTTGCCAGAGACGTCCGCCAGCGCTCCCATCCTCGTACCGTACGCGACGCTGCGCCCGCCCGCTTCACCCGTTTGGCCAGCGACCGCCCGTCTCTTCGACTAGGTCGTAACGGTTTCCAGGGCCGGGCCGTTCTGTGGGCAAGATTATTCGTTTGGAGGCCATCATCATGAATGCACGCAGGGGATCCTTGATCGCGATCGGCGCGCTCATCGCTATCGCGGCGTCGGCCATCACCGCGCTTGCCGTTCGGGCCGGCGTCGGGGCGGGGACCTCAACGGCCAGCCCGGGCAGTGCCGTCGGCGGACCCAGGGACACCGTCACGGTGATCGGTGAGGGGACCCAGCACGCCGTCCCCGACAATGCCGAGCTGAACCTCGGCGTCTCGACGAAACGGGCGAGCGCCAAGGACGCGATGACGGCGGCCAACGCGGAGATGACCTCGCTGCTGAATGCCATCAAGGCCAACGGCGTGGCCGACCAGGACATCCAGACGACATCGATTTCCGTGAGCCAGGAGTCGAACGGCTTCGCGGTCACCGGCTACCGGGCGGCCAACGGCGTCAATGTGAAGATCCATCACCTGAACAACGTGGGCGTGATCATCGCCGCGGCGGCGCAGGCGGTCGGCGACGACATTCAATTAAATGGCATCAGTTTGGAGCTCAGCGATAACACCACGCAGCTGAAAGGGGCACGCCAGTCCGCGATGACGGCGGCGGCGACGCGCGCGAAAGTCTGGGCGGAGCTGGCCGGGCGCCACCTCGGCAAGGTCCTCTCCGTTTCCGAGGTGATCTCCAACGGGGGAACCACCTCGCCCTGCGGATCGGGAGGCGGCTGCGGCGGCGGTGGCGGCACGCCGATCCAGGCCGGCCAGGCCGCGGTCACGGTTGACGTCGCCGTCGTCTATGAGCTGACCGACTAGTTTGGGCGGCGAGGCTCCGGCGGCGCCTCCGGGAGCAGCCAGGGAAGCGCCTCCGCCATGGGACGGACCAGGGTGGCGTAATGGGCATGATCGACGAGGTCCTGGGCAAGCAAGCCCAGGGCGGCACCGAGGGCCGCATGCTCGGCTTTGTGACCCTTGTCACCATGCTCGACTTTCCAGGAGACGACGGAGGCGCGACCTTCCGTCAGCTCGAGGAGCTTGCGCCGTGCCTCTTCCCATGGCTGCCCGCGGTCCGCCTGCTCGAGCGCGTGCATGGCCACCTTCTCGGCCGCCCTGAACCGCTGCATGTTGACCGGATCCTCGTGCCGGTCCCAGCCCCAGGCAGCCCGCTCGATACCGGCGGGTGAGAGCGTGCGCGCGTCTTCCATCAGGCGGTCCAGCCCGCGCTCGGTCGCCTTATAGCCATATCCGTCACTGTCCACGACTTGCTCCTTTCCCTTGTGGCTTCGTTGACTCAGACGAGAATCCAGCCGAGCCCAATCGCGCGCGCCACCGCTTCCGCACGCGACCTGGCGTTCAGCTTGCCCAGCACGCTTCCGGCATGAAATTTGACCGTGTGCTCGCTGATCCTGAGCTGCCGGCCGATCTGGCGATTGGTCAGCCCGCGGGCCATCAGCTGGAGCACCTCGATTTCTCGCGCGGTGAGCGACTCGGCCGTCGCCCTGACCGTCAGGTCCGCCGGCTCGTCGGCCGGGAGCAGCGCCATGAGGTCGGGGTGCGCGATGGTCACGAGCCCCTGGGCCGAGGCGAGGAGGGCGAGCCGGAGCGCTTCCGGATCGACCGCGGCCGGCAGCAACGCGGAGGCCCCAAAGGCGAGGGCATGGCTGACCGACGGCGACCCCCCTCCGACCGCGACGATGGGCAGACCGGGCTGGGCCGTCGAGAGGCGGGCGATGACGTCGAGATCTTCGAGCTCTCCGTCCCCAACGTCGAGCAGGACAACCTCGGGCTGCAGCTGGCCCGCCAGCGATGCGGCATCCGCAAGCCCGCCGGAGCCCACCACGCGGATGCCGGGCATCCCGCCGACCAGCGCCCCCATGCCCCCTCGAGCCAGTGGGTTCGCGGAGACGATCAAGAGTCGCAGGCCGACCATGGACATGGTGTACCCCACGATACGCCGCGGGGTCGTCTCGGAAGCGGAATCAGCAGAGCCGTCGAGTGGACCGGACTCAGATCGAGGAGGTCGCCGCGTCGACCCAGTCGCGGGTGAGGAACAACCAGAAGGCGAGCCCGGCGTAGCGTCCATAGCGCCGGAAGTGACGCTCAATGGTGCGATCGCTCACCGGCCGGCTGCGTCCGATGAGCCGGGCGTAGGTCGGTCGCGTCCACGAATCGAGGATGAGCCGCGAATGGCGGCCGAGCATCAGCATGACGTGAGCCGCTGCGTAGGGACCGACCCCGGGCAGGGCGAGGAGCCGCTCCTCCATGGCATCGTCCGAGAGGGCCTCGGGCGCCAGGTTGCCCAGGCGTTCGAGGTCGACCGAACCCCCGACGACCGACGTCGCCAGGGCGCGGAGATAGGCGCCCCGATAGCCCGCCCCGGCCACCCGTCGGTAGAAGTCGTCGCCGGCCGCCGCCATCGCCGCCGGGGTGGGGAAGGCCCGTCCGAACGGCCCCTGCGCCGGTGCTCCCGGCGCCTTTGCGCCCAGGTGCTCGATCAACGCGTTGACCATCCGCGTGGTCCCGGCCCACGAGGTGTTGGTGGTGCAGATCGTCTTGACCACGTCCTCGAAGACAGTCGGGCTGCGCACCATCCGGCCGGCGCCGCCGGTCACCCAGGCAAGATCGGGGTCCTCGGCCGCCAGGGCGTAGAAAGGCGCCAGGTCCTGGTCCAGGCTCAGGATATGCCGTGTCTTGACCATGACCGCGGCCGCGGCCCTTACGCCCGGCGGCGGCCCCGCGACGGTGACGATGCCATGACCTGGCCGCGAGGGACCGATCCGCAGGGTCCGCGCCCCCGCGCCAATCGGCACGGTGATCTCGAAGGTCCCGGTGTTCTCGTCCAGCCGCATGGGCGGCAGAGAAGCCAGCCCATGCGACACGAACACCCGTTGCAGGTCGACGGGTTCGTGCGACGGGCCGATCAGCCGAAACTCGGCGTTCCATTCGGTCATGGCTTGGCCGGCTTCATCCAGATCCAGGTCTCGCCAACGGTGCGGAAGCCCAGCGCCTCGTAATAGGCGGGCAGGAACGAATCCCGGGTGCACTGCAGGGTCAATCGCTCGCAACCCAGGGCTGCGGCTCGGCGTCCGGCCTCGTAGACGAGGGCGGAGCCGGCACCCCGCCGCCGGGCGGACGGCCGGGTGTAAAGCGCGTACAGGTAACCCACGGTTCCGTGCTGGTAAAGGCCGACGTACGCGACCGCCTCGCCGGCGCAATAGGCAATGAGCCAGCGCGGCGGCTGTTCGTCCCCACGCCGATACAGGCGAGTCATTTGTTCGCTCATGGCGTTTGACCAGCAATGTTCGGCCGTGTCCTCTCTGATCAAGCCCTCAAAGGCCTGCCAGTCAGCGGCGGTCTCCACCAGGCGAACGGCCCCGTTCCATGGGGGCGACGCCGCCGGCGGGGCGACCTGCACCATGGCGACGCGGCATTCGGACTCGTATCCGGCCTCGACCAGCCGCCGCCCAAGCCCAGCGATCGTCTCAGGGTCCCGGCTCGCAACGCGGACCTGCCCGACTCCACCGAGGTGCTCCTCGATCACCCCCTCGAGCTCGCGCACGGTCCAGCGCGGGGCGCACAGGTCGGCAATGCCATTCAGGAAGGGAAGATCCGGGTAGGCGTCGCTGCGTCGCACCTCGCCGAAGGGCAGCCGAGTTGACGTGCAGACGGTGCGCGCCTGGGCTTCGGCGGCGGCAAACGTTTCGTCGGCGAGGGCGTCGAGATGAACGCTCACGCTGACAGCGCGGGAGCCTGGTCCTTGTACTGCAATTCGTACAGCCGGAAATAGACGCCGCGGCGGGCCAGCAGCTCAGCGTGGCTGCCGGTCTCGACAACCCGGCCGCGGTGCAGCACGACGATCCGGTCGACGTGACGGATGGTCGAGAGCCGGTGGGCGATGATGATGGAGGTCCGGCCTTCCATCAGGGTCAGCAGCGAGTCCTGGATGATCGCCTCCGTCGCGGTGTCGACGTTCGCGGTCGCTTCGTCCAGCACCATCAGGACGGCGGGATCGAAGGCCAGGGCGCGCGCGAACGCGATCAGCTGCTTCTGACCGGTCGAGAGATCAGAACCGCGCTCGTGCAGCGGCTGGTCATAGCCGAGCGGCAGCCGCCGAATGAAGCGGTCGGCGTTGACCGCCCGGGCGGCCGCCTCGATCCGGCTGCGCGGCATCGGCTCCCCGAGCGCGATGTTCTCCGCCACGGTGCCGGTGAAGATGAACGGGTCCTGGAGGATGACGCCGATGTGCCGACGGAGATCCCTGCGCGAGAGCGTGCGCACGTCGTGCCCGTCGACCGTCACGGTCCCCTGCTGCACTTCGTAGAACCGGGTCAGCAAGCTGATCAATGACGTCTTGCCGGCGCCCGTGGCGCCCACGACGGCCACCTTCTCGCCCGGCGCGATCGTGATCGAGACATCCCGCAGCACCCAGTCCTCATCCTGGTAGGCGAACCAGACGTGGTCGAGGGCAATGGCGCCCTGGAGCGAGGGCAACCGGACGGCCGAGGGCTCGTCCAGGTCGCGCGCGGGTTCGTCGAGGATGCCGAAGATGCGCTCTGATGCGGCCATCGCCGCCTGCAGGATGTTGTATTTCTCCGAGAGATCGCGGATCGGCTGGTAGAGCCGGTCCGAGAGCTGCAGGAAGAGCACCAGCGTGCCGAGCGTCAGCGCGCCCTGGATCACGCGGCCCCCGCCGACCCAGAGGATCAGCGCGAAGGTCAGCGCGCCGATGAAGCTCATCAGCGGCATGAAGATGGCGAAGAGGGCGACCGATCGCAGGTTCGCCCGCAGGTAGTCATCGTTCAGCCGGTCGAAGTCCCGCAGCGACCGGTCTTCGTGATTGAAGAGCTGGATGGTGAGAACGCCGGAAATGGCCTCCTGGAGGAAGCCGTTGATCCGACTGATCCGGGTCCGGATAGCCCGATAGGTCTCGCGCATCTGGGTCCGCATCACCGCCGTGATAACGACGACGACCGGCATGATCGCGAACACGATCAGCGCCATCTGCCAGTTGACCCACAGCAGGAAGGCCGCGATGACCACCAGCGAGAACAGATCGCCGATGACGGCAACCAGCCCCGAAGTGAGCAGCTGGTTTAGCGCGTCGACATCGTTCGTCATGCGGGTGACGAGGACGCCAACCGGGGTGTGGTCGAAGTAGGCCAGTGACATCCGCTGCAGGTGCGAGAAGATCGCATTACGCAAATCGAACATCACCCGCTGGCCGAGCAGATTCATGGCGAAGCTCTGCCAGTAGCGAGCGACGAAGTTCAGGACGATCACCAGCGCCCAGAGCGCGGCCAGGTGCCCGTAGCCGTTGAGACGCCCCGGACGAATGTAGTGGTCGATCGCCTGCTGGGTGAAGTACGGACCGGCCAGGTCATTGAGGGAGCTCAGGAGCAGCAGCACCAGGCCGATGATGCCGAGCATCCGGTGAGGCCGGACGAAGGTCCAGAGCCGGCGCATCAGCCGGGTGTCGTAGGCCTTGCCGAGGACCTCGTCATTCCCACCCGCCCAGTGACCGCGCCCGCCGTGCAGGCTCATGGTTCGAGCGCCGCGGCCGGGTCGAGGTCCGCGTCCTCCTCGAGCTCCCGGCGAAGCTGCTGGCGTTCATAGAGCCGCGCGTACTCCCCACCGAGCTCGAGCAGTTGCGCGTGCGTGCCCTGCTCCACGATGCGCCCGTCCTCCAGGACCACGATCTGGTCCGCGTCCTTGACGGTCGAGACGCGATGGGCGATCACCAGGGTGGTCCGGTCTTTCATGTACGCACGCAGCCCCTTCAAGATCTCCTCTTCCGTCCGAGTGTCGACGCTTGACAGGGCATCGTCCATGACGAGCACCCGCGGGTTCTTGATCAGCGCCCGGGCGATCGCGGTTCGCTGCTTCTGGCCGCCGCTGAGCGTGACGCCGCGCTCGCCGATCATGGTCTGGAAGGCGTTCGGAAACTGCTCCAGGTCGGCGGAGAGCTGCGACCGATGGGCCGCCTCCGTGACTCCTTCGGCCGTCGCATCGGGGACGCCGAGGGTGATGTTCTCGGCCAGGGTCTTAGAGAAGAGGAAGGCCTCCTGCGGCACGTAGCCGATCTGGCGTCGCAGGAGGTCCACCGGAAGATCGCGAATGTCGATGCCGTCGAGCAAGATGCGGCCGCCCTGCGGATCGTAAACCCGCGTGAGCAGGCGGACCAGGGTGCTCTTCCCGCTCCCCGTGGCGCCGACCACCGCCAGCGTCGAGCCGGCCGGGATGTGGAGCGTGAGGTCCTGAAAGATCGGCGCCTCGTCGTAGGCGAAGCTCACGTGCTCGAACCTCACGTCCCCGGCAATGGTGGCCGGCTTGAGCGGTTGCGCCGGCGACGCAATGGCCGGCACCTCGTGGAGGATTTCCTCGATCCGGCCCATCGAGGCGGCGCCCTGCTGGAACATGTTCGCCACCCACCCGAGCGCGATCATCGGCCAGGAGAGCAGGATCAGGTAGGTGTTGAACTGGATGAACTGCCCGATCGTGATTCGATGCTGCACGACGTGCTGCCCGCCGACATAGAGGAGGACGACCGCGGCCAGGCCCGCGAGCAGCCCGAAGAGCGGCCACAGCGCGCTGTTGATCCGCGCCCAGGCAATGTTGGCGCGGACATACTCCTGGTTGACCTCGCGGAACGACCGCTCCTGCGCCTCCTCCTGGACGTAGGCCTTGACTACGCGGATGCCGGAGAAATTCTCCTGGGCCTTGGAGGAGACCGCGGCGAACCCCTGCTGGACCTTGAGGAACCGTTTCTGGATTTGCGGTCCGAGGAGCAAGAAACCGAGCGACAGCAAGGTCAGAAGTGAAACCGACAGAACCATCAGTTGCAAGTCGATCAGGGCCATCAGGATGACGGCGGCGACGAAGATCACGGCGGTGTTTGCGATGTTCATGAGGCCCATCCCGAGCAGTTGCTGGACGGCACTCAAATCATTGGTCGCCCGCGCCATCACGTCGCCCGTCCTGATCTGCTGGAAGAAGCGCTGGTCAAGGCGCAAAAGATGCTGGAACAGGTCCCGGCGCATCTCGTTCTCGATCTGCCGGGATGCCCGGTTGATGCTGAGGCGCTGGACGAAGCGGAAGCTGGCGTCGCCGGCCGCCGCTCCCAGGATCGCGAGGAAGATGAGGGGCAATCGCCCGGCCTGGTGCCGGGTGACGGCATCCACGCCACGACCGAGCAGGAAGGGCTGCAGGAGCGCGAACCCGTTGGCCACCAGCACGGCGATGAGCCCCACCGCCCAGGCGGCGCGATGTTTCCAGAGCGCGGCCTTCAGCCGCGCCGACTTCAGCACGAAATAATCCTACCCAGCGGCAGACGATCCGACGCCGTCGAGCTTGGCGCCGGAGTCGCGAGGGGCCGGCGATTGAACCGACCCCTCGAGTTGGTCCCGGTTAGTTACCGTGAATGGCGCGTACGAGGTCTGGCAAGAGCTTCGCCGCATTCGGCGTGCCCCATCCGGCTTGCGGTCCTGGCCGATCTTGTAGAGCGCCGGATTGATGTAACCGACGGGGCCGCCATTGATCTGTGAGGCAATCGCGATGAGTCCCGCCCACTGCGGAGAACCGGCACTGATGCGACCAGCCAGGTACCAACCGGGCTGGTTGCCCGCTGAGCTGATGTAGATGGGAAGAGCGGTAAACGGATCGGCGTCGTAGGCGACCTCCGGGAGGCCCCGCATCGGGTTACTGCTGACACCGTCCTGGAACGATGGCCGACTGAACAGGTGGCTGAAGCCACCACCGGTCGCGATCGGAATCGAGAGGCCGGGAATCGGTGGCGGGTTCGTGTTGTTCCACGTCACCTCACGCTGCCCTGGCGCTCCCTGGCAAGACGCTGGTGGGGAAACCGAGTCGACCGTCTTGCCGGTCGTCGCGTCCGTGCACAGCGAGGTGCCGCCGATCGCGGTGACCAGCGGATCGGAGGCCGGCCAGTTGACGGTCGGGAAGGGAATGACGGAGGGATGCAAGATGCTGCTGATGTTCGCGGTGCCGAAGTCACCGCTACTGGCGAGGACGGTGATCCCGGCCGCCTGAGCATCCTTGAATGCATACCGCAGCTGTTCGAGGGAGGCCGCCCCATTGAAGGTTTCTTCGGCGGCCCCGAGGCTCTGAGAGATGACCGCAGCCAGATGATTCTTGACGACGTAGTCCTCCGCCATCATCATCTGTGGGAATCCCTGGACGCCAAGCGTCTCGGCGGTCGGGGTGGTCACCAGCAGGATATTCGCCATCGGCGCCACCGCATGGGCCCAATCGACGTCCAGCGTTACTTCGCCACTCCACTGCGCCTTATTCTCCAGCTGTGTCCCGTAGTTGGGCGGCTGGGCGAGCGGCGGAGGCGAACCCTGGACCGAAAGAATCGAAAAGGTTGGATCCCCCGGCGCGCAGGTGTAATTCGCCTCACCGCACAGATGGCGGAGTCCGTACTCCGAATTGAAGACATTGAGGTCGGCGCGAATCGTGTTGGTCCCGAACGAATCGATCAGGGCGATCGTCTGACCCTGACCCCGGTAGCTGCTGATAGAGGGGACCCAGGTTGTAGGAGTTCTGGATCGCCTGCGGCGAAAAGCAACGGAAGTCGGCGGCCGCGCAATCGGCGGCGGTTGGAGCCTGGCTCCCTACATATTTATAGGCGGCAACTAGCGGATGCGCCGCGACCTGTTGGGCGATCGATGGCGCCGGCCCTGCTTGTCAAGGGCGCTTGGTGAGGTAGTCCAGCGCCAGTCCGTACCCCTCGATCCCAAGGCCGGTGATCACGCCGATGGCGGCGCCGGCGGTCACGAGGCGATGCCGGAAGGCTTCACGGCGGTGGACATTGGAGACGTGGACCTCCACCACCGGTTTTCCGCAGCCGCGTAAGGCGTCCGCCAGCGCATGGCTGGTGTGGGCCAGCGCGCCCGGGTTGATGATGATCGCGTCGCTCGCCTGCCCTTCCGTCTCGATCCAGTCGATCAACTGGCCCTCGTGGTTCGACTGCAGGAAGCGAATCGTGCACCCTGAGGCTTTGGCGCGCTCGACCAGCAGCCGCTCCACGTCGGCCAGCGTCTG
>CAAGKR010122133.1_pt1 | contig 27285 bp, 9 predicted proteins | sample 2556971 | NCBI WGS metagenome assembly CAAGKR01 (sample SAMEA5207829, study PRJEB30636) | soil metagenome | biome: forest; feature: boreal; material: soil | place: USA | collected 2011-09 | depth 1 m | reverse complement strand
TCCTGCTCGATTTCAAACAGAGCAAGTTCCGTCTGGTCCAACATGACCAACTGCCGTGGCTCATGCTCCAGAATCTGTCGGCACAGCTCGCTTCCAATGCTGCCGCCCGCTCCGGTGACAAGAACGACGCGGTCCCGCAACAGGCTCGCAATGCTGCCCGAATTCAAGTCGATCTGTTCCCGCCCGAGAAGGTCTTCGATAGCGACGGGCCTCGAACGATCTGTTCTCACTCTACCGTCGCCAGACTGCAGATGATTGAACGCGGGAATTATCTGCGTGGTCGCGCCTATTTCCCGCCCAATGCTCACGATCTGTCGCACGAGCTTCGGTGCCGGATCTTCCAGTGTGATGACGAATTCATTTATGCGGCCCCGGGCCGCCAACTTCCCAAGACTCTGGATGGGTCCGTAAACTGGCAGCCCGTGAATGCTCCGGCCCACTCGGTGCTGGTCGTCGTCGACAAAGAAGACGGGCAGCGATCCGCATCCGCGCCGCTGCTGGAGCTCCTTAGCCAGGACTTCGCCAACGTCGCCAGCACCGATGATAGCCACCCGCCTCTCAACCATCCCTGGACGCATATGGCCCGATATGCTCCACGTTCGAGCAAGCCGGAGGAAGATTCGGAAAGCCGAGATGAGCGCTACGCTAAGAACAAAGTCGATGACTATGACGCCCCGCGGCGGGGCAGCCGTCACGGCAGCTCCGTACCACAAGCACAGCATAAGCGAGGACACCGTGCCAATCGAGATCACCACAGCACCGAAGTCCGCGAGTCCAAAATAACTCAAGATGCTACGAAACTGCCCAAACGAACCTAGAAGGAGCAGTTTGCAGAGCAAGATAGGTATGATCAGCACCCACATCTGCCTCCTGAAATCGTCGGGCGTAGCAAAATCCCATCGGAGAGCATATGAAACGTAGAAAACGGTCCCCAGCTCCAGGATGTATACAAGAAGAACGGCCGCTAGCCTCGTGCTCCGTCTACGTCCAACATGACGGTCAGCCCATTCCAGAAAGGATCGGGTGATTTTCTTTACGCCTTCGCGAAATGCACCGGCCACGACGTCAAGAATCCCTTGTTCGGGCTCGGCAGCGGCGCCGCGGGAACGCCTGGGGGCCTTCCAGGCCAGTGCATTTGGAAAAGCGGCGCGCACGGTCCGGACGACCCGCTGCAAGTCGCCTTCATCCATTGCCGAGCCGGAAGGAAGGCAGAGGCCCTGTGCAAAGAGTTTTTCCGAGACTTCTCCCCCCACAACCTCGCACCCTTCAAATACGGGCTGAAGGTGGAGAGGCTTCCAGACCGGTCTAGCTTCGATGTTTTCCGCCTCGAGGGCACTGCACACCACTCGACTGTCGGTCCCCGCCTTGGCGGGATCAATCGTCAGAGTTGTAAGCCAACGGTTGCTGCGTGAGAGAGGAGCCTCCGGCATGAGTGCGACGCCGGGAAGGTCCTGGAGGGCTGCCGCATAATAGGAAAATATACGTCGCCGAGCCTCCACGCGTTCACCCAGAACCTGCAGCTGAGCCCGGCCGATGCCCGCAAGAACGTTGCTCAGCCTGTAGTTGAAACCCAATTGGGAGTGCTGGTAATGGGCCCCCGAGTCGCGCGCCTGGGTCGCGAGAAATCGGGCTTGCGTAATCAAGGCGGCATCATCGGAAACAAGCATACCGCCCCCCGACGTCGTAATTATCTTGTTCCCGTTGAACGAGAACACGGCCAGTCGCCCGAAGGAACCCGCAGACTTGCCCGCGAAGGTCGCACCAAGCGCCTCCGCAGCATCCTCAATAAGGGGAACGTTGTATCTAGCGCACGCCGCGGCGATTTTAACGAGATCGGCGCATTGCCCGTAGAGCTCGACGGCGATCACGGCGCGGGGAAGCTTTCCGACACGAGCACGTTCGGACAGCCATTTCTCAAGGAGGCCCGCATCCATGTTCCAAGTTGCCTCGTCGGAATCGACAAATACAGGGCGCGCATTCTCGTAAATGATCGGGTTGGCCGATGCGGCAAAAGTTAATGTCGAACAAACGACCTCGTCCCCCGGCCGGACACCGACCAGGCGCAGCGCGAGGTGAATGGCAGCTGTTCCTGAGGCGACCGCCGCCGCGTGGCGGAAGCCAAAATGGGTACAGAACTCCCGCTCAAACGCATCCACATGGGGTCCGACGGGCGCAATATAATTCGACCGAAACGCCTCCTCGATGAACGAGAGTTCGACCGCGCCCATGTGCGGAGGTGAAAGGAACAGTCGAGGCGTTGCCACGCGTCTGTCCGGCATAGCGATCATAGGTCTCCTAAGGGTTCCGTGCGCTCCTCGACGCGACATGGTCCCGAAAATGGCGGCCGCGACAATCGCGCCTTCCAAACGACCGCCGACACAAAGGGGAAAGTGAGACGCAGGAAGTGTCGCAGATGCTTATTCAATTCGATGGGCATCGACGTTTAATTCCGGACTGGTCAAGAAAAGATCGGATGGGGCCACCTCGTACCAGCTAGTTCAAATCAATTTGACGCCAAATCGATTATGTCACGTTGCCGTAACTCCTTCGTCACCTTTCAAAATCACGACATCGTTGTGCGGACTGGGTCACCGACGGCTGACAAGTTTCGCCGGGCGGTCTGCGGCGCCTGCCAGTGCTCAAACGAGAAAGAAAACCGAATGGTCTCACCGGACGAGTCGCGAGCACATTCTCCGGGTGCAGGGACCTGCGGCGACGCGTGCATTCGTTCGGCAAAGATACGCTACGTCGGCCTGGCTCCGACGACGCCGCATTGCTGACGCGGCACGCATCGGTGCGATGAATCCCGAGCACCAAAAGCGGTCGTCATCCTCATCGACCCTCCCGGAAGACAGTTCGATCATCGCAGACATCCGCCATGAGGAAGGCGCTCAGAATCAAATTGCTAACAAATGGAACGTGACTCCGATATTGCAGTTCAATGTAACCAGATTGTCACATTTTTCCCGTAGCGGCGCATCGTGATCGTGCCGATGCTTACATTTCTGAAAATTGGATGTCCCACCCAAAATGCCACGCTGTCATCCGCAGCTTACAATATTAACAAAAAGCAATAGAATATGAATTTAGGATTTTGTCCTGCGACCGGCAGACTTTGTGGAATCTTGCTTTTCCTCGCCATCTTGGGCGGCGCAGCCGCCCAATCCATCAGGTTTGACTATTCTAGCTTGGGAGGCGCGTTGATAGAATTTCAAGGTCAAGGGACAAGAGGGACGCTGAGCATGGCCACCGATCCTTCGACTGGTTTCGAATTTCAGATAGCCAATGCTAATCCCTCGAATCTCGATGGCTTGGTCGGTAAGATCAACGGAACGTTTACAATCGGCACGCCTTCAAACACAGGACTTAGTGCAGAAGAAGCCCCAATAACGGGTTGGGGCACAATGGTCCTGTTCGATGGATCCTCCGAGCTCCTCGCGACTGTCGCTTGGAACACCGCCGTAACTTTTGGGCCGTTGGGCGCGTTATACTATGAAATCGCGGAAAGCCCACCGAATCTGAGCAAATTCCTATATCTAGGGACAAAGACCTCGCCGCTTTACCAGCTTTCAAATGTTACCGCTGGAACCAACGTTCTCGACTTCACTTTCGGTTCACCAGAGTCGCTTTCGACCCTCATCCAAAGCGGTAATAGTAATGCGACGACCTTTTCGGGTTCGTTTGAGGCCATCCCCGAACCTGCGACATTTGCTTTAATTCTTGGAATCATGACGATTGCCTTTGCAGCGTGGCGGCGAAGGCGCGACGCCAGAATGATGCCATAATGAGTTTCGCCGAAGGCGCCGAAGGATAGAGGCCGCAAACATCACAATGGTGAGGCGACAAACCGCCTTTTCAACCACCGGCCCGCGGCAAAAGCCTCAGCCACCCGCACCAGCCGCAAACTTAGTGCGACTCCAACAAAGACGGCAAAACAGACCAAACCGCCCAGCAAAAGATGCCATATCTCGGCTATGGCGTCGGGACTACGACCTAAACTGGCCATCAACTTGCCAACCGCGGTCGTGGTCACCAAGGCGACGCCGACCCGGAGCACGAATCTTGCATTAGGGAACGATTGTGGTCCGAGCTGCCTTCCAATCTCGCGATAGAGAACCCAGCCAGACGTTGCTAAAACAGCACCGATTGCTCCGGCGCCAACAGACCCCAATCCGAAGAAGCGCACTGACAATGGAACTAAGACTATGGCAAGGAGGCCGCTTGCCATTTCGGCAATTGCAGCGAGCCGGTGCCTATTTAGTCCGATCAAAAGGTATTCCGGCGCCTTTACCAGGGCGTTGGCAACGACGACTGCCGAAACCGAGCATGCCATCCACGGAACGAACCAAAGGCGGCCATGGGTCCACAACTGGGTGAACTCGTTCCCAAACGCCAGAAAGAGGGCAACCCCCAGCCCGCCGATGACCAGCATTCGTTTGACGGTTTGACGAAAGGCGTTGCGGGTCCATTCGAACGCCCCAGAAGTCCATGCTTCGCCATAGGCGTTCTGCATGCTCGCGGTCCAGGAATTTACCGGCGTAAAGAAAAGGCTCAATAATGTGACAGGCACAGTGTAGAAAGGCACAAAAGCCGGACCCAAAATTGAACTGATTGCAAAAGTGGGCGCGGTGCTATTGAGTGTTTGACCTATCTGGATAAGGAAATTCTTTCCGCCAATGCGCACTTGTGCGCGATATTGGGCCCGATCGGTCCATGAACCTCTCGAGAAAGCCCAACGGTGCCGGCGCCAAACGTGAACGGAGGCGGCTACCCCACTCAACGTTGAAACAGCCAACTGCACGATCATCACCATCGCGACGCTGTGGGTTAGCCATGCGGCGGCCATCGCTCCTATAAGCCCCACGAAACGACCGAGGCCCTGGTAGAATGACGTCCAATAATTTTCCTGCAGGCCTTTGAACACGTTGTAAAAAACTCCAAACTGGAGCGTGAGTATGAGCTGAAGACCTGCTATGAGAATCAGGGGATAGGCCTCGGGGTGGTGAGCAAACATCGGGAGCCGCCATCCAAGCAGTGACGCCCCGAAAACCCCAGTGAGCCCAAGCAGGGCGACCAGACCCGAGGCGACGGCAAGCACGGCGCTATGGCGAGTGATGTGCGCGATCATTGCCCGGTCCTGGCGGCCGTGAGCATGCGCTATCAAGATCATGGAACCCCAACTCAGGCCGGCATCAGCAAAATTGAGATACCCTGTGAAGGCTAGGACCGTCACCATGAGGCCATAGCCTTCCGTTCCCAGAGTGCTCAGGAAAAGCGGCAGCGATATCAGCGAAAGGGCTTGGGAGGCATAGCCAAAGCCCGATTCGACTACTGTCGCCCTGAAAGCTCGCTGAAACCTAGTCACTGAATGCCGGCGCGGCTATGGCGAAAGCTCACTCCTCAAGTATCGTACCGCGCACGAGTCGATGAGATGAAATTGAGGTTCGGACGTGCGCAATCTGTTACGCGACGGTTAAATCGGCTTTCTTGGTTTTCCCGTCGCTCACCGAAAGGTCCACGCAATCGCATTCGGAAATGGGCGACGGACGGACATATTCAGAATCTACCTTCGGGCGTTCGGCCCTCGGATTGAAGCAAAGGCCCTTTAGGAGCCAGACGATTACCGAAATATTGGATGCCCCACGGAAAAGACGGAAGAATTCAATCTGAAACAGCCGAACCAACAACCACGCTTTTCGCGGCCACAGCTCGGAGGAAGTACGTATCAAATAGACGCTGTTGCGCGATGAATAGCGCTTTTTCACCGGATTCCATGACCGCGTGTCGAAAACCAAGGGAACCTTGGTGTCGTGAAGAACGATGCTGTCCAGCACGCAATATCCCTTGTACCCTGCATCTACTATTCGCCGGGCGTATTCATGGTCATCCCCCATAAAGAACATTTCCTTCATCGGGTAGCCCACGTTTGCTACCACTTCCCGGCTGACCATTACGGCTACGAACGAGCAACGCTTTACGGGCATGCAACGATCCTGCAGGATGGACAGCGCCCATTCGTTGGGTCCGGTCGGACCGGGATCGTTGTTCGGCACTGTGCCATCCGGATATACCTGAAGCGAATACACGAATCCGGTGTTTGAGCGTCCGATCGCCGGCGACGAAACGAGGCGTTCCAGCGCATTTGGCCTGGGAATTGTGTCATCGTCCATCATCCATATCCAATCAAAGCCCTCCTTGAAGCCGTGCTTCGCCGCGCAGTAGAATCCACCAGCCGAGCCGGAATTTGGCTGGCAAATGACCTTTAAGTCCCGCTGTCCGCCAAGCCATTCGAGAGTGCCGTCGGAACTCGAATTGTTGACGACGAGAATATCCTCTGGACGAAAAGACTGGGCGCGAAGGGCATCGACGGCCCTTTGCAATAATTTTAGCCGGTTGTAGGTTACAATCGCCGCCAGCACGCGAATGGGCCGGTCCTTAAGCCCCAAATTGTCGTCCTGGACCTTCTTTGCGATCAGAGGCATTCGAATCTAGGGAGTATCATTCTGGTCCATCAACTTGTCGTCGAAATCTTGGATCTGGTTTTCCAACTCAACCCTGGCCCTCCCTACAAACGGCTCCCGAGCAAGGAATTGTGCGCCAAGGCTGAATTTCTCATACCGGTCGAGGATCTCACTTCCGATTCGAAAGAGCTCCGCATTCTTCGCCGCCAGGTCCTCGGCCTTGCGTTCGCTGGCCACAGCTTTCACGGACTCGTTGGCACGCTGAGTCGCGGCGGAATGAGCTGCAAGATTGGCCTTTTCGGCGGCGGCTTTCCATTGCGCGACCACTTCCTGAAGGCGCGTTATTTCGGTCTGTTGTTCCGAAAGCTTGCTCTTTAGGGCTTCAGTTTCCTTTGTCCTTGCCGCCTGATCTTCAGCGCTACGCTTGGTAAGCTGCGCGCTTTGCTCTGACAGTGCCTTTCGTTCTTCGGCTTGGGATGCCTGACCGGCCTGTAGGCTGGCGATCTGGGATTGGGCGTCGTTGAGCTGGAGCATTGTGCTCCGAAGGGTTTCCCGAAGGCGGGCTTCGCCGTCAGCCTGGTCGGCTGCACGAAGGCCGTCAGCTGACATGGCTGCAAGCCCGCAGCATGCAATGAACTGCACCAAGGCTCTTGGTTTCATATTCAGAATCTTGTGTTTAGATCGAACTGAAGAAGATCGTTCTTGTAAATCGGTCCGGCGATTGCCGAGGCGCTCATCCATCGCGCGTCGATCCAGACGTCGTGCGCCAGCGCAAACGATGCGGCAAGCGTGAAGCCCTTTAGATTCGTCCCCAATAGGACGCCGCCGAAGTCAGCATCATTGAACCCATCGACGACGGCGTCGCTCTCGACTTTGCGGTAGCCGATGCTCGCATTCCAATCACCAAAATCCCTAACGACGCTGCTTCCGAACTTTAGTGTCGATATCCATCCGGTGTTTCCTCCGATAAAATTTGAAGAACCACCATTGTTTACTGCAGCGGCGGCGACCGCAGCACGGTTGAATGCGAGATTCTTCACCCACTCGCTTTCGATAGAGATTTCGAACGGCTCGAAATGGTCGTAGTACAGCCCCCCGGTTACCGCGAACTCCTTGAACGGCGTCGCCAGCCCGTAATACTGGAACTGGTCGATGGTGCCGTTGTTGTTGAGGGGCCCAGGCATGATGTTACGAATGGCCATGTAGGTGTTGCCGTTTTGAGCGAACGACGGACGGCTTGCATCGGTATCGCCGGCGTCCGCGGTGGTCAGGGGCGTAAAGGGAGTCGATACCTGCCCCTCGATGTTCTTGTATTCATAGAGCGCCGCCGCCGCCTTCAATCGGAAATCGTCGGAAGCCTTTGAATCAAAGCCAAGTTGCCCGGCATAAAGCCATTTATCATAGCTCTTGGTCTTGACTGGCGAATTTGTAGCATAGTTAAGGTCCGTGTTGAAAACCGGGAACGCGCCGAAGACGAGGAACGGCTTGAAATCACCAGCCGGGCGGCCGCTTAGACGCCCGCTCAGCGGAATCGAGGCCGCGAAGCCATCAAATCCAATCTCGTTGGCCCAAATCAAGTTTGTCGAAAAAAACGGATTATCAAACCGACCAAGTGACATCCAAAACGCCTGACCCGGATCGCCACCCGACTGGTATTTTATGAATGCACGGTCGATCCAAACCGAGTACTTCGCAAAATCGCCACCCTGAGCGTTGCCTGTTGCGCCGAAAGTCTGGTTTTCCGTCACGGGATTGTTGTCGTTGCCCGTCGCCAGCCGCAGGGCCGCCGTAAACCCGCCCGCGACATCGACCGCAACCCCCAGCCGTGCGCGCAATCTCTCGCGGTTGCGGTTTTGATCCACGTTGTACTGGGGTGAAAACACGTTTCCCGCAGTGTCGAAAGGCGTCCCCGTATTTATCGCATTGAAATTTGGAAACGCGCCGGTGTCGTCGTTTCCGCCGTGGTTGATGACGTCCTCGGCGCGAACGCGTATGTCGCCATAGAGCGTGAATCTCGAGACCCATTCGGGACCCGAACTGGGAGTGCCCCAGTTCTCCTTGCGGGCTTCGGCGATCACCTCGTTCTTAACCTCCTCGCGGATCTGCTTTTTCACGATCTCTGGGACGTAGGCAACCCGTACGATGTCGTCGGAGGATCCCGCGGATTGTGCGGCAGTTTCCCCCACAGGAGCTTCTACCGCGCCGGCGGCGGGCGCCTCAGCAGCCGTTGCAGGAGGCCCCGAGAGCCGTGAAGGATCCTTCGTCTCCGGCGATGCGGTTTCCTCATTTGTCGGGACGATTGAGTTGGAGGAGTCCGGCGCGGCGTTTGTTGCGTCTTGCAACGATTCCGAAGAATGCGCAGCAGCCTGCGAAGGCGCGGACGAGCCGAGATCCGAAGCCGTCGAGTCCTCAGCCACCGGGGCCTCCGACTTCGCGGTCTCCTCTGAAGCGGGAGCGGTCGAATCGACCGTGCCGGAAGGCACGACCGTCGATTTGGCCTGCCCGCTGTCCACCTCCTCTGGCACCACAATTGCACCGTCCTCGTTTCGAGTCAGGTTCATTGTGGTTGATGCCGCGGGCACCTCGGCTGCCGATGCAGTCGCCGACGGGGGAACCGTACCCGCGGAAGCAATCACGGATGTGTCCGTCGACTCAGCGACTTCTTGGGGGACGGGCGCCTCGGCCGCGGATACAGGTGCGGACGAAGGTTGCGTCTCAACTGAAGCAACTAGGGCGGTCTCGGGCGCCGCCTCAATTTCTCTGGCGGCACGCGGTGCGGGCACGGACTGTTCCGCAACGGCGGCAGCGTCTGAATTTGAATCCGAGGCAGCAGCAGCCACCGAATCCGCTTTTTCCCTTGGCGCCGAAGCCGGCGTCGCCGCGGCGGCCCGTCCCTGCCCGAGAAGGAGCTGAACTGCTGCAGACTGGTTTGCCGCTAGCCGCGCGGCGTCAGCCCGTGCGAGCAACAGCTCCGCGGTTGCTCTCGAGAGCGCAGCCCGGGCTCGCGCGACGGCCGCCTCGGCTTTCGCCGCGGCAAGGCGTGCCTCCGCAGCTTCAACCCGAGCATCGGCGGCGTCAGCCTCGGCCATGCTGGTCAAGTCTTCGACGTCCTGCTTGGTCAGCAGGCCCCTCGCCGCGAGCCGATTGACCAGGCTGACCATTGCGCTCGGTGTCGAGGTCTTCGCGCTGGCCGGCGCCGTCGAGTCCAAGGTCTCTTCGGCCCGGGCGGGCATGGGTCCGATCAAGCAGGCAAAGCAGACCGCGAAGATGACTAAGGCTCTGCGCGGCATCGGGCGGGATACTGGATTGATGGACGGCATCACTTCTTGAAGGCGAATGGGTTCCGGAGGGTGCTCATATCCGGCGGCGCGCCATGATTCGCATCAGGATTGGCATCGGCATGTCCCCGGGGGGCGGTTCCTGCAGCTGCAGGCCCTCCAGCGCCTCATGGATTGCCTGGTCCACGGCGGCGCTGCCGCTCGACAGTTCCAGCCTTATTCGGATCACACGACCGGTGGCATCGGCCCAGATCTTGATCCTGTTAGTGAATTCAGCCTGTTCCAGGACATGGTTGCGGCTCAGAGCCTCTTGGACGGCGTGCTGGACCTGTCCCGCGTACCAGCCAAACCGGCTCCGCGCGCCTCCTTCGCCTCCAGTCCCGCCGCGGCCTCCGCCCCCTCCGAGGCCGAATGCATCGCTGCCAGTGCCTGTGACATTCGTGGTGATCGCCGGAGCGGGATCCTTGGGGGCGTCGTCCGGTTTCTCCTCGGGCTTGTCCATCGGAGTCTGCTCCATCATCTTTTGGACAATCTCCTTCGGAGGCTCCGGGGGTGGTGGAGTCGGCGTTTGCGGCAATGGGTGGATCATAACAATCTGCGGCGGACGGATCTCGCGCGCTGGTTCGCCATGTGAACGGCGGCCCAAGGCAAGGGCCACGACGCCGGCCGCAGCGGCGCCGATTCCTATAATGAATCCGTACCGCTGGAAGAACCCCGGCTCCTCGTATTGGTGTTCGCGGGACATAGTTAGCTCCTGGGTTTGGTCGCGAGGCCGACCTGCGTGAGATTCTCGCGGCCGAGGACGTCAAGGACGTCCATGATCGATTGGTATTGGGTCTGGCTATCGCCCTTTATAACGACCGGAAAGTCCGCGTTTTGAGTCTTCAGCTGGGTGAGCCTTTGCTCGAGCTCCTCGAGCGAGACCGGGACAGTGTCGAGGAATATCTTGCCCTGGCTGTTCACCGTGATGGCCTTGGTCTTCGGCTTGGCAAGGCTCGGGGCGTTGCTCGCCTTCGGGAGGTTAACCTTCACGCCCTGGACCGAGGCCGTCGTCATCAGGATGAATATGACGAGGAGCACGTATGCCAGGTCCAACATCGGCGTAATGTTGATGTCGTCGTACGGTTTGTCTTCGGATTGGGCCTGCATGGGAATTGTGCGCTCAATCGCCTGCGTAGAATTCCGCGAGGCGGGTCACGAATTCGTCAATGAACACCTGCATGTCGCTCATCGTAGCCTTGATCCGGGTCAAAAGGTAATTGTAGCCGAAGAGGGCAGGAATCGCGACTGCGAGGCCTGCGACAGTTGCCGCGAGCGCCGCAGCTATTCCAGGGGCGATCGCATTCACGTTGACGTCGCCCGCCTGTGCGACCGCGGCGAATGTGATCATGACGCCGACAACAGTACCCAGCAGGCCGAGAAAAGGACCGCCCGAGATCGCGATCGTAAGGAGCACCATCTGGCTGCTGAGGCGCTGGGATTCCCGAACGAAGCCTCCATCAAGGCTTGCACGAATGGCCTCGATCGATGTCGCGGTGACCGCAATTTTCCTTGTACCCTCTTGTTCCGCCTTCAGGCGATGGCGGATCTCCTCGATGCCGAGATGATAGATGTGATACATCGGCGAATTGCGGGCCGCGCTCTTGCGCCCTATGGCGGGCTTGGCTCCCCCCAGCTTTACCGGTGCATCGCCCGCCGGCGGTTGGATCGGCTCGTCGATGACGGAAAGGTCGGCCGCGACCTTGTTCCATTCCCGTATGAACTCGGCGTTGCTCTTTACAACCCGGTTCAAGTAAACGGCCTTCGAAATCATAACCACCCAGCTTATGATCGACATCACCGCCAGTATGCAGATGACCGCCCATCCGTCTGGCGTCAGCGAGCCGAGAATGACTCCGACATATCCTTTCTTGAGAAAGCTGAGCCAGCTCGACTGCTGCTCGTCGTCTCCAATCGAGAGAATCTTTGCACCCGCATCCGGCCCCTGTTCCGAGGCTGCGAGCTTAAGGAATCCGGCGGGACGGGCGACCGTTGCCATCTCGAGCTCGTCCATCTCGCCGATGAATCCTGTTCCAGAATTGACAGCCGATCCGTCGCCGCCCATGACCGCCGTACCACTAAGCGCTGGAAGGGACGCTTTTGCAGATCCGTAAAGTTCGCCATCAAGGTAGATGGTAATCCTGCCAGACGAAGCGACGACGGCCACATGGTGCCAAGAATTTGGTGGCACTGCCGGCCCCGTGGAGGTGCGGACAGCGCCGCCTTGGTTGCTGAGCGCGACAAAGGGCGCGCCCTCGTCTGCGCCGATGAGGAAGAAATTTCCGCCGTCTCTCCGGCTGAAAAGGACCGAATTGCTCTGAGGGAGGCCGAACTTGACCCATGCTGACCAAGTCATTTCCCCGCCCTCGTTCCATGTAAGTACAGGCGACGCGGGGATGGTCACCGCGGTCTTACCGTCAAGCCGGAGGCCAGAGCCAATTAGCGAGCCGTCAGTGGAAATGCCTGCATTTTCCGAGTTGTTTCCCTGACCGCTGAAATCGTAGCAGGGTTGCCCCTTCTCGTTGAAGTGATAGACGAGGGCCGTGTTCGAGTCATAGGTATCCTTGGCGCTTTCCGCTTTCACGGCCTTGGGCCCCCCGTTTCCGTAGTAGAGCCAAAAACTTGTCTTCGTGCCCGGCTTTAGGCCGGGTATATTTACCCAGACGAACGCCTCGTTAAGCAGCGAGTCGAATTTTTCAATGTGGTAGGCGAGTAGCGTCTTGTCGTCGTCCGCGACAAACCGTAGATCCGTTCCATCGGGCTTTGCATAGGAAAACCTGAAGTCTCCGTCATGGAGGCGGATTAGCACTGGCGTCGAACCAATTCGGTCGGATATCGGCACCCCCGTTACCGTCGTGTCGACAGTGAGCATTTTTCGCAACGGCCAGTCGCCATCCCACCACGCGCGTAAAGGACCCACTCCCATCAGCGCGAACATCCCCGCAAATCCCAAAATGCGAATCTGGCCGAAGAACCTTGCGGACTTGAAATTGGAACACATGGGCATCAGAAATCGGCGCCTACTTGGAATGTCATCCTGAGATCGTGCGCCAAGGTGTAGGTCTGCGTCGTCAGGGGATAGCCTGCGTCGAATGCCCCTGTAAGATGAGTGCCCACAAGAAGCCGGGTACCAAAACCGATGCTTGTCAGGTCGAACCTGGATTTCTGGCTGGGCAACGGATCAAGAACCGTCAGTTCACCGGTGTCGCCAAAAACGTAAACTCTCCAGTCGTGAACGTTCTTACCAAGTAGCCCGAGAAGCGGCGGACTCCGAAGCTCGACCGAGGCGAACGCCCCGTTATCTCCCACCACCTCCGACTCGAGATAGCCGCGCACGGTTTGCTGTCCTCCGCCGCTGAACTCCTCGCTGCTGACGAGCGGCTGGTTCGCCAGCTGGCCCTGAACCTTTCCGTACACCTGAAACCCCCCCGGCAAGTTGGCGGTGTGGTCGACGCTGCCGCGCAGATAGATGAAGCCGCCGTCCGATCCAAATCGATTGAGATCGAAGACAGCCGGGCCACTGCCCATGCCGCGGAAATTCAAAGTGACCCCAAGGTTGACGTCTGTCGTCGACTCCTTGTCGGTGAATCCCTTCACGAACGCCGAGTAACCGAGAGTTACCGGGTAATAGGTGATCGGCGTGACGATCGTCCCCGCCTGGGCTTGGCTGCCGGTGGCGCCCGGAGTTGTGTTGATCGTCTGCTCGAAATGTTTGTAATCGAACGCAAGGTACAGCGAGTGCGAGAAGTTCTCCCAGTCCTTGTCCGTGCTCCAATCCTTGCCGACCGGTAGCGCCCAGTTGAGCCTGAGCTCGACTGTCTGACCCGGGCCCGCGACAGTCGAACCTCCAAGGGTCGAAATGTTGCTGTTCTGCTTCGTGCCCTGGAGCATCGCGCTGAATCCGTCGATGCCCGGAAACCGAGCAAGGTAGTAGGCCGTGAACACCTCAGAGTCCTTGGGCCTTGTAGGCGCGAGCTCGAACGTGAGGCCCGCGCCATGGCCCGCTTGCCAGAGGTTGCCGTCGCTTGCCGAAGCCGTAATCCGAAGCGGCGTCGTGTTGGGGCTCCGATAGTCGTTGAGCTCCAAACTGGCATGCGTGGGCGACGAATCCTTGACGTTTAGGTCGATGTCGTAGGTTCCCGGCTGAGAGCCCGGTTGAAGCACCGGAGTCACAGTCCGGTCCTGCACCTGGTTCAGCGAAACGATGTCTTTGCTGACGTCGTTGAAATTAATCACATTCCCTTCCGAAAGCGACGGTGCCGCCGCCTCAATAGCGGAAGGCGAAAAATACTTCGCACCCTTTACCCGAAGCCGCTCCACAGTGCCCTCGCTCACACTGAGATCGATAACACCGCCCTTCTCAACTTTGGGCACATACTGGACCGCCGCCGCGCCATAGCCTTTTTGGTGATAGGCCTTCTCCAGCGCTGCGCACGCCGCCTGCACATCCTCCAGCGTTCGCATGGGACCGAGGTAAGGATATACGGCGGCCCCGATCTCGAGCTCGCTTAAAGCGTGCGCCCCGTGGATTCGGTATTCGGAAATCATGAACTGCGGGGGCATGGCCGCCTCGGATTGTCCGAACCCAGTGCTGCCCGAAAAGAGCACCGCCGCCACAAGGAGGAGGACGCTGGGTAATGGAAATGGGCGGGCACTGTGCAATGAATTGAGAATGTAATCGTATGGCCGACCACCCCGCCTTCCCTGACGTGGGATTGCGTCGTTTCGGCCTGGGAAAAGCTCTGATCGACGTCAGAAAATGGCCCGCATTTCGACCTTACAAGTCCCCATACGCCTTGCGCATAATTGTAACAATTTCAGGTCGGAAAATCGTCACCGCCGCCATAGCCAAGTACCTGCACATCAATGAGAGAGGGGGCCTCTGGAGCTTGGGCCTGTGTCGCACTTTGTTGGCTTGCGGCGACAGAATTCGCAGCGCTGGATGAAGCCGCCGCTGTGCTCGAAGCCGACGTCAGGCCGCCGATGTTGGGCGCCGCAGCCATAGGGACGCCCGTGGTGGCCCCCCCTGATTGGATGTTGCTGGCATTCAGAACATGCAGCGCCGCGATGTTAATTGTGCCGGATGCACGAATTCCGGCATCGCCAGCGTCGACCGTTCCGACCGGAGCAATAAGATCTACGGAGCCTGGAGCCACGCCGGAAAGAGTCGCTAGAACGCCGATTCCGCTTCCGGTAGCCAATCCCGCAAGGTCATTTTGAACGTCGGCGCTTTGCGAATCTATTAACACACGCGTCGGAGGTGCGGAATGTACCGTTCTGGATCCGCTGCCAGCGGCTATACTTCCAAGTGTTGACCAGACTTTATCGTTACCGCCATGAAGCGTGAAAATCCGCGACGTCCCAACATCGACGCTGTCGCGGGCAAATATGGATATGTTCCCGCCAGCCTCTGTCAGAATACCCTGATCAGGCTTTTGAGGATCGGTGGATTGCCCGACGGTGACCTGGCCTCCAGGCGCCAGGACACTGATGTCGCCGCCATTTGTCGTCTCGATCACACGGGTGGCTAGCGAGACGTTACCCGCCCAGGAGCCGCTCGGACTCCCAATCGACTGCTTGCTCCCCGGAAACAATTTCTGGATCGCAGCATATCCCCCAGAATAGCTTCCAAACCCAGGGCTGGCTGCGTCGTTGAAATCGCGTCCTGTGTCGCGCAGCACCAAGTAAAAAGCGTCGAGTGCCAGTTGATCCTCGTTCTCCAACTGGCCCGTGACGGACAATCGCGAAAAGGGCGCCAAGAGCGTATCCCAGGTTTGCTGAGGCGTGCTGTCCGCGGACACCGAAACTCCAAGCATCATTGCGATCTCCGGCAGGATTTGGACAGCGTTGGCGCCGGCCGTTGCCGGATCGACATACTGCGCGATGAAATTGGAAAAATCGATTGCTGTCGCGGCCAAACCCGGTGTTGGAGAGGCAACGCCGCTCAGCCCGCCGATTCCGGCTGCGGTGATGATATCTGCTCCGCCAAATGGAAGGTAAGGGTCGCGCGAGTTGCCAATGCTAGTGATTCCCGTTGAGGTGCCGTCTGGAACAGCGGGCCCAACTCCCAAATTGAAATTCCTACCCGCAAGCACCTCAAGTGCACCCGGTCCTCCGATCTGAATATCTCCCGCGGTCGGTGTCCCGCTTGCGGGGATTGAGGTGGTATTTACCGATACGAATTCATTTCCGGGAATTAGCGCCTCGTCGCGCAGAGCTGATGTGGGATCATAGGCGATTAGGTCACGCCCCGCCAGAACCACGCTCACGTCGCCCGGCCGGTCGTTCTGCACGTAAAGGGCGATATCGGTGATATCCCTGCCCGCTACAATTTGCGCACTCTTGCCGGCGAACAGCGTCAGCCCGGATACATCTCCCATAGCCGCATAAAGCTGAACCGGGCGGGAGTCGTTCGCGTGCAATGGCCCCGGGCCGTGCAATTCCTGCTGGTTTTGAATCACGGCATTCAAGCCCGTCACGGACCCCGTCTCCGCAAACAGGCTGCCAATGGCATTGATCGTCACCGTTGACGTTGTTTGCCATTCCCGGAACGCAATCCCGATATCCGGAAAGGACAATGACAACGGATTCGTAAGACTTGGAATGCGGGCCGGGTCAGCATCCGATAGATTGATCACGCTGGAACCCCATTGCTCCGCCAACGTGGCTCGATCCACCGAATTGGGCTGCACCCCATTGATTGAATTCTCAGCCGCGAAGGCCACTTGGCCGTCGGGCGCCGGCGACAGCGCCAGCGTCCCGACAATGTCGATGCTCCTGGAAAAAGCCGTCGCCTGCAACGACGCCGGCATGAGGCCCGTCAAAGGCGCAAAATCGACAACATTTGTCTCCAGCGTGCCGAGCCAAGGCTGAGATTGCTGCGCAAACGAGCCGGCGTTGGTTTGAAGGAGCACCAGATTGAACCAATCTGTAAGCGATCCTGTGCCGCCCGCGCCCTGACTGCCGCCATCTGGCGCATCCTTCATCACAACAGTGCCGGAAAGTGACGAAACGCTGACCGTGTCACTTGTCGCGAACGTGGAAAAATAGGTCTTCTCACTTATGCCGTTGCCGGAACCCTGAGGCAAAAGAAAGGGGTTTGCCACTGGTCCCAAGAGAACGTCGTTCGTGGCGCTAACGGTAAAAGCCCCTTGCCCTAGAAAGAAGGTGGTCGGAAGCCAGGAAGCCGGCGCGGTCACGACCTGGGGATCAATCAAGGCCTGCTTTTGACTGAGCGCAGCACGTGTGCTGTTGGTCAGGATGCTGCCGCCTGCGATGAGGCTGCCCTGGCCGCGCTCGACATAATAGACGCCGCCATCGATATTTCCGCCGGCGAGTATCAAAAGGTCGCCGCCGCCCAGCTCAAGCACCGGTTGGTCTGACGCAATTCGGTCAACGGTGGTGCCGGCGGCGCCTACGACCGTAGTTTGGTTCGACGTTCGTTCGGTGGTAGGCGCAAGGGCGTCTACATTATTTATATCTCCACCCGCGATGAGCGTGACGTTTCCGCCGCCAAGCGCTGCGACGCCCTCAAAGAAGTTACTAAAATCGATCCACCAAGACGTTGAGTCAATGATGCCATCGCCCGCAGCGGATCCAAATTGTCCTGTGGTTGGGTCGATCCAACCGCGACGGTAGAGCCAGTTCATCGGAAGTTCCTTCGATGAATCCGGCATCAGACTTGGAGTGAGATGCTCAATATCGCCTTGGGCGACGATGGTCACATTCCCTCCTCCGAATGTATACTGCGCAAGGTAATCACCATTCGGCGGTGTGAAGTTGGAGATGTCTTCGGTCTGCGTGCCCGCCGAGTAGACCGTCGCCAGATTGTTGAGGATTTGCACATCGCCGCCGGCGTAGATGCCTATGTCCCCGGTCCCCGTCCGAATGGTTTGGAAGTTTTGGGGTATGATCGTCACGGAGCTGTGCCCTACGGGCGGATTAGCCGCCAAAGCGGGCACGTTTTGCCCCAGCAAAACCGATCCCGTGTTCGATCCGAGCGCGGATGTCGAAAGTACGTTTCGGGTGTCAGCTGCACTGATGTCGGCCCCGGAAACCAATCGGAAGGACCAAGATTGGCTGCCGGCAGGTAGAAGAACCGCCTGCCAAAGAGTCGCGTTGTCCGAACCGTCGTAGCCAGCAAACGCATCGTTCAACGAGACCGGCTCGCCGGTCGTTGAGTCAATGCCGAGCACGACGTTTCCAGCGGCCCGAATGGTAAGGTATCCAGGTTCGTTCAAGCCGGGACCAAATCTATAGATCATTTCGGTAAGATCCCAGTTGCCCGCGACCGACGTGTCGCCGCCGTTGTAGAACGCCCCCGAACTGAAATCCCATGTGCTTGAGAGCGTAATGTTCCCGTCTGGATTTATGATTTCAGCTCCTGGACGAACATGGATGGAATTCGGATTGCCATGAAAGAAGGTCTGAAGGGCCGAGTTTCCCCCCAACACGGAATCAAGGATTGTCGAAGAGTTGCCAACAACTGTCGCCGTACTGCCGTCGTTGGCAAGCAGAAGGCCACCGGCAAAATTCGCGCCGTCGTTTTGCACAGCGAATTGAACGGCGGAGTTTATGACTCCGGGTGTGCCGTAAGTGGACCGGGAAACATCGAATGTTTTTAGGCCTTCCAGGATGATGCTCGATCCCTGATCCAGCCCTTGAATCGCTCCGGCGATCGGATCAATCTGAACGTCGTACGTCAGTCCGTCAGTATCGAACACTTGGGGCGCCGAAAGCGTCAAAGTTCCCGTGGAGTAGTATGCGGCGAGATCGCTAATATTCGCGGATGCCAGATTTATAGGGGTGCCGTCAGCAGCCCGGTAAGGAAGGTCCAGGGGTATCGAGCCCCCATTTCCACCCGCAAAAGCCATCACACCTGGGCTCTCCAACGTCACCGTGCTGCCAGGGGTCAACGTCGTCTTGAACGGTATGAGCGCGGTCGCGGTGAACGGAATGACGAGCCCTGTCGATGTCGTTACAGTTCCCGCGCTACTGAATGAGATCTGGTTGTTTCCTGGGGTACCGCTCGGAAAATAAACGCCGACGTCGGCCGGAACCGTCACCATGCCGCTCCCAGCGGGGTCAAGTTCCAGCGGATGATCGTTCACGACTGAAAGATCGATTGTTGCCCCCTGTTGAATGTCTACAACCGGCGTCAAGGAGCCAAAAACGCCGTCCGATCCCCGCGCACGAGCCGGAGAGGCGGCAGAACCTGCGGTGTAAGCGCCCGCTTGCAGTGTAACGGTTCCGCCACGTGCGGCGTCGTTGAAATTCTGGCCGCGAACAGAGAGCTCCGAGCGCGTCTCTAGGGTGACGCTCCGCGCCGCGTCCAGCTCGATGGACCCCCCCGTCGCCCCAGAGGCGTCAATGAATCCATTTTCTGTCACGTCGATTGACCCTTGGTCCGCCGAAAGATTAAAGGTCCTGGCCGTGATAAGGCCATCCACTGCGACGTCGCCCGTTCGCACCCGTATCGTCTGCGATGCCGAGAACCCCCCGGCAGTGAGGAAGCCTTCCACATAACCCAAGGATTGAGTCGAAAGCGCGTTGGAATCGCTGACTTTCGAGACATCAAGCGAAAACACGGCTCCCTGGCCGTTACGGCCGTCGAGCGTCGGGATTGGATTGCCGTTCGGGTCGAGATCGTTGAGGGCACCAGACGCCAAAGTGAATGTGCCATTTACCGCGCTGACCGACAGGCTTCCCGCCTTGCCACCTTCTTGCCGAGCGGACACGTTGACAGAGGCCCCCAACTGCAGCGCAACACTCCCGTTGTCTGAATCAAGGAACAACTTACCGCCGTCCGAAAAGTTGGTCGCATTGTTGAAGGTTTTCGCCGCGCCACTAACATCGAGTGTCCCGGCCACCGTCAAATTCGCCCCGGATCCAGCCGCCCCAGTCGCGTGCAATGCGAGCACCCCACTCGGCAACATAATATCGCCGTTTTCCGCTATGCTCGAGCCGACCAGTGTCAGACTGGCCCCAATACCTCCAGAAACTGCGGCAGTTCCATTGGGCAAAGCGTCAATTTCAAGGTTCCCGTCCGACGTTATCTTTTGGACGGCGCCCGCTACAGCGCTGATCAAGGGCGTCACGATCTTCAGATTCGCTGTCGTAGTGAGACCGCCCGATCCCTGCTCCAGCACGCCGCCGGACGCGATGATTTGGACATTGGCGAACTGATCGATCGAAAGATTATTCGCACCCATGTTTACTGTGCCACCTTCCAGGGAAAGGGTGCCCCCGAGTGTCGCTCCGTAGGCTGCTCCAGGGCCGGTCCCACCCAGTTCGTTTTCGAGCGTTATCGTCTGCGCAGCAAGCACCACGTCCCCGTTGGCTCCCGCCTGAAATCCGCGGATTTCTGCCGAGTCCAAGACCAATTCAGTGAACGAGGGCGAGCCTATCTGGCCCGATCCGTAAGTGTCTATCGAACTGTAGCTGAGCATCGACAGGGCCGTCGCGCGTGCCTGCAAAGTGGACAGCGCGGTGCCCGTGAGGACCAGGCTATTTTCAGGAATCGATCCCAGAAGAGAGCTGTCGAATACGAGACTTATTTTCCCACTGCTAATCGAAACGGCGCCGCCCAGAACAGCTGTCGGATCAATTATGGTCAAATTCGTCGAATCGAGGGTGACGCTTGCTCCAACGACGAAAGCGTCCGCCCCTATTCGGAGGGTCGGCGCGGTGGACGAGGAGACACCAGAGCGCGTGCTCTGGGCCGAAACATCGCTGCTGACACGCAGAAGCGCACCGTCGCCCAGCGTGACTGGAATTAGAATTCCCGTGCCGCCGGCGGTGATCCGCCCCGCAGAGGAGAGTGTGACGGAACTAGCCGCCGCCAGAATCGTCGCCGTATTCGCTGTCAGTGTCGACGTCTTGCCATTGGCAACGGTAATAGTGGCGCCGACGCTGCTCTTAATAGTGTCTCCGGTAGGCGTTCCGTCGGGAAAATCGATGGCGACGCCTCCATGCGCGAGGGTTATGAAGCCCTCAGAGGCAGGCTGAAGATTCAGGGAGTCGCTGACTACGAGGTCACCGGCTGGGCTCGGCGACGTGCCGCTGGATTGGATGTTAGCGCCTGCAGCCAAATTCAGGCTCTGGTTTGCAACGAGAATAATATCGGAGCCAGTCAAGGGATCGCCGGCGTTGTCGACCGTTAGATTGCCTGCGGCGACACTTACAAGGGTGCCATCCGCTCCAGTCGAGCTCGTGCCCCCGATCAGAAGACTTCCTGAATTGAAGCCTGAAAGCTCGGTCGAGCTAAGGTACAATGTCCCGGATGCCGAACCCGTTCCCGAATCATTGATTACGATGTCCTCTGAGCTGCTGATCTCCACCAAGCCCCCGCGCCCACTGGCCCCTGGCGCCGCGCCCACAGCACCCAGCAGCGACAACGATCCGGAGGTAAGAATATTCAACTGTCCCGAATCAATCGGCAGGCGCACGGATGTGGAACTCTGTCCACCCGAACCGAAGAATGCGTTTGCGGAATAATCGGTGTACTGAGCTTCGCTCCGGACAACGGACGACGGTGCAACCTCAAATTCACTGTACAAGGGCTGCGTAGGTTTAAAGGCGTTGAAACGGTAACCTGAAACCACGGACGAACCGTCGGGCTGCACCACCGGCAAAGTAGGAGGAAGTGCTTCACCTCCAACCGGCGTGACAAGGTAGGCGCCCGGCAGAAGGGCGTACCGGGCGGGAAGCAGCGTGTAAGCCTGGGTTCCCTGGCCATTGTTCAGGTTGAGGCGAACCTGCTCACCCACCGCCAGATTGCTATTTCCATTGCTGTCAACGCTGGTGTAGCCAAGGTCGCCGCTGGCAAAGTTTGTCACTGCACTGGTGCTCGGATTGGGATTGAAGATCGCGTAGGGTGCGTAGTGCGCCTGGTAGCCGGGAATCACTGCAAAGCTTCCCGAGGAGGCGGACAGAGTATCGGTAGTTCCACCGGTGCCGGGGATAAATTCATATGCGTAAAGGTCGCCGCCTCCGCTCGTTTCGATCAACGAGCCTGCGTTAACGACGACCTCGGCTGCGGAAAGGGTGAGTGACTTCGCAGGCAAACCGCCGCTTGTTATATCACTTCCGGTTGGATCGATCCACGAGGTTCCGTTGATGACAAGCCCGTATGGGATTGAAAGGTTCTGTCCGCTCGTGGGGTCGACCAAGGCGCCGGAAACCGAGGTCGTGCTGCCGGGTTCCAGCGTCAACCTCTGGGTTACCGGGACCGCTGCATTTGTGATCGTGTCAATTGGGCTGGCTCCGCTCCCGTCCCAGCCGAGATTGATCGTTCCAATCGGCGCCTCCAGATTGCCACCTTGATTTATGATGGAGGCGTAGACATTCAAGGTCGAACCGGCTGACAGGGGAATCTGGCGGTCGCCCGCGGCAATTAATGTTATCGAGCCGGGATGCGCTGGAGCTCCGCTCGCATCGCCAGGGAGACTGTACTCATAGGCTGCCAATGTGAAGGCTTTGTCCGTCGGGGCATACACCTGTCCGGCCGTCAGCGTGAGGTTGCCAGCGATGTCCATGGTGCCAAATCCCCGAATATCGCCGCCAGTCGCGGCTAAAGTCGCCTGACCGATGGTCTGCAAAGATAGAAACCCGACGTCAATAAGCCCACGGGCGTTGGCGCTACCGGCAGAAATATTCAAGGTTCCGGCGCCGCTGGTGGGCTCAAAATAAAATGGCGATGCTTCATTAAGAAACGGAGGAGGTTCTTGACTTTGTAAAACGGGCGCGGTGTATGCCTGGCCAAGAGCAACGTAGCCCGCACTCAAATCGACTTCGCCGTCGGCGAAAATCACGCCGCTCGTTCCGACCGTCAGACTATTTGCGGCAGAAATTGAGACCTGTCCGTGAAATTCGACGGTGCCACCGAGAACGAGCGACGCAAAGCCGCCATTGGTGAAGCTATCCGCAGCAAAATGCCCCATGCCCGGAGCCGGATTTCCATTCTTATCCAGCACTGCATGGCCGATCGCTGTTTGATTCACTCCATAAAACGAGCCCGGGATCGTGTCATCGCTTTCAGTAACCAGAAGAGTGGGCACAAGTGGCGTAAGCGCATTGAAGGCGCCCGAAAAAATCGACAGGCCGCCGCCCGCTGCGCCCGGTCCTCCGGCTACCCCCCTTAGGCTCGCATCAACGTACAATTCCTGACGGCCTGTAAATGCTATATTCCCCCCGTTGCTAGCGACAACGGTTGGCGTCAATGCCACGCCGAGAGCCTCCGTAGTTGGAGAGGGGCTTCCTCTTACATTCGGGGGAAAATTCAACAACCCATTCGGGTCGTTCGCATCGCTCCATCCCGAAACATCGAGTTTGGCGCCCTTCTCAGCCGCAATATTCCCGTCGACAGTGATTGTGCCTCCGTTCAAGACCGATCCCGTGTTTATATATCCCGGGACGCCGGGGATGACGCCGAGAAAATCGGTCGTGAGAACTGTCATCCCGGCAGTCGAAAGGTAGCTTTGCGGTCCCAAGTCGACCGTGGGCAATGCCGTGGACGAGCCTCCTGCAAAAAACACGCTGGAATCGGCTCCGCCCTTGATCGCAATAAAGCCGCCTGGAACGACAACGGTTCCAAGCTCCGCGACAGTCTGGCCGATTAGTTTCACCCCGAGGGCCGGATTACTCTGCGGGTCGGTTTCAATGAGGGCGCCGGCCCCTATCAGCAGGTCACCGCGCGCCAGAATTGCATTTATTCCGGTTAGGAGGGGGTTGACAGCGCCGATAGCATTGAATGTCAGACTCACAGGCGTCTGCTGAAAGGCGAAGGGCTCAAGAATCTCTGTCTGAACGCCCGACGAATTGGATATGATCTCCATCGCCTGCACTCTCGGATGAATCTGGGTTCCGGGTGTGACGTATATAGCGGGATAATAAAGCGAGTTGCCCGCGCCGTCAGTGAGAGTTTGGCCGTTTGCATTTGTTTCCGCACTGCCAATTCCGTCGAGCGCAAAGGAGCTGAAGCCTCCGTGATTGAAAAAATTGGCCGGAAGAACAAGCGACCCGGGCGGCGCGTTTTCCATCGGAGGCACCGATTCATTCTGCACCTGAATCAAGGGCGCCTCTATAGTCAACGTTCCACCAGCGGATCCGGAATATCCCTCCAGGGGAACCAGTGTCGGCACAAGGTTTACCTGATCGCTCGCATTTACGTTCAACGCACCCCCGAGGATTTCCCCAAAATGGGGATCCGCCCCAGCCTTGATCGAGATAGATCCCGCGACGCCGTAAGCGACCTTGCTGTTCGACCCGATCACGCCTCCGCCGTCGACGTTAAGCGTGCTTTGTGGCCCTAGCGTCACGCTTGAGCCAGCGATCGAGATCATGCCACCAGCAGTCACGGCAGCCACGTCATCGCCAACGGTACGGTCGTCGACGATCAGGCCCGCCGTGTTCAGCTGGACGCCATTCGCAAGACTAACATTGCCGCGTTCGGGGTTATAGGAGGGAATTCCGAAATTGACGACGTTGTAAGGCGAGTTCTCCCAAAAATTATGGGCCGTGAGGTTTATCTGTCCACCGGGCGCGACAATGCCACCGTCCACAATGATATTGCCTGCATCAAGATTTAGTGAGCCGCCTGGAGAGGTTTTGATCGCAACGTTGCCCGGATCTGAGGAGTTGGCCGCCACAGTGATCGTCGCGTAGAGCGCGGAAGCCGGCATTCCCGTGACGGGATCGACCACGAGGTTTCCGTTGCTATCTATCTTGTTGCTGTCGGCGCTATCGTCGATCGTGAGATTCCCAAACCCGGCGTAATCCCGGGCGGCCGGGTTAACCAGGCTCGACGACAACACGAGTGCGGTCGGATCGGAGGGCGGGGAGATTCCGCTTGATTCAATGTAAATGTTCGGTGGCGCCGGCAAATACGACGCATACTCGTTAGATGCACCGGAGACCGCATATTGACCCTCAAAAACCAACGAAAGAGTCCCAGACATTGGTTGATTCTCGAGTTCCCAAACGCGAGGATCGAGGCCCGCCTTCGTGACTGCCAGCAGCGTGGGTGACCCGTAGGCGGAAAAAGGGTTGGTCTGATGTGCGCCGGGAAACGAAAGTCCGAAAAGGCCCCCCTCCAGCGTCATTGCCGGTGCCGTTATCGAAATGGAGCCCGCGTCGCCGCCTTGGGTATATCCCGATTCATTGACCCCGAGGGGCAATGGATTTGTCGTCGTCTGCGTCGCGTTCCATTTCGAGTCGGTCGTGCTGGTCGTGCCCGTATAGATGCCCTGATACACCAGATTTGGCGTAGCCTGTGAAATGTCGACGATCTTTCCGTTGCTTGTTAGCAGCTTAGTGGTTTGAACAAACGCTCCCTGGTAGTTAATCCATCCGCCCGAGACATCGATTCTCGATCCGTTCTGCACGTCCACCGAGCCGCCGGCGTTCAGCGAAACCGAACCGCCGTCGACCGTCAGCTCGCCCACGGTCCGCTGGATCAGGCCGACGTAACCCGAGGTATCTGCAAGTGGGGTGCCGATCCAAGGCTGTCCGTCAAACGTTCCGGTATCTCGTATGTCGACCTCGATAGTCGTGCCCCGGAGGGGCCCGGCGCGCTGCACGGGCGAATCGGCCAGCTCCGTTCCCGTCAGCTGAACCGAAATGATGTTTTCAGTCACTGACGCACTTACGTTTTCAGAGCCCGAAACATCGACTACTGCTCCTGTTTCAAGGGCAATCTGCCCGGTGTCGAAAACAAAATGTTCCGCGGAATTGATTAAAACCGAGCCCGTGCTCGGATTAATTCCGCCATTCAGGAATCTCCAGGTTCCGGCATTGATCGTGACCTGCGCGTTTGGCGCAAAGAGGGTTGCTCCGGGACTAGATGCTCCGGCACCCTGGAACTCAACGGTCGCTCCCTGGATATTTACTACCGAAGGGAGTGCCAGCACGATATTGGGCTGCGAAGGTTGAAACGTAGTTCCGGCGATAGTGCCCGGGTCGCTCAACTCGGGTAAGACCTGACTGACGCTTCCGCTCCCGAGGACTACGTTGCCGGTGGCCGTAAAGAAAAACGGCGGCTCGTTGGCGGCGCCACCGCTGCTAAGTGCATCATACTCGGCCAGAAGATCGATCCTCCCATTAAAACTTACGGAGGTATCGCTCGATATAACTCCTAGCTGGTTAACCGTCGCTCCAGCGAGCATGACGTCGGCCCGCGGCGCGTCGATCATGCCAGTTGCACCGTTTGTGACGTTTCCGGCCAAGGGTGGGTTCCCTGAGGCGGGGGTGGCCAAGGCGCCCACGTAGACGTCGAGGCCGCGAAGGCTGGCGTCCTTCGTCGGGTGGGCCGCGAAGCCGACCTGGAGTCCTGCGGCGAGGATCACCTGACCGTCAGGGGACGAGACCGTACCTTCATTGGCTACGTTCGGACCGATCAGCGCGATCTTTCCTCCCACGCTGCCGGCCGAGCTAGGCGCCGTCAGCGTAGAGCCTTCCTGCACCACAACGTCACCGTACTTCTCGCCCGAGACGCCACTGCCGTCGCCTGCGAAAGGGGTCTGCGCGGGCGCTGCGTCTGCGACCGCGACCGAGGGGTCGAAAGTCGGGGTTGGGCCATTACTGCCCGACGCGATTGGCACAGTCGAAAAAAGGAACTGCGCGTCGGGATTGTTCAGCAGGCCGCGCTGGATAAGGTTAGTGTTGATGGGCAATGAAGATGCCACAAGGGCGCCCACATTGACCTGCGATGTGCCTCCAAAAATGATCCCGTTGGCGCTGATCACGTAAATCTGCCCCCCCACCTCCGGATTTCCCGCTGCGTCTACCAATCCATTTGTCGTGGCGAGCGTTCCAAGGATCTGCGATGGCCGACCCGACGGGTCCCGCACGAAATTGAAGGCGATCCATTGCGCAGAGTTGGCGCCACCCGCGCTCTGGTCGAATGTGAGCGAGGTATTCTTTCCGATATCAAACGTCTGCCATTCCAGCAAAGCCTGCTGTCGACTCTGGGTGATGATGACCTCGCCTTGATTGGCATTCGCCGGTGTGGGTGCGCCGGCACCCTGCCAGAGCATTGGGTTGCCGTTGACATCCACTGCAACCCTGAGTCCCGGACCAGCGGGCGCTTCTCCCGCGACGGGCGTTTGGGGACTTGCAAGTCCATCGGAAACATCGGGAAGAGTTTGTCCGGGATTGTTTGGATTAATTCCAAGATTGTTGGCTCCGATGGCGGAAGCCGCCGCGGCGCGTGCCGCCTTCTGCATAGTCTGAACTGCCTGAATTGCGGCAGCCGTACGCCGAAGCGAATCCAATGTGCCCGGATTGGATGGGATAGGAGTGCTCGTGCCGCTAGCCGCAACGGAGCCGGAGGCTCCTGCCGTGCCATTTACGCTGCCCCCATGTCGAAGGATATCGCCGCCCAGAGACGGAATAGCCGACAACGTCAGCGCGCCTAGACCGAATGCCAATGGACCGAATGATCCCCAACGCATCCTGCATCGAATTCGTATCATGGCGGGTTTATTCAACGAAACGGCGGCCGCCCCAAG
>CAAGKR010177534.1_pt1 | contig 27293 bp, 23 predicted proteins | sample 2556971 | NCBI WGS metagenome assembly CAAGKR01 (sample SAMEA5207829, study PRJEB30636) | soil metagenome | biome: forest; feature: boreal; material: soil | place: USA | collected 2011-09 | depth 1 m | reverse complement strand
CGGAATTTCGCGAGCATGAGCGTGGCGAGGGAGTGCGAGCCGAGGATCCCGGCCACGCCCATCCAGGCCTTGGAGATCTCCTCGAACACGACCGAGTACGAGACCGCGTCGATCGCGATGCCTCCGTAATCCTCCGGCACCAGCATGCCGAACAGGCCCATCGCCTTCATCTCTTCGACGATCTCTTCGGGGTAGCGGCCGGCGAGCTCATACTCGCGTGCGACCGGGCTGATGCTCTTGCGCGCGAAGTCGCGCATCAGGTCGCGGAAGGCGGCCTGCTGTTCGGAGAGCTCGAAATCCATCGCTAAGGCGCCTTCGCGGTCGGGCCGTGGCCGCGCCGGTAAACCATGGCCGTGCGCTTGAAGGTGATCACCTCGGTCCCGTGCTGGTTGAAGCCGGTCGTGCGCACGGCGACGATGCCGACGTTGGGGCGCGAGCGCGACTCGCGGAGCTCGAGCACCTCCGAGCGCGAATGCACGGTGTCACCCTCGAACACGGGGTGCGGCAGGCGCACCTCGTCCCAGCCGAGGTTGGCCATCACGTTCTGCGACACGTCGCTGACGCTCTGCCCCGTCACCAGCGAGAGCGTGAGGCAGCTGTTGACCAGGGGTTTCCCGAACTCGGTCTGCGCGGCGTACTGGTGGTCGAAGTGAATCGGCTGGGTGTTCTGCGTAAGAAGGGTGAACCAGATGTTGTCGGCGGTCGTGATCGTGCGGCCGAGCGCGTGCTCGTAGACGTCTCCGACCTCGATGTCTTCGAAGAACCGCCCGCGCCAGCCCTCCTTTTCGCCCGGCAGGCCTGGCACTGGATTTAGCCGCGTCCGGTGCTTATGCGAGCTGCTCTTCTATCACCGGCTGGTTGGGGATGTGCACGTCAGCAGCCTTGCTCCGGGCGATCACGGCCGAACGAGCGGCGGCCCACAACGCGACGCCGAGGCCGACTAGTATGCCGGCAACTAGCAACAGCCCGGCATTGGTCTTCTGTCCCGCAGTGTGGCCAAGAAACACGCCGACGGCCACAAGCGCGACCACCGAGAGAATGGCCAGGAGCCCGTCGGTGACGAACAGTCCCCAAACCTCCAACACCGCTGCACGGAGCATTCGGACGGCGGCCGCATCAACAATCCGACCAGGACGCCAGATCAGCAGCAACACAAAGATGTATGACGCCAAGGCATAGCCTGCGATCAACGCGAGAATCGCGACATCGCGTTGCCACCAGTCGATGCCGAGACCCTCTCCTGCGAAAAATGTCCCGAACGCTGTGAGCATCACTCCCACCGCATACTTCACGAGGTTCTCGGGAACGCGCGTTAGGGGATGTCTGAGGATTACACCAGCCACGATGACAACCACGAGTGATATGCCGGCTCCAGCAGCCGCCGTCGAGAGGCTGTTCAGACCGCCAAGAGCGACCACGATGAATACGACCTCAAGGCCCTCGAGGAAGACCCCACCGAACGCAGTCGCGAAGGCGTGCCCGTGGGTCATGACCTCTTCGCGCGTTTCCTCGTACTCCTCGGCTTCATCCCGCTGGGCCTTGAGGCCGGCCGTTCGCAAGATGGCCTTGTACAACCAACCCAAGCCGAAGAGCAGAAGGCCGACCCCGACCACTGTTCGGGCAACCGAGATCGGAACGTAAGCCGTGATCGTAAAGCCGAATATCGCGATGAGTACGAGGAGCAATCCCAGGGCAGCCAGAGTGGCCAACATCGCGGTGCGCCAACTCTTGAACATGCCGACCGCAAGGACTATGGTCAGCGCCTCAACCCATTCGACGCCTGCCGCCAAGAAGGTAGCGAGCGCTACGAGTGGGCCGCTCACAGCAAATTCGCCACCGAATGTGAGGCCACGGCCGCTAGTATACCCGTTGCTTTGAACTCCTGCTACAGATCACACCTATTGCAACAGGCGAAATGGGCCTCCAAATACCGCTTTAGAGATCCGTAAGAGCCTCCCTGCGCGCCTCCTGGCTCGCAGCTCACCCCGCCCGACCCGAACCAGACCGCACCTTAACCGTATCATCCAGGGGCCATGGCCAAAAGAGAGAACCACTTCACTGTGCTCGTCTATCGCATGCCACCCAATCCGACCGCAGGACGGGTGGCCGTCTGGCGACAGCTGAAAAAAATCGGCGCGATTTATTTGCAGCAATCCGTGTGTGTATTCCCAGCAGATCCTGGGGTTCGCAAGGACCTTGCCCCGATACTCAAACGAATCGCGGATACAGCGGGGGAGTATCACTTGCTGCCATTGCGAAAGCTAGATCGGGCCGAGGAGCTCAAACTCATCCAACAGTTTCAAGAGCAGACATCCAACCACTACAACGAGATCATCGAAAACTGCGAAGTCAACTTCACCAAGGAGATCGAATTCGAGGTATTCCGCAAAAACTTCACTTATGAAGAAGCTGAGGAAATACGAACGGAGTTCGAGAAGATCGTGGCTTGGTTTGACCGTGTGAGACAGCGCGACTGGTTTGGAGCTCCAAACATGAGCGAGGCCAAAGAGTGGCTAGAGCGCTGCGAGAAGATGCTCGAGGACTTCGAGGCACGAGTATTCGAAAATCAAGAGCCCAGTGGTGGCGACGCGATTCGACCCAATGCGGTTGGCCGTCGGCGGCGGCGGCGCGCCGTCCCTGTGGCTTCTGACCGAAAACTCGCGAGAGGGCCTCAAGAGAATGCCCGAGATGGCGGCGCCGATAACCGACGCCTGACGGAAACCACGGCAACGGTTCTAGTTCCGATCGTGGATCACAAACGGTGAGCGTGATCCCTTCCAACTCAGAATTCATAATTGCCACGCAGCAGTTCCTTCGCAATTGTACGGCGCATTATTTCACCACTGCCTTCGGCGATTCGCACTGCCCTTATCTGCTCCCATGCATCGAATAACTTCACATCGTTCGTTAATCCCATCGCGCCGAGGACTTGCATGCAACGATCGATCGTTCGGCACGCGGCTTCGGTCGCAAACGCCTTGCTCATTGCGAGCTCCATGACTGCTGGTAATCCTCGCTCCAGCTTCTCTGCGCAATCTAAGCTCATTGCGCGAGCGGCGTAGATATCAATAGCGGAATCGGCTAACTGCCACTGAATCGCTTGATACTCAGCTATCGGTTTTCCGAACGCAACCCGATTGCTTGCGTATTTGGTCGCCAGTTCCAATCCCCACCGTGCGAGTCCAACTGATCGCGCACAGTTGTAGACTCTGCCCGCACTGATTCCGGCGATTGCAACTCCAAATCCGTCGTTGACCCGCCCGACGACGCAACTATCTTGCACATGCATGTCGGTGAAACTCAGAATGGCTTCGTGGCCGCCTACGTGACCGTAGAGTCTAATGATGCTCTCCACTTTGAATCCCGGCGTCTCAGTGTCGACCAGAAAACAGGTGATTCCTCCGGCCCGCCTTGCCACTAGATCTTGATCGGTGACGGCGAACACAAGCGCGTAGTCGGCATGCGCGCCATTTGTGGTCCATTGTTTCGTGCCATTTATGATCCATTCGCCGTCGTGCCGGCGGGCGACCGTTTTGAGATTCCAGACATCGGATCCTGCGTCCGGCTCAGATACAGCGAAACACATACTTGCCTCTCCCGATAGCAGCCTTGGCAATGTTGTGCGAGCAGCCGCTTCGCCGATTTGGAGAAGCGCAACGCTCGGTCCAGTTGCAAAGTGAGACAATGTCTCGTATGGCAGCGGACGGCTTGGGCCGAAATTACGAAATAGCGCTTCCCACATGAGAAACAGCGACACCGATTTGACTCCCCCACCACCAAGTTCCCTTGGTACCGGCGCAGTGTAGAAACCTGCCTTCGCGGCTGCTTGGCGTACTTGCTGGCGCAACCGGACAAGCCATGGTGAAACCCTGCCATCAGCTTGGAACTCTTGCCAAGGGTCATCCAATTGCTCACGATGCAAATCCTCTAGCGGTACGACCACCTGGCGAACAAACCTCACCAACTCGCCGACCAGTAAGGATCGCTCGGAGTCGGTCTCCGGCGTAGAGGGACCGCGCGACCCCAGCGAACCGCCCGCGATCGACTCAGGCTTTGAGAACATCAGTAACGACTGTCCGATGAACCCAAACCCGGGGCACTGATGTTGAATTCATCGGTATTCACCTCCTCGTTCGGGGTCGGAACGCCACTCCATCGCGACTTCCTTGTCCCTAATTGTAACAACTGTTGTATTGTTACGGCCATCAGTTCTCGCAGGTTCGGTCGACATTTGACCGCCCTTTGGTTCGGGCCAAAGTCGGATTTGATCTGGGGGCTTCGACAGCTTGAGTGATTCGCTAATGTCAGTCAGCGGGGATCTGGGGGTCGGAGATTTCGTACCCCAAGACGTACGTCCGGCGAACTTTCGCAGAGTACCCAAATCCAGCCTAGCGAAGCTCCGGCAGCTCACTGGCGTGTCCGCGACAACGTCGGATGTACTCGACGAACTTGGGCTCACGCTTGCAATACCGTCCCACCTCATCAGCCTGCGCACCGCGCCTGTTCTAGTCGTGGGTCAAGCCATAACGGTTCGTTATCTTCCCGAGCGCCGAGCGCCATCCAATCCGAGCCTTCGACGCGGACCGAGCCGCTTAACTCATCACGTGGCATTTTCGTTGGCGGCGAAGGGCGACATAGTCGTGTTTGAGGTCGGGTCGAGCCACGTCTCAGCGCTAGGGGGGATCGCCGCCCAGAGTGCTACCAAGGCTGGCATTGCCGGGTGCATCGTCGATGGGGGCATCCGCGACCTTGAGCAGATTGAATCGCTCGGACTGCCCGTATGGGCACGAATAGTGACTCCAACCACGGGCAAATGGCGCGTTGAGGCGGTGGCGATCAATGTACCGATCGCGTGCGGCGGCGTCCAAGTTCATCCCGGTGACCTGGTGATAGCCGATGAAACCGGTATCTGCTTCATTCCAGTGGAAATGGCCGAAGCAGCCATCGATCGAATTGTCGCCGTGGCGCGACTGGAGACAAAGCAAATCAATTCATCGTCAACCTAAGTCGAACTAGACTCAATTAGGTTGACCCCACCACTCGGCGACAATCCAGTCGAGTCTACTGTGCCGCTTGAGGTTCGTGAGTAGAACTTGACCGCTTCATCGATTACTCTAGCGCCCCTTCTTCCTCGAGCCGAGCGATCTCCTGTGAATCTAGGCGCAAAACATCCAAGAGTATTCGTGCGGTGTGCTCACCGATTAAGGGCGACGATGCAAGCGGCAGGTCTCCAGAGCCGAGGCGCCAAGGCCCTCGTATTACTTTCAACGCACCCATAAGTGGATGTTGTACCTCTTGTATGACTTCCCTTGCGCGCACATGGTGGTCTTGAAGCAACTCGACCGCATCCATCACCTGGCTGATAGGAACGCCGGCATCGAGGCAGCGTGCTAAGGCCTGGCTCGGAGTCTGGTTCCGCGTCCACTCGGATATCAGCTCTTCCAAGACCTGTGCGTGCTCGAATCGGCTGCGCCTGCTGACAAAACGCGAGTCCTTCAGAAGTTCAGGCCGCCCAAGAGCCCGACATAGGGCTCCCCATTCAGAATCATTCGTGACTGCGATCGCGACCCAAGAGTCTCGACCCGCACACTGGAAGACGCCATGAGGGGCAAAATCGCTGGCATCATTTCCGCTTCGAGTCGGACTGGTACCCGTCAGAGCATATTCAACAAGGGCGTCGCCTACCACGCTAGCCACAACTTCGCGCGCAGAAATGTCCACCCATTGGCCTTGGCCGGTCCGCTTGCGATGAAATAGAGCGGCAGTCAACGCTAAGGCTGCCACCGTTCCAACGCGCAGATCGACCGAATCCCGCACTTCCGTCGGCGGCCCGTCTTTGTAGCCAGTCATGTGGGCCAAGCCGCCCATAGCGTTGAAAATGGTCGCGTAACCGGGCTGGTCGGATTCTGGACCACCTCGACCGGCCGCTGAGATCGACACCATTATCAAGTCGGGGCGGATCTTGATCAGTTGCTCGTACGCAATTCCCAGTCTGTCCGTAACCCCCGGTCTAAAGTTCTCGACGAACGCATCGCTCGTAGCGACAAGTCGACGGAAAACCTCCATGCCACCAGGCGTTTGCAGATTTAGCCGGAGGCTCTGTTTGCGCATGTTCATGGTGTTGAACCTCGTTGATCGGTTCAATTCACCCGGGGCCTGCCCGACCACCCTGCGGACCAAGTCGGGGTGGGTCGAACTCTCGATTTTGATGACCTCGGCGCCGAGCAAAGCCATTGTCTCTGTGGAGTACGGACCGGCGCCCGCCCAAGTGGCATCGACGATCCGAAATCCCGACAGCAAACCTTGTCCAGGAACGATTGGGACTTTATCGCGCCTTGCGTCAAGGTGACCTTCTTGACCTAGATTCTCCAGCACCTCTTTTGTGTGCTCGCCCAGCTGCGGCGACCGCCCCGCACGCCGGGTCGGTGTGAGGCTCATTTTGAATGGCGCGCCAGGCAGCTCTATGCTAGTTCCGTTCAGCACGGTGCCGTGGAACCAGGCTCTGGATCGCAATTGCCGGGACTCGAAAAGGGCCCTGGCGTCTGCGACGTAGCCGATGGGCGTCCCATAAGTGCTCACGCGTTCGAAGATGTCACTGGCAGTGTGTTGCAGGCAATAGTCTTGGAGGATGGCTTGAATCTGCTCACCATTCTCCTGGCGTCCCTGTCGCCCGACGAATCTGGGGTCCTCAATTAAGTCCTCGCGACCAATGCCCCTCGCAAGGGCCGCCCAGTGCCGATCCTCAATTGGTCGTACGGCAATGTACCCCTGCTTGCAGGCAAAGATTCCGCCGAAGTCATATCCCCGATGGGCGCGGCTAAGGGGCATGCCGGCATTCAACTGGGCGTCAGCATTGACTCGGTTGAGACTGATTTCCACATCCTGCTGCGAGATATCAATGAAGTCGCCGACTCCGGTCTCATGTCGGCGAATTAGGGCCGCAAGAATCAACGTCGCCGCCACGGCACCCGAGTCAAAGCCAGAGACATATCTGCCGGCCCTTATTGGCGGTCTGTCCGGAAACATCTTGTAGCCCAGCCCGCCCGGAAGAAGTTTCCCCTCACCCCCGGCGTGAAACACATTGAGCTCGTGGGCTGAACGCTCCGCTAGCGGCCCGCTCAGACCAAAAGGACGAATCGAAGCGAATACCAGTCCGGGCCAGCGCGAACGCACCTCAGCCTCCCCTAGCCCCAGTACCTCAAGTTCGCTGCCACGCGCATCGGTTACAAAAACGTCGGTCTGTTCAATAAGTTGCCACAGGACCTTTCGGCCCATTGCCGTCGAATCATCCACCGTCACACTTTTCTTGTTGCCGTTGCAGTAGAGAAACAGGGCCCCTCCATACTCGGACGAGCCTGAAAGGAATGGGGGAATCTGTCTGGCAACATCACCACCAGGTGGTTCCACCTTGATGACAGTAGCTCCCAAGTCCGCAAGCAATTTGCAGCAATATGGACCGCCTACCATTTGCGCTCGTTCGGCAACCGTTAAGCCGCTTAGCGGTAGATCGTTATTCAATCCGGCCAGACAATCCCCAACGATTTGCCAGTCAAAGATCGAGCACTCACGTCGACGGGGCTTTAATGGGGGAATCCCTTCATCGTTCGCGCAGCTCTTTCTTCCCCTTCGCTTTGGCTCGCGCGGCCTTGCGATCGATAGCTGCTTGCAACTCCATTATTCGACGCGAGTTGCGAATCTGTACCGCGTCGGCCATCTTGCCATCGACAACGATCACCGTCTTTCCTTTGTCTCGGGTTGAAGCTTCGAACTCTGCTAGATGGGCTGATGCCCATGCCAAGTCGTCGGCCGATGGCGAGAAAACCTCATTGATTACCGCCAACTGTCGCGGACTAACGGCCAGCGACCCATCGAAGCCCAGCTGCGCACAATACTCGGCATAGGCTCGCAAGCCCACTAAGTCCTTGTGGTCGCCGTACCCCGTGCTCTGGGCGTCGAGTCCATTCGCCCGGGCCGCCACAACAACCATGCTCTGGGCATAGAGATATTCGGGCCAAAGTGGACCATATGCGCGGTCAACCGTTAATCGAAGCCTCCTTACCTGTAGGTCAGCGCCGAGATCGCCCCCGCCAAGGCTCAGTGCCGTAATGCGCGAATCGCACGAGGCAATTTTTAGAATGTCAATCAAGCTGTGAACAGACTCGATTGCCGCCCAGATCAATAATGGGGCGGTCCGATGCCCCCCACTTTGGGCTTCGGCTCCTTTTAAGAGTTGCGCAACTCGCTGGACATAGTCGATGCCGGAGATCTTGGTTAATCGAATTCCATCAATGGGTAGAGTCGCTGCAGCCTTAATGTCGTCCTCCCAGAACCCCGACCCAGGAGCATTGATCCGGACGAAGACCTCGTGATCAGACCAATCGGCCTGTTCTAACACATGACGCGTTATTTCGCGCGCCTCCACTTTGCGTGGATCCCATACCGCGTCCTCCCAATCGATGACACAAACGTCAGCCTCGCTGAGGGCGGCTTTGGCTAGAAGAACCTCGTCATCGCCGGGCGTGATGAGTGACGATCGGCGGAGCTTCATCAGCTACACATGGAAATTGGAATCGATCGGTGTTTGTGCGGCCGGGATCATCTGCACCATCGGCAATTTGTAATAACTGTAACATTTACCGACAGTTCGGTCAAATGTCTGTTCCTATGACGTCGGGAACTCACAGCGCCCCACACCAATGCGGTTCGTAATGGGAACTGGCAAGCCTCTGGGCGAAAATGACAATCGCCCGGCTGCGGCGTTTAAAGAACCTCTTGATATCGCGGGCTGGCCGAAAGCAGTTGTGGCCGCCGATGGCGCCAAGTCACGAGGTACCTTCCCGTCGGCGTATCGACCACATCTGAATCGCCTTTTCGACTTCGAGTGCCACTGACGCTGGCAAGGGCGGCGGGCCGAGTTCGAGCCGGACCGAGCGGGCGATATAGCGAGCCAGTTCAGGGTCAGCGCTCGCCCTTTTCGCTAGCTCCAGCGCGCGGGGCTCAACCTGCTCGGTCAAAACCGCCTCCCAGGCGAGTCCGATCTCAGCCGCACGCCGGCCATCGATCTCGATTCCGAAAAGACCAATCGCAGCCACGGCCTCTCTACCGACGAGGCGGCCGAGAAGCGCGAAATGGCCACCGCCTGGGTGGATGCCAATCTTCGCAAAGCCGCTGATGAGCCGCGCATCGTAGGCCATGACTCGAAGATCGGTTGCAAGCGCCAAGTTGAGGCCAGCCCCCACTGCGGCGCCCCGGATCGCCGCGATTGTCGGCGGCTGCAGCTCGCCTACACGCGCAACGCCTCGAAGGATGCCACCCACCTCCTTGTAGTTGTCATCACGCGCAGGGTCGGCTCCGGTCTTCTTGAGTGAGTCGTGGTGCGCACCGGCGCAGAAGGCCGGGCCGTCCGCCTTAACCACGACGGCGCCGACTCCGGGATCAGCGTCGATTTCCTCACAGGCCTCGACCAACTCTTCAATCATTCGCGGCAAAAGCGCGTTGCGACGTTCGGGAGCCGCCAACGTAATTAACGCGACAGCGCCGTCCCGCTCCAGTCGTACCTCACTCATCTCAGCGTGCCTAACCTACCTGCGGCCCGAGTTGGGGCCGTCTGGACAAAGCACCTCGAGCGACAGGGTGTAGTCATGCGACAGTCTCTGGACTCACAAGCCAGCAGGCCGCTTGTCGAGCAGGAGCGACATGTATCAGCGGCGGCGTTTCTTTCTTGCACCGATCAAAGGCGAACTTGCACCTAGGATTGAAGCGGCAGCCAACTGGAGGATTCGCAGGGTCGGGAACCTCGCCCAGCAACTCCTCGGGCAGAATTCTGGATCCATCTAAGCGGGGAATCGACTTGATCAAGGCCTGTGTATACGGATGCTGAGGCGCTGTCCAGAGATCCCTAGCTGAAGCTGTCTCGATGACCACTCCTAGGTACATGACCGCAACTTTATCAGCGATGTAGCGGACCATTGCCAGATCATGAGAAATCACCAACAAACCCAAATGTAGTTCGTGGGTGAGCGTCACGAGGAGATTCGCAATCTGAGACTGGGCAGAGGCGTCCAATGCCGAAAGGGGCTCATCCATCACGATCGCGGACGGCTCAGCAGCGATAGCGCGGGCGATCGCGATGCGTTGCCTCTCCCCACCGCTGTATTGGTGCGGGTAACGATCAGCAGCTTCGCCCGACAAGCCTACTTGGTCCAACAGCTCAAAGACGCGAGCCCGCCTCGCACTCCGGCTGCGGAGACCCAAGATTGCCAGGCCATCGGCCACCTGATTGCCAACCTTGCGGCGAGGGTTTAGAGAGCCAAATGGGTTCTGGAATACGAGCTGGAGTCGAGCTTCCTCGCGAGAGCGACCGCGCCGACGGAGGGGCTTCAGTTGCCTACCCTCAAACCAAACAGACCCAGACCGCAGAGGCACCAGACCAACCGCGGCTCTAGCAAGCGTCGATTTGCCGCATCCAGTCTCACCGACGAGACCAACAAGTTCACCACGTTCGACGGCCAGGCTAGCGCCGGCTACTGCCATTACGGGACTCCGACCGTGGCGGCGGTACTCGACATGGACGTTGCGAGCCTCCAATACCGCCATCAGGCTGCCCCGAAAGGATCAATCGGGCACGCAAGTTCATGAGGAGGCCGCCCTTCGTGAATCTGTACAAGTTGGGGAACACGGACAGTGCACGGAGGCTGCGCATAGCGACACCGAGGGTGGAATGCACATCCATGCGGGCGTCGTTGCGGAGGCGGCGCCGAACCTTTGATGGAAACCAATCGCGTATCGTTCAGCGTCTCAGGATGGGGTATCGACGCTAGCAGGCCAGCGGTGTACGGGTGTCGCGGGTGATTAAGAACCTCGCGTGTAGCCCCGGCTTCAATGACTCGACCAGAGTAGAGAACTGTCAGTTGATCGGCTATTGATGACATAACTGAAAGATCGTGCGTTATCAGAATGATTGACAGGTCAAACCGTTCGCGCAATCGATCCAGGAGCCGCAGAATTCCGGCCTGCACCGTGACATCGAGGGATGTGGTTGGCTCATCGGCGATCAGCAGACGCGGCTGGCAAATAAGAGCCATTGCGATTGCGATGCGCTGGCGCATACCCCCGCTGAATTGGTGTGGATAAGCTCGCATTGCGCCCGCCGGATCTGGAATTCTGACTTCGTCGAGAAGCTTGATTGCCCGATCCTGAGCATCACGACGGCTCAGTTTCAAATGATGTCGCGCGTGCTCGGTGAGTTGGCGCTCAATCGTCATCATCGGATGGAGCGATGTCATGGGATCCTGGAACACCATCGCAATCTCTCGTCCGCGCACGTTGCGCAACTGCCTCTGAGACATCTTTAAGAGGTCATTCGTCCCGAGCCTTGCAGAACCAGTTACGACCGAATTGACCGGGGCGAGACCAATCAACGCCATCACAGATAATGTCTTGCCACTCCCACTCTCACCTGCGATGCCAAACACCTCTCCTGAGCGAACCGAGTAGCTGATGCCGTCAACGATTGTGGCTCGGCCCGCGAAGCTAGGAAGCATTACTCGCAGATCGCAGACATCCAGCAGCGGCATCATGATGCACGCCCGCCGCCGGACCATGACGACTTTGGATCGAGCGCGTCACGAAGGCTGTCGCCTAGGAAGCTAAACCCAAGGACCACGGAGAAGATCGCAAGGCCGGGAAATAACCCGAGCCACCAGTGATCAACATAATGGGTTCCGCTCGCGACCATGGACCCCCATTCCGGCGTTGGTGGTTGCGCACCGAGACCTAGGAACGACAGTGCGGACAGAAGTAACACGCCCTTGCCAATATCGAGGGCGGCCAGGACGACAACTGGGCCCGCGATGTTCGGAAGCGCATCCACTACCAGCGCGCGCAGGGTGGATGCTCCGAGTAACCGGCTCGCGCTGATGTAATCAGATTTCGTTATGGAAGTCACTAAACCCCGGACGAGACGTGCATATGAGGGCCAGGCGACGAGCATTACAGCAAGGACTACGTTTTTGAGCCCGGGTCCTAATGCAGCGACTACCAACATGCCCCAAAGGATTACCGGAAAGGCAAATATCAGGTCAGCCACTCTCATTATGGTCACATCCACGTAGCCGCCGAAGTAACCCGCTATCGCGCCCAGCGAACCGCCAATCAGAACAATACCCACCACCAGCAGAACAGCCAATGGGATGGAAATGCGCGCTCCCCACAGCACTCGGCTGTAGAGGTCACGGCCAAGCTCGTCTGTACCAAATATATGGTCGGCAGAAGGGGTCTGGAAGAACGGTACGTGCTGAACGATCGGGTCATAGGGAGAAATCAAGGGCGCAAGAGCCGCAACGAGCACCCACGCCCCGGATATCAGAAAACCGACGACCCCAAGAGGCTGGCTCAAAGCGGACCGGTTGAAACCAGCTATGCGAACAGCGAGCCGTCTTTGATAGGCACTAGGTAGACTCGTTGTCAAGTTATACGCAGCCTGGGATCAATGACTCCGTAGACAAGATCAACTGCAATGTTGATTGTCACGAATACCATGGCAACGAACAGCGTGATGCCTGCAATTGCTGGCAAGTCTAGGGTTGTAGCCGCGTGGAATGCGTATCGGCCGATGCCGGGCCAAGCGAAAATAGTCTCGACCAGCACGGTTCCGGTCATGACATCCGCGAATAGAAAGCCAATTACGGTGGCTACCGGAGTAAAAGCAGACCTTAGGACGTGGCGCAGCACCGAGAGTTCGGTGAGACCCTTGGCGCGGGCGAGATTGATGTAGTCCTCATGAACAACGTCCAGCACCGCTGCTCGGGTAAAGCGGGTCAGTACTCCGATGTTATAGGTGGCTAAGACGAGGGCCGGCAGAATGAGGTGGTGAACTGCATCCAAGAAGGTAAGCCAATTTCCTGATATCAGAGAATCCACCGTGTAAAGGCCTGTGAGATGCGTCGGAATGTCATCGCTGGGATCGAGGCGTCCTCCACTTGGAAACCAACCCAGCTTGAAGAAGAGGAGGTAGACCGCGATCAGTCCCAACCAAAACGGCGGCACCGAAGTGGCTGTCAGTGAGACGATACGTACCAACTGGTCGATTGGCGTGTTGCGGCGCATCGCCGCCAACGTGCCCAGAACGAGTCCAGTGATTACGACAATCAGGGTCGCTGCCACAGCCAACTCCGCCGTAGCTGGTATATAGTCCGCGAGGTCCTGAGTCACTGGGCGGTGGCTTTGCTCGGACTCGCCCAGATCGCCATGCGCGAGACGCTGAAGGAAGATTACGTATTGAATCGGCACGGGCTTGTTTAGGCCATAGTGGTCCCGGAAGGCCTGGACGATCTGAGGGTCGGTGGCTGCTAAGTCTCCGAGGTTAGCCGCGGCTGGATCAGCTGGTACTAGAGTGACGATTGTGAAGACAATGATGGTGATTCCGAAACCGATCGGTACTATTGCGGCCAGACGAAGGAATACAAACTTGACGTAGGGGAGCCACGTCAAGAACTCGTGCCCTAGCCTTGAGATCGGTTCGCGCGCGCCGTCAGGTCAACTTTGACAGATCGACCAATTGAAGACCACTCAGATTGAGGCCCCCCACACCCTTACTCCCCACGACGTGCAGTGGGCCGTAAAAGAGTGGGACAAGTATGGCCTCGTCGTTCATGATCCTCATGTACTGCATGTAAAGGTTCGTGCGTTGCGCAGCATCCGTGGCGGCATTTATCTGGGCGACGATTGCTACGACTTGCGCACTCGGCTTTTTTTGTCCCATCCACGGACCCAGCAGGGTCTGGTAAAGCAACGCGAGAGCAGGGTCATATGTACCGCCACCAAGCTCGCGAACGAACATCTGGCTCTTGCCCCCGCGCCATTTCGACGTGAATTGGACGCTTGGTGACGGGACCAGGTTCACAGTGATTCCAATCTCCTTCAGATTTGCCTGAATCGACTGAGCGAGTACCGAGTAGTCGACGCCAAGCGGGGTGTCGTCCGACGGATAGTCGAGGGCAATGGTTGGATTTGTCTCGCCCGACTGAGAAAGAAACGACTTCGCCTTCGCGACGTCCCTGCTGATTGCCTCATTGGGCGGTAGAGCGCCTGCGATTCCCGGTGCCAAAAAGCTTGCTGCGCGCACTGAACCTGACCCGACAATGGACAGGAGGGTCTGGTAGTCGATGCCGTACTGGACAGCCCGCCGAAAGTCGAGGTTGGACGATGCTGAGGAGACGGTCGGATCCACGTTCATTCCGACCACGAAGACATCCAGCGCCTGAGCGCTGACGACATTCACTTTGCTCTTGTCCAGAGTGGAGACCTGCGGGCTTGATAGATCCAACGAAATTGTGTTCGGTCCCTTTTGCACATCGAGCTCTTGCGTATTCGCGGTCTCATTCTGGAAGACAACCTTGGTATAAGCAGGTTGCTTGCCCCAGTAATTTGGGTTGGACTTCAACACCACTTGTGACTGGGGGTCGATCGAGACCAGCACGTATGGACCCGAGCCTGCCGATTGCTGATTCAGAAACGCCTCTGCAGTGTCCGTCTTATCTGCTCCTACGGCATCGCTCCCTCCGTGAGCCTGCACCACCTTCGAGTTGAGAATTACGACAAGGGGGTAAGCAAGCGCGTAGGCGATTGCGGGGTTAGGCTTGCTCGACGTCACCACAACGGTATAGGCATCCGGCGCACTTGCCGATAGATTTGGTACTCGTGCCGCTATGTCACCCTTGACGTTCACCGTTCGATTAATTGAGAACGCAACGTCGGCCGATGTCATCGGTGAGCCATCCGAGAAACGGACGTCGTGGCGAAGTTTCAAGGTGACGCTGAGGCCATCCGGACTGGCGACGTACGACGCAGCGAGACTAGGGTCGAGTTTAGTTGGGTCTTTTTGATCGAAAGTAAGAAGCGTCTGATACATCTGAGAGATCACCTCGCTGGCGGTGATTGACTGAGTCCTAGCGGGGTCTATGCCACGGGCGATCTGGAATGAAGTGACCACGATCAGCGTCTTGTTCTGGTTCCCCGAACTGGTACTCGTGGAACAGGCACTGACGAGGAGGAGCAGAACGCCAAACAAAGCCGCCGAGGCAGACCGGTGTCTAGTGGAACTCACCTGGCGCAACGCCTCCTACAATGTAACAGCCGATTTCTAGCAACCGATAGTACATCTGAGTTCACCGCTCGTCAAGCCATCCAACTCGGTGAGGGGTGGCAGTTCGGTGCAATCGACGACACCACCGGACAGGGGCTGTCGGCCCGCTTCCGAGAGCACTAAGACGCCCAGGGTTACTTCGAGGTCATGGATGCGCGATGTCGTCAGGAGGCGGGGCATCCCGCTCGCTCCCCGTACCGACCTCCACTCCATCTTCGTGGTCACCAAAGCCACCGATCTCACTCTCGAGGAGGAGCTCGCCGCACGCCGCCAGCCTGCCAGTCTCAATCATGTCGAAGCTCAAAACCTCCTCCCCAGCAAGCTCCGCAGGACGACAGCGGCCGGCTGCCAACCATCCCTAACGCAGAGTCGTCGTAGCCTCAAAGACGACAAATTCACTGAGCCGTTGCAGCGACGGAGTCACGGAACTACGACAGCCATCCGACTCGTGAGCATCGAGTGCGCAACCTACCTTTCCGCGGGTCACAGAGCTTCTCGTCCTCCCGGTCGGTGGTGTGGAGACGCGTGCGGGCGCGAGGATCGCTAGCCCACTACCGGTCCGGTGGCGAGTTCGTAAGTCAATGGTCTCGGCTCGGGTGCGTGATCGGCCTCTCTGAGACAAGGATTGCACACAGGAGAGGGGTTCTCAAGCACTAAATAATCACAGTTCGGTCGATCGATGCTGTCGATAGCTGTTTCGTATCGATGGATCTTGGATGCGCGTGGTTCTCCGTGGCACGTGCGCGTGGCCAAACGGGAAATCTCCAGAGTTCCTAGCATCCGCATACTATTCGGACGCTTGGAAGTCATCGATGCGCAGGTACACCTGTGGGAGCGGGACCATCCAGCGCGACCCTGGGTCACGGATGTCGCTCGACCGCCCAATCCGGCCGCGCTACAACGTTTTCGTTCGCGCGAGATGACGCCGGAGACCATGCTTGCCGAGATGGCAACCGTCGGCGTGGATGCGGCCATTGTCGTGTCACCATCGACCACATATAGATTCGATTGCAGTTACGCGCTCGAGGCGGCTCAAAGCTACCCCGATAAGTTTGGAGTAGTTGGCCCAATCGATCCTATCGGGCCGGATGTGGCCAGCCAAATTCGAAATTGGAGACATCAGCCTGGAGCGCTCGGATTGCGCATCTTGATCCAGGGACGCCACGAAGGCCGGCGACTTCGGGCAGGGCGTTACTCAGCGTTTCTTTCTGCCGCAGAACGCGATGGTGTGCCCGTATGCATCAGTGCGCCCGGACGATTCGCCGACATCGCTTGGGTAGCCCGGGCACACCCGGACTTGCAGCTGGTTGTGGATCACATGGGCCTACCGAGTACACAAGACGCAGATCAGTTACGGCAACTACCCCGCCTCCTAGCCTTGGCAAAGCTTCCGAACGTGGCCATCAAGCTAACGGCTGTGCCAATCCACTCACGTGAGGACCCTCCATTCCGTGACTTGTGGCCCCCTCTACACCGCGTCATTGACACCTTCGGCTTGCATCGCCTCATGTGGGGATCCGACTGGACGCGAGTTACGGGCGTCTTAACCTACCAGCAGGGCCTTGACTATCTGACCGAAACCTCTGAACTGTCCCCTAGCGATAAGGAGCGACTCCTCGGCAAGACACTCCGCGAAATATTTCGTTGGGTTCCAGAGCACCAACCGCAATCTCCGACCATGCGGGTTGCTCTTCGACGACCGGCTCACAATAGGCCCCCACGCAGGAGCTTCCACTCTTAGCCACGGCTGCCGCTTGACCAGCCGACTAGAGCGCTACTCCTAGCCCAGCACGATAGCTGCGACTACCAATAACCCCGCGTTGGTCTTTTGTCCTGACGTATGGCTGAGAAATACACCTACCGACGTGACCGCAACTATCAAGCACCCCCGCGAGGATCCCGTCGTAACTTCGCCACGTTGACCACCCTGGCCGGGCGCTGATGTTTCAATCATCAGTCTTTGGACTTACCTTCGCTTTCGAGACCAAGCGCCTCGTCTCGCTGCTGCCTGAGCCGCGCTGTCGGAGATGCGTAGACGTGCTCGAAGATCGCCGCTGGCCCGGGTCGCGGTAGAGCTTCGACCGCATGCTGTGCGCCATCGATGTCGCGCCTGATCTGCGCCTCCGCATCCGCTTCCTGCTCAGCAGACCACCATCCCGATTGCATCGCGAACCGCCTCACCCGGTCGATCGGATCACGATCAATCGCAGCGGCGACTTCTGCGTCATCTCGATATTCCTTGGGATTGTCGGAAGTGTTGTGGAAGCCGACCCGGTACGTTATGCACTCGATCAGCGAGGGGCCCTCACCCGCGAGCGCCCTCGTCACCGCCGCGGAGGACGCCGCAAAGACGGAGAGTAAATCGTTTCCATCAACAGCGACGCCCGGGAACCCGTAGCCAGCGGCACGAATAGCGAGGCTTGGCGCGGCTGTCTGCTTGTTGATCGGAGTCGAGATCGCATACTGATTATTGATCAGCACGAAAACGAGCGGCACTCGCATCAGCCCCGCTAGATTGCAGGCCTCATGAAAGTCCCCTTCTGACGAGGCGCCGTCCCCAAAGTAGACCATGACGCTGCTTTCGATCCGACGAATCTTCAGTGCCCAGGCTAGGCCAACAGCTTGCGGAAGCTGCGCGCCGATCGCCTCCTGACGTGGAATCAAGTTAACGCCGTCAGGAATCGCCGCGTAGTCAATCCGGCCCATGTAGCGAGCAAAGAGATTGAACAGAGGCAAGCCATGACGGAGCATTGCAGGCTGCTCGCGGGAGGCGGGCACCATCCAGTCGCGCTGCGGATCTAGCGCCATCGAGGATCCGATCACCGCCGCCTCTTGCCCGTGCACCGGTCCGTACAAGCCGATCCTACCCATACGTTGCAGTTTGGTTAGGCGTTGGTCGATGGCGCGCGAAAGCAGCATGAGGCGCAATGCGTCGATCACCTGTGTGGCGCTCATCGGACACAGCCCGGAGAGGATCCCGTCCGACCCCAAGACTCCGAGGGAAGGTTCGCTATTGGATAAAGCCTTGACCGCGCTCCGGGACACCTTCACGACAGGCCTAGTACGCGAGAGTAGCGTGCGCCGCTTTCAAAATGCGATCAATCGAGGGCAGAAAGTGATCCTCTAGCGCCCCCGGCGGGTATGGCGCATCGCGTCCGGCTACTCGTTGAATCGGTGCATCCATCGAGGCGAAAGCCTCCTGCTGCAGGGTCGCGGCGACCTCGGCACCGAAACCGCCTGTGAGAGCTGCCTCGTGGACAATAATCGCCTTTCCGCAGGTGCGAAAGGTCTCGACCAAGCCTTCTACGTCGAGTGGAACAAGGGTCCTGAGATCCAGCACCGCTGCAGAGACCCCCTCATCAGCCAGTCGGACTGCCGCCTCCAGGCACATATGGACGGCAGCGCTCCAAGCGATGAAAAGCAGATCGGACCCTTGGCGGACTAAACGAGAGCGCCCGATCTGGACCGTGTAGTCCCCCTCCGGCACCTCTCCGTGGACCTTGCGGTAGAGTCGCTGAGGCTCGAGAAACAGCACTGGATCCGGATCCCGAATCGAAGCCAGGAGGAGCCCCTTCGCGTCGTCAGGGAAGGCGGGACAAACGATCTTGAGACCTGGCGCCTGACTGAATTGCGCCTCGATTGCGTCGGCGTGAAATTCCGGAGTCCTAACGCCCCCGCCGAAGGGGGCGCGAATCGTGACCTGCGCGTGATAGCGGCCACGCGACCGAAATCGACACCGCGCGAGCTGTGGCCCTATTTGATGAAATGCCTGATGCGTGAAGCCGAGAAACTGAATCTCCGCCACTGGAACCAAGCCTCCGATCGCAAGGCCTAAAGCCGAACCGATGATCGCGCCCTCGGCCAGTGGCGTGTCGACGACCCGCTCTGGGCCGAAGCGATCCATCAGCCCTCGGGTGGCGCGAAATACGCCGCCGAGCTGCCCCACATCCATGCCCAGCACCATCACCCTCTCATCCCGCTCCATCTCCTCGATGAGCGCCGAACGAATGGCCTCTAGGATCGACAGGTCTGCCGTGCCAGTGGTTTTGGTTTCGGCGCCGGTGGCTACCATTCGCGGGCAGAACTCGAGTGAGGGGGCCAATGCAACTGCATTGTCTACGAGTAGCGCGCTGGGTTGAAGTGGTTCACCCACTGCTCCGCAGGCCTGTCGTCGCGTCGAAGTGGACTCGCATGATCTTCAACATTGGTTCGCCCTTGTGACGGTCGATTTGCTCGGCGATGTCCCGCGGCGCGGCCACCGCGGTCACCATCTGCTTTGCCCCTGCGACAGGGTGCGGCACTGCGTGATCGAGCAGCCTAAGTATGGTGGTCCTGCTTAGGGCCGTGCTGACAGCTGCGCCCGCGTTGGCGATGAGGGATAGAGGCTCGATGACCTGGAGCTCCGTATCGATCGAGAGCGAGTGTTGCTCTTCGATTGAGTTAAGCGATTGGCGGTATTGACCACGGCGTGCAGGGAATGTTCGTCGGCCCCGGATGCGCTCAACGATGCCGGCGGCGCCCAGCTCCTGGTATGCCCGCCGGACCGTTTGACGGCTCAGTTGGTGCCTCTGAGTCAGCTCGGCCTCGGTTGGCAGGCGCGTCGCTCGCTCAGGCGGCCAGCCTGGACCTGTTCGGTCAACCGTCCCGCCAGCTGCCGATAAGCGGGCAAGCGCCCCCGCCGATATACCCTGCTTCCGTGGCATTGCCGCCACCACTTTGGCCACCCATAGTACACAACTTAGTACGCACAAATCCCTGGCGGATCGGCGAGCGCCAATCATCGCCGTACGATCTGCTGCCGAATCGCGAGGCCGCCGCATTCTCACGTCTTGATGGTTATAGGTACGTACTCCAGTACTCGATCGCCTGTGCAGTCGACGATTCGTGCGTCGCTCCGCTCTGCAGGACCAATGAGATGAGGCGGAAGATCCTCGGGGATCGTCAGGCGTGTGAGTGATTTCCGGTAGACCGCTGTTGGAGTTCTTACGTTATGATGTAGCATACCTTACTCAGTATTGGCCATTACAGCATGAAGAAGGCGGCGTGACAAGATTCATACGGAGAAAGCGATGGCTAATGGACATTTGTGCTCCATTTCGACGATACGGTCAGCGAATCCAACGAATAGTTACTGGTGATCCTGCGGATGAAGTTGGTGAGGCCGATAAATGATGTCGAACTTAGGTGCCTCTGTTCAATGGCGGAGTCGTCCTCATCGGACGTAAGACAGTTGGCCCGACTTGAACCGGCATTCAGTTTAGTTATCTGTCCTGACCGTCGGAGGGGAGGCATTTAGCGAATGACTACTGGCCCGCAGACGTGAAAGTTGGCTTGTCGGTACATCGACTGCACAGATTCGGCCTCGAACCTCGTTCGTACAGCAAGCTCGTGCGGGTCGCCGAAGAATTGGGCTTTGAATCCATATGGGTTGGCGACCATTTAGTTTTCCCTGAGGTAATGCCCTCGACCGACCCATCTCCCCGTGGGATTCATGAGTCTGCCCAGCCGTGGCTTGACCCTATCATCACGTTGACATACTTGGCCGCGGCTACACACCGAATCCGCCTTGCGACTGATGTCTATGTGTTGCCATTGCGGAATCCGTTCGTTACAGCGAAGACGGTCTCTACTCTCGATGTACTTTCGCAGGGACGCCTGATACTCGGCGTTGGTGTCGGGTGGTGTGAGCCGGAGTTCGCTGCTGTGGGTGAGGACTTCCACACGCGGGGTCGTCGGTGCGAAGAGATCTTGGATATTCTCGACGTCCTCTGGACGGGCGTTCCTGGGGAGCCAGTCGAGTTTCATGGTCGGTTTTACAATTTTGAATCTGTCAGGTTCGAGCCAAAGCCTGTTCAGACGCCGCGACCCCCGATTCACTACGGCGGTTTCTCACCGGTTGCATTTCGTCGCGCTGCCGAGCGCTGCGACGGCTTCGTTAGTGGTTCGCGAAGCTTCGAAGAAACTGCGCACCAGTTTGCTCAGATTCAAGAGTATCGCCGACGCCTGGAGCGCGATCACCTACCGTTCGAGTTCAGCGCCAAGCTCGTGCCCCCAGTGACGATCGCCAGTGTGAGGAGATACGAGGAACTCGGCGTAGACCGGGTTATCTTTAGGCCCTGGCCGGATGCCTTCGGGCAACTTGTTCTGGAGGACGCGCTCAAAGAACTGGAAAGGTTCGCAGAGATACACAAGTTGGAGGCTTCTACAAAGTAGAGCGCGTGTTGAGGTCAAGATCCGGCCCCTCGCCCATCGGGCTTTTAAGCACATTTGGTAACGCGCGAGGCGATCGACCCTGACGATAGCTATCTCTTATCGACACCATCGCCCGGCCAAACCCGGTCCGCAATCCTGGCCGACCTAGGTAGCTCGCCGCTCACTCACCTCACCGCAGCGCGCTGGTTCGACGAGAGTTTTCGAACCGAATGGGACGGGCTGCCCGTTAGTACACGTACTCCGGCTTGCGTCCAGCTTGGTTCGGTCCGTGTTGCTTGGCAGCTCGCCGCATGACACTGGCCATTCGCCTAAAGCTCGGAATGCGTAGGTCGAGGACTCCACCTGTTGACCTACTCTTGCGGCGATACCGAATCAACGCATTGCGCGTGAGCCCGTGGGGGGCCGGCAGTGCCTTGAAGTTCGCAGTCGCAAGGAGTTTTGCGCGCTTGCGCAGCGTCAACCACGTGGTTGTGGCTAGCCACGCGTCCAACTCGCGCAGGGTAGGAGTGTCATCGATCAGCGGGTAGTAGGCCATTAGGCCCTTGAAACGACGCAAAGGCACATCGTCGCCCTGGAAACGGCGGAGCTCGACCTCGGATAGGTCGCCGTATAGGAAGCGCCTTGCCTGCCAAATGAACACAACATAGTCGCGGTCTATTTGACCGGCCAAACGGTGCGCTTGTTGGGTTCCGCGTTCGGGCTCGTACAAGAGGTTGAAATAGAGTAGCTCGAGCAACCGACGCTTGACCTTGGCCACAGCCGCGTCACGCATCTCCGCCGTTCCTAGTCCTAATTTGTAGCCTAAGAACTCAATCGAGGTCGCCCCCGGGAGTTCAACGACAATCCCTGGCTTCGACATTAGGCGAATGCCTTTGGATTTGTCCGCGTTAACCGCAGAACCCATCGCCCGGGATTGCTCGAACAGTGCATCAGCCGCGGCGCAAATTCGCACGTAATCGGAGGACCAGATTAGGGTGTCGTCTGCGTATCGAACGAACCCCACGCCGAGGTTCTCCAAAATGCGATCCAGCGGCCAGGCGGCTAAATTGGCCAAGAACAGCGAAATGGAAGTCCCCTGGGGGACCCCCCTTTCGCGCATCGGCCCTCCCCTCTCGTTGTAGCCTGACAACGGAATCGTCGGCGCTTCCAGGAAGGAGGCAATAACCTTCTCTTCAGCGGTTGTCAACAGAAAATGCTGATCCTTGATGGTGCGCCAAATGTGGTCATGATCGATTGTGTCGAAGAATGCGGAAAAGTCATATTCCGCGATGAACAGTCGGTCGCGTGATTCAAATTCCGTGCGGATGTACTGGATCGCGTCATGTGCCGTAATGTCATCACGGTAGGCATATGAATGGGCGCTGAGCTTCGCCCTATTCTTTTCGAGCAGACTGCTGAACACACGGCGGGACACGGCGTTGTCGGCTACTTGAAAGACTGCGACTCGTCGCACGCTGCCATCTGGCTTGTCTATTTCGTACCCAACTGCGTTACGAGGGCGGTACGTGCGCAAACGCACACTGCGTTGAATAGAGTGAGCAATTCGGTCCTGGCGGGCGCGCACCAGATATGGGTTGAAACCAGGGGCTGAGCTCCAATACGCGGGCCGCATTACTCTTAGAGGCGGCCCTGGCGAAGTCGTTCGCCTTCGCCGGCGGACCTGCTCGTCCGCCAAGTCGCGAGCATAGATTTCAAATCGCTTGATGAGTTTGGCCGCCTCTTCACTGATCGCCAGTTGGAACTCGCTCATTCGTAACAAACCTTATCGACCAGGCGCCTGGCGGCGCGGCCGCCAAGCGCGCTGGGTTGGCTGCCCAACTGGAAAATATGCTCCACGCGGGCGCGCCGGTTGAACAGCGCACCCCCCGTGTCTCTTGGGTGATCACCCCAAAGCGAGACACAAATTCTCGGGCGGCCTACCTTCTCTTGAAGGCTAGGCCAATCCTAACTGAAGGTGGTTAGCTGGGTATCCCGGCTGTCTGGTACGGAACTGCTGTGGACTCGCGCACGCCTTCTCTCGAGGACGGCAGGTGCTCACGAAGCCCATCGGCCTGCACTTCCACGACACGACTTCAGGAAATGCTCTCTTTTGACGCAGAGGCAGCCCGTTCGAGACGTCCCGCTCTCTACGCCGCCTTGTCGTACACGGTGTGGCCGTCATCCCAGTAGCTGTCGAAAACGTGCTGGTACACCGCGTCGCACTTCTGGGCATACAACTGCCGAGTGAACGCCTCAGGTAGCCTGTCCAGCGTCTCTTCAACCGCGACGCGCACAGCCGCGCGCGTGCTCTGCTGTTTTCGCCAGTCGAGGACGATCTTGTCGCGCCTGAGGATTGTCAGCAGCTCGTCTGCAACCTTTTTCACCTGAACCTTTTCGGCCTCCGAGAGTTCTGGCGCAGGTCTCATCAGCAGATCGAAGATGGCAAGCTGCTCCTCGGTCAGCCCTTCGGAGAGACCTCGGGCCTCCTCCTCGGTCAGCGCTTTGCTGAACTTCAACAGCTCCTGGAAGAAGGACTCGGTGTTCATGCTCCCGGCGTTGTAGTCGGCGACAAGATTCTCGAATCGTTCGACCAGATCCATGCGCACGGGATTCAGGCGCACGAGCGCCATAATACGAGCGGACAACAGCGACCGCAGGCGCTGAGCCGCCGTGCGCGGCCGCCCCTGCTTGAAGGCTTCTTCGAGGCCCTTCCAGTCGACCGCGCCGAGATCGAACAGGGCCTCGGCCTCGCTCTCGGGGATTAGGTATTCGTGGGCGGCAACGGACTCGTCCAGGAGCTGTTCGACCCTGCCCAGGACGCCGGACACGTCGGCCCGCTCAGTGTATTCGGCGATTCCATCCGCGAGGAACCTGGCCACCGCCCGCACGCGGCTGAACTCATTGGCCCGCTTGTCGGGGAGGATCGCCTTGTAGATCCTATCGACCAGTGAGGCGCGAGATAGGAAAGCGATCTTCTCGTCATCGTCGACCATGAGCATCTCGACCGTCCGCTTCCCAGCCCCGACCAACTCGAAGCCCTTCAGACGGCCGAGCGAGTCGAGATCGACGTCCCGTTTGGCGCAGAAGGCCCGGAGATCATCCACGGCCTCGCGGACGGCATCAACTAACGCACCCTTCTCTTCCACGGGCGCCTCGCCCGCCTTGCTTCCAACCGCGTAGATCGCCAACGCCTTCTGGAGATTGCGGAAGACGTCGACGTAGGCGACGATCAGGCCGTTGTTCTTCTCGGGGAACACCCGGTTGGCGCGAGTGATTGTCTGCATTAGGGTGTGATTCCGCAGCGGCTTGTCGAGATACACAGTCGATAGCGACGGAACATCGAAGCCGGTCGTCCACATCGAGCAGACAAACGCAATGCGGAACGGGTCCTGGGAGTCCTTGAACTTCTCCTCGAGCCGCTCGACAACCATGCGCTTCCGATGCGGCTTGATGTCGAGTCCGCGTGCGGCCATTTCGGCAATCTCGTTCTGCGACTGGGAGATCACGACCGCCATGTCGGTGTTGCGCATGAAACTGATCTCGCGCGCAAGAAGGTCTGCTTGCTCAGGTGTCCGGTCGCCTTTGAGAAGGGCTTGCTGGTTCCGCTCGAGCCTCTCCGTCCAGGAACGTTGGACCTTGTCGAAGGTTCGGACGGCGGTCACCTTGTCGATGGAAACAACGAGAGCCTTGCCCGGGAACCCCCGGCCAAGGAAGTGCTCCACGATGTCCTTCGCCACCGCCTCGAGGCGATCCTCGCGGGTGATCAGCTCGTACTGCTGCCCGAGCGTTCGGGCAAGCTGGCGCTCCTGCGATTCGTCGAGGTCGGCCTCCTCCACGATGGCCATAAGGTCGTCGCCAAAAGTGGGGTTGGCGATCTGCAACTGGGGAATCCGATTCTCGTAGTACAGAGGCACCGTGGCATGGTCGGCGGTCGAGGCAGCGAAGTTGTAGATCGAGACGTAATCTCCAAATACCTCGCGTGTGCGCTCTTCGCCAGCGATCAGCGGAGTACCGGTGAAACCGAGAAAGCCAGCGTTGGGCAATGCGTTGCGCATGTTCAGGGCCAGGGTGTCGTACTGGGTGCGGTGGGCCTCGTCGGTGATGACGATGACATCGTCACGGTCGGATACAACTGGATGAGTCTCGCCTTTCTCGGTGCGGAACTTGTGGATGAGCGTGAAGACGTAGCGGTGATCCTCGGCGAGAAGTTGGCGAAGGTGGGTGGATCCGGTCGCCCGCATGTGCTTCTCGGTGATGACGCCTGCCCAGAGGAACTCTTTGTAGGCCTGCTCGTCCAGGTCATCGCGGTCGGTGACGATTACGAAGGACCAGTTGCCGGACATTTTGCGCAGGACCTTCTGCGAGAAGAAGAGCATCGAGAGGGTCTTGCCGGATCCTTGGGTGTGCCAGAAGACACCGAGCCTGCCTCGCTCTTCCGGTGGGGCGTGCCGTAGATCTTCCATCCGAGCTAGAGCGTTGTTGACCCCGAAGTACTGGTGGTTGCGGGCGAGCAGCTTGACGAATCCTCCAGGGCGGTCCTGAAAGGCGACGAAGTTCTCGATCAAATCGAGGAGGCGCTCCTTGGTGCACATGCCGCGGATTACGGTCTCAAGAGAGACTGATGCCTCTTCACCCTCGGAATTGATCTTCTTCCAATCCGAGAAGAACTCCCAGTCGGAGGTGATGGTCCCGACCTTGCTATCCGCGCCATTTGATAGAAGGACAAATCCATTGGGGATGAAGAGGTGCGGGATGGCATCTCGATAGTCGCGAAGGTTGTCGTCGTAAGCGTGCTTCAGGTTGCGGTGGGACGCCTTCAGCTCGATAAAGACCAGCGGGATTCCGTTGACAAAGCCGATCAGATCGGTGCGTCGGTGGTAAAGGTCGGAGTGGACCCAGAGTTGTGAGGCGAGGAGGAACTCGTTGTTCTCCGGGTTTTCCCAGTCGATGATTGTGAGCCTCTCGGGCAATGTGGTCCCGTCGAGTTGGCGAATGGATACCGTGACGCGGTCGCGCATCAGCGAGTGGATCTGTTGGTTCGCACGGGCGTAGTGCATGAAGGTGCGCGGCCTCGTAATCTCGGTCACCGCCTGATCGATTGCCTCTGCGGGCACTCCGGGATTGAGGCGTTCAACAGCTGCCCTCAGCCGCCGGACGAGGAAGACCTCGGACTTGTTGTCACGACCGAGCGTGCCATGCGGCCCGAGAGTCTCGTAGTAAGCATTGACGCTGTCCCAGCCGAGTTCCTCGAACACCTTGATCGCTGGCTGCTCGACGAGCTGCTTTTCGGTGTACTTGCCCGGTGTCACGCTGTCGCTTCCGGCATCGCGATGTCGAGATCGGTGACGTCGATCTCCCCGGATATTAGGCGGGGCAGGAGAACGTCGCACGTGGCTTGGAGGTTGAGTTGCAGTCGTAGGAGCCGAGCAATCGCGTCGAACAGAGGACGCTCCAGGACCTGGAACCTACGGGTCACTTCGGGGAGCGGAACGCTAATCAAAGTGTCGCGCACGATCTGCTGATTGATGTGCTGTTGTGCTCCGCCGCTGGCAGCGCTAATGATCCTTTCAATCGTCTGTTGGATGGTCAGGTAGAGGAATTCCGTGAGCCGATCCTTAGGATCGTAGATGCCGACTACGGACTGATTTGCGCAGGCCGCGATCTCCAATAAACTCACTTGGCCGAGTGTCGCCCCGGTTATTGCCACAAGGGTCGTCCCCCGAGGCATGACCTTGGCGTTGCTACTCGCGAGAGCCTCCATAGTTATCAGCTCGCTTGGCTCCATGACCCGAAGGTCGTTGACCCGCCCAGACTTGATCCACGGGATGGTCCCGTTTTCCCAGTACCGCGCCACCTTCCGGGAGGGGGTGCCGCCCAGCACCACCACGAACAGCGCGCCCAGATTGCTCACCGTCCATCCTTCTGGAGTCGCGCCCAACTCCGAGACCACCGTCGG
>CAAGKR010518471.1_pt1 | contig 27299 bp, 22 predicted proteins | sample 2556971 | NCBI WGS metagenome assembly CAAGKR01 (sample SAMEA5207829, study PRJEB30636) | soil metagenome | biome: forest; feature: boreal; material: soil | place: USA | collected 2011-09 | depth 1 m | reverse complement strand
CTGATCGAGGAGACCTGGCTCGAGCTCGGCCCCGGGATGACCGTGCTCACCGGCGAGACGGGAGCGGGCAAGACCGTGCTCGTCGGCGCGTTGAAGCTGCTCCTCGGTGAACGCGCCGACGCCACGGTGGTGCGCTCGGGTGCCGCGGAGGCTGTCGTCGAGGGGCGGTTCGTCGAGGGCGGCGTCGAACACGCGGCGCGCCGGCGCGTGGGCGCGGACGGGCGCAGCCGCTGTTACCTCGATGGTGAGATGGCGACCGTCGGAGGCCTCGCGGAGACTCTCGGGCCGCTCGTGGACCTGCACGGGCAGCACGACCACCAGGAGCTGCTGAGGCCGGCGACGCACGCCGCGCTGCTCGACCGCTTCGCCGGCTCCGGGCCGCTGGCCGAAGCGTACCGGGACGCCTCCCGGTCTCATGCGGCCGCTGCCGCCGAGCTGGGCCGCGTGGCGGCAGCGATGGACGACCGGCAGGCGCGGCTCGCCGTCCTGCAGGCGGCGATCTCCGACATCGATCGCATCGCTCCCGAGGCAGGGGAGGACGACGCGATCGCTGTGCGCCTGCCCCGCCTGCGCCACGGCGAGAAGCTCACCGGCGCTTCTTCGGCAGCGTATCGTGCGCTGTCCGAGGAGGGAGCGGCCTCCGACCGCCTGGGCGAGGCCGTCGCGGCGCTGGGGCGCGTGACCGGCATCGACCCGGTCCTCGATGAGAAGGCCGAGGCGCTTGCGGAGCTGGAGACGCGCCTCGCCGAGGTCGCGCAAGCCGTCCGCGACTACGGCGAGGCCGTGGAGTACGACCCGGCCGCGCTCGAGGAGGCCGAAGCTCGCCTCGCGGCGCTGTCGGTGCTGAAGCGCAGCTTCGGCCCGACTCTCGAGGATGTGATCGCCGCCCGCATGGCCGCGCAGGACGAAGCCGCCACGCTCGAAGCGGGCGAGGAGGGCCTGGACCGCTTGCGCGCGGCCGTCGAGACCGCCGACGGGGCGCTTCGCGAAGCCGCCGCCGCGCTGTCTTCCGCTCGCGAGAAGGCCGCGCCGATCTTCGTCGAGCGATTGGCGGAGGCGTCGCGCGACCTGGCGATGCCTTCGGGGCGCTTCGAGGTCTCGCGTACGGCGCTGGAGCGTGACGGGTGGACGTCCGAGGGTCCGGAACGCCTCGAGTTCCTCTACGCTCCGGGCCCGGGCGAGACGCCGCGCCCGCTCGCCCGCATCGCGTCCGGGGGCGAGGTCTCGCGGGTGATGCTTGCGCTCAAGAGCGTCCTCGGGCACGCGGACACGGTGCCCGTGCTCGTCTTCGACGAGATCGACGCCGGGATCGGAGGCGCGACCGCCCTGGCGGTCGGGGCTCGCCTGAAAGCCCTCTCAGACGGGCGGCAGGTGCTCGTGGTCACCCATCTGGCGCAGGTCGCGGCATTCGCTGACGCTCACCTGGTCGTCGAGAAGTCGCGCGCGGGCGGGCGCGACCGCACGGGCGTGCGCGCGGCCGCCGGCGAGGAGCGCATCGTCGAGCTGGCCCGGATGCTCTCGGGCTCGGACACCGACACGTCGCTGGCCCACGCGCGCGAGCTGCTCTCCTCGGTGGGCCTCCCGGGGGTCTGATAGACTCGGCTGGCGCAAGGGGGGCGCCTCGAATCGCCTCGCACGTCCGACGAGAAGGACCTCATGCGTCACAAAGGCATCGCACGGCTCGGCAAGCGGACCAAGGACCTGGTCAAGCGGCTCGGGCCAACGGATATCGCGATCATCGACCACGCCGACACGGACCGGGTGAGCGCGGAAGGTCTGCTCTCCACGGGTGTCGAGGTCGTCATCAACTCGGCCCGCTCGATCACGGGCGCGTACCCGAACCTCGGCCCGCTGCTGCTCACCCGCGGAGGCGTGACGCTCATCGATGCGGTCGGCCCCGAGATTTTCGACGCCGTGCACGACGGTGACGCGATCGAGGTCGAGGGCGGTAACGTCTTGAAGGGCCGCAAGATCGTGGCGCGCGGCACCCGCATGAGCGTGGACGCGATCGAGCGCTCGATGGAGGACGCCAAGGCGGGCATCGGAGAGCAGCTCGACGCCTTCGCCCGCAACACCATCGAGTACCTCGAGAAGGAGAAGGCGCTGCTCACCGAGGGTGTCGGCATCCCCGAGACGAAGACCGACCTCCACCACAGGCACGTCATGGTCGTGGTCCGAGGCTACGACTACAAGGAAGACCTCAACACCCTCAAGCCCTACATCCGGGAGATGCGCCCGGTGCTCATCGGAGTGGACGGCGGCGCGGACGCCATCATCGAGGCGGGGTTCAAGCCGGACCTCATCATCGGCGACATGGACTCGGTCAGCGACGGGGCGCTCAGAAGCGGCGCCGAGCTGCTCGTGCACGGTTACCCCGACGGTCGCGCGCCCGGCATGGCCCGCCTCGAGGCCCTCGGGCTCGGAGGCGCCGTCTGGCCGCTCGCCGCCACCAGCGAGGACCTCGCGCTTCTGCTCGCCTTCGAGAGCGGAGCCGACCTGATCGTCGCGGTGGGTACCCACGCCAACCTGATCGAGTACCTCGACAAGGGGCGCAAGGGCATGGCCTCGAGTTTCCTCGTCCGCCTGAAGGTCGGCCCGAAGCTGGTGGACGCCAAGGGCGTGAGCAAGCTCTACCGCGCCGCGCCGCGCTTCCTCGACCTGTCGTTCATCTTCGCGGCGGGGCTCCTGCTCATCACGGTGATCGTGTTCATCTCGCCGCAGGCCCGCAACGGGCTGGGTCTGCTGCTTCTGCGTCTGCGCGCCTTCGTCGGCATCTAGGGAGCGGTCAAGAGACATGTACAACCTGCGCTATCACATCGCCTCGCTCGTCGCGGTCTTCGTCGCGCTGACCGTCGGGATCCTGCTCGGCTCGATCGTGGTCGAGCGCGGGATGCTCAGCTCGCAACAGACGACGCTCGTCGAGGGGCTGCGGGCGGAGTTCGACACACTCAGGGCGGACAGCGCCACGCTGAAGGCCGCCAACGACGGGCTGTCAGCGTTCGCCTCCGACGCCACACCCGGCGTGGTCAAGGGTGTGCTGGAGGGTCGCACGGTCGTGGTGCTCGCCAGCGCCGAGACGGCGGACACCGCCGCACGCGCCTCAGAGGCCATACGGCTCGCGGGCGGCAAGGCCGCCGTGGCGACCTTCGCGGGGGCCGGACTCTCGCTGGAGGACGAGGACGTTGTGACGGCGGTGGCGACGGAGTTGAGCATCCCGACCTCGTCTGTGGACGCGACGCGGGTGGCGGGCACGCTAGCCGTCGAGTGGAGCACTCCCGACGCGCCGCGGCCCCTCACCAGGGCACTCATCGCGTCCGGAGGGCTGAAGCTCTCGGGGCTTGCGGCCACAGACACCGTCAGCGGCACCGCGATCGCAGCCGTGTTCGGCGGCACACCCGACCCATGGGCGATCCGCCTCGCACGCGCGATGACAGACACCTTCCGGTTCGCCGTCGGTGTGGACACGGCCAAGCGCGACGACGGGTCTGCGAAGGCGGCGAGGGAAGCCGGGCTGTCAGGTGTGGACGACGTCGACACCGCGCTGGGGCGCGTCTCGTTCGCGTGGGTGCTCTCGGGGAGAGCCTCCGGGCTCTTCGGCCAGCAGGAGGGCGCGACGGCGCGCTATCCCTCTCCGCTCTTCGGCAAGTAGGGCCCGCCCCCGGCACCTGAGCGCCCGGCCGGGCGTCAGCGGCGCGGCTCGAACGCCAGCCTCAGCAGAGCCATTGCCACGTGCCCGAACTGTTGTCCGCGGTGCGCAAAGCCGGCTGCGTCGCGATGGGTAGCGTCGTGCGTCATGGTGGTCGGGACCTCGACGACCGCCATCCCGGCGCGCAGGGCGCGCACCGTGAGCGCGACCTCGACGCCGTAACCGAACGCGAACGGGGTGACGCGTTCCCAGCACTCACGGGTCATGGCCCTCTGGCCGGAGAGCGGCGCCAGTGCCGGGAAGGAACGGCCCTCGGACCCGCCCAGAAGGTGGATTCCCAGGCGTGCGAGCCCCTTGACCAGACCGAAGCCCGCCTTGGCGGTGGGTGGCGGGAACCTGGCGACCGACATGGCGGCGCGCCCTGCCAGCACCGGCTCCAGTAGCAGCGAGCCCTGCGAAGCGCTCGCACCGAGGTCGCCGTCGAGCAGCAGGAGCACCCCCGCGTCGGCGCCCACGCGAGCCAGTCCGGCGTCGAGAGCGGCTCCCTTGCCGACGTTGGCGGGCAGCCGCAACACCTCGGCGCCCGCGGCCTCGGCTCTCTGCGCGGTGCCGTCCCCCGACGCGTCGTCTATGACGAGCACTCGGCCGACTCCGGCGATGCCGCGAGCCGCGCTTACTGTCTCACCGATGCGCTCGGCCTCGTCGTGGGCCGGGATGAGGACTGTGACGCTCACGTCCTGCTCCAGGGAGTGATCCGTGCGAAGGCCCTTGAGAGCATCCCGTCCACGTAGGTCATCTCGTCGATCTTGAGCATGCGCAGGGTGGCGTAGGCGACAGCGAGGCCTACCGCTCCTCCGAGAACGACTCGAGCTATGTTCCCGGCTGCGGTGGCGCCCAGGGCTGGTGTGGCGAGCACGACGGCCCACGCGGCGAGCCCGCCAGCGGTTGCGCCACCCAGACTGCGCACCCATCCGCCGAGCACGTGGGCCATGCTGAAGGCGCCTATCCGGCGCCGCAGGATCACGAGCAGCGCCACGGTATGCAGGATGAAGAACGTCGAGTCCGCGAGCGGGATCCCCACGAGCGCGTAGTCGCCCGGGATCAGCCGCGTCAGTCCCGCATAGAGGCCGACCTGCACGACAGTGAGCGCGATGTTCGTGTAGAAGGGCGTTCGCGTGTCCTGCATCGCGTAGAACGCTCGCAGCAGCAGCATGTAGGAGGCGAAGAAGAAGAGGCCGATCGTCCAGCCCGCCAGCACAGCCGTGACCAGCGGCACGGCCTCCGCCGGGAACTTGCCGAACCTGAAGAGCGTCACCAGCTGCGTCCCGAGTGCGAAGAGGAGCGCGACCGACGGAAGCATGAGCAGTGCGGTCGCTCGCAGCCCGCGCGACAGGTAGCCCTTGTACGCGCTCCAGTCGCGGGTGTCCGCTGCCCGCGACAGCTCGGGGAAGACGGCTGAGATGTAGCTCACGGCCAGCACGCCGTAGGGAAGCTGGTACCACATCCACGCGTAGGAGAGCACGGCGGAACCGTCGCGCATCGCGCCGGTGGCGAAGGCGTTGCGGAACGAGATGCCGACGATGTTGACGGCGACGTATCCGAGCACCCACGCGCCCTTGCGCAGCATCTTGGCCAGCGACGGATCCGAGAAGTCGAGTCTCCACCTGAATCTGAAGCCGACCTTGAGCAGCGCGGGGATCTGCGCGGCGAAGAGCGCCACCACTCCGAGCGTGGTGCCCACCCCGAGCGCTACGAGCGCGAGGTCAGGCCTGGTGTCACGCAGCGGCACGTAGAACCCCAACAGGGCGACGATGACGACCACGTTGTTGAACAGGGGCGCGATGGCCGTGGCGAAGAACGTCCGATACGAGTGCAGGACGCCGGTCGAGAGCGCGACGAAGCCGTAGAAGATGATCTGCACGGCGAAGAAGCGGAAGAGGTAGACGGCCAGCTGCGAGTCGGCCAGCGAGACGGTGAAGGTCTGCGTCCATACGAACACCTGGGGCAGCAGGGTCCCGAAGACCGCGACCACCCCGAAGACGACCAGGGCGACCGAGAAGAGGGTGTTCGCGAAGGAGAACGCTCCTTCCTCTCCGTCGGTGCGCCGCCGCTCGAGGAAGATCGGGATGAACATCGACGACAGGACGCCGCCCGCGACGAGCTCGTAGATCATGTTGGGGATGTTGTTCGCGATGTTGAACGCGGAGGCGATCGGGATGCGTCCGCTGGCGGCGATCGTGACGCCGAGTGCCACCGCCATCGCCCACTGTCGGACGAAGCCGGTGGCTCGGGACAGGATGGTGCCCGCCGACATGGCTGCGGTCGAGCGGGCGAGCGACGGAACCGTATCGCTGATGAGGTCCTCCACGCTTGAGATGGTCGCCTGCTGCCTGGGCTGCTTCCCTGGAAAGATTCTAGCCCACGTACGCGTGGGCGCGCGGGCAGGCGGCCACGTGCTGTTGCCGGTTCGTGGACGGGACGGGAGCTTCGTGTGGGACGCTTCCCGGAGGTGTTCGTATATACTTCGTTGCGGGCTCGTCGTCACGAGCCTGGTATTCGCGATGCGCGGCCCCTTCGATGCAAAGGACCCGGCCGGCACCACTGACCCCAGGCTTCGCAGGACGGAGCGCGCGTGTTGAGGAGGACCGTACAGGCTGTCGCCGCCACCTTGCTGGCGGCGCTTCTCGTTTCTGCGGCGGCCCCGGCTGCGGCGGTCCCGGCTCCCGGTTCCCGGCGGGTCGTCGTGCTCCTTGCACCGTATCTCACCTGGAGTGACATCTCCGGCGGCTCGATGCCGAGAGCCAACGCGCTCGCCGGGAAGGCGCTTCTGGCGAATGTGAACGTTCGCGCGGGGGCGGCGGGCGGGACGACCACCCCCGAGCGCGGTGCCCTGGTGCTCTCCGCGGGGGCGCCGGTGATCTTCTCCGAGGGCGCGATGACCGCTTTCGACACCTCCGAGTCCGTGGGTCCCACACCCGTCCGCGACTTCTACAAGCGTCTCTTCGCCCGGGATCCGGGCGCCGCACAGGTCGTCTACCTCGGTCTGCCGCTGCAGGTGACCGTGAACACCGACACCAGCCTCGACAACGCGCTCGGAGCGCTGGGCTCGGCGGTGCACGCGAAGGGCTTCAAGACCGCCGCCATCGGCAACGGCGATCCGGGCCGGTTCGTCGAGCCCGCTCTCGCATTCCGGCCCGCGGGCGTCGCGGCTTCCGACGGCAACGGAGTGGTCGATCTGGGTGACGTCTCCCCCAAGATGCTGATGTCCGACCCGGTGGCACCGTTCGGAGTGCGCGCGGACGTCGCGAACATCGTGGCCGTCTACAAGAGCGCCTTGGCCGATCCGACCGTGAGGCTCGTCGTGGTGGACCCGGGCGACATAGCGCGCAGCCACCTGTCCGCGGCCATCGAGTCGACGGCCGCCTCCGCCGTGGCGCGCGACAACGCTCTCCGCTCCACCGATGAGGTGCTCGGCGAGATGGTGGACGGCCTGCAGCCGGGGGACGTCGTCGTTATGGTCGCTCCCGCAGCGCCGCAGATCCCCGACGAGCCGGAGGCCTTCGGCCCGCTCGTGCTGGCGACATCGGACGGCGACGGTGTGGCTGCGGCGGCGTCGACGCACCGCGACGGCATCGTCACCGCGATGGACGTCTCGGCCACCATCGTGGACCTGCTGGGTGCCGACGTTCCGCAGAAGATGGTGGGAAGCATCATCCATCCGGCGTCGGTGCTGGCGGGCGCGCCTGTGGCCGACCGGATCGACTTCCTCGACCGGATGGCCTCCACTGCGGTGGCGGTCGAGTCGGTCAGGGGATCGACCGTCAACACGTTCATACTGCTGACGGTCATCGCTCTGGTCGCCTCGACGCTGATCCTCTACCGGGCCTCGGACGGTCTGCCGCCCGGTGTGATAGCGGTCGCGAAGGCGGCGCTGCTGCTCGTACCCGCGGTGCTCTTCGGAGGGATAGTCCAGTTCGCGGTTTGGAGATGGCCGCCGACCGGGACGGATGTCCTGCTGGCGCTGCTCGCGTGCACGGTCCTGATCTGGGCCGCCGCGATGCTGCTGGGGCGCCACGGGACCGTGGCAGTGCCCCTGATCGTGATCACGGGAGCGACCGCCCTGATCTCGCTCATGGACCAGTGGATCGGGGCGCCGCTCTCCTTTACGGGCCTCTTCGGGTACTCGCCGCTGCTGGGTGCGCGCTACTACGGCCTGGGCAACGAGATGGCGGGCCTTCTGCTCGGATCCGTGCTCGTCGCCGTGGCACTGGCGCTCGACACGTGGCGCGACCAGCCTTGGGCCCGGCACGTCAGGACCTGGGGCTGGCCGGTGATCGGCTTGCTGGTCGTCGTGACCGCGGCGGCTCCATTCTGGGGCGCCAACGTCGGCGCGGTCGCCTGGATGACGGTCGGGTTCATCGTCGGCTGGCTGATGCTGAACGGCCGCAGGGTCTGGACGTGGCGCAACCTCGTGGTTGTCGTCGTGCTGATCGCGGTGATAGTTGCCGGCTTCACGGCGATGGACGTGCTGGGTGCGCCGGGCTCCGAGACCCATCTCGGCCGGGCAGTCGCCGGCGCTCAAGCCGGTGGACTGAGCACTCTGTGGACGCTCGCCGTGCGCAAGGCGGAGACCAACGCGCGCGTGCTCGGCAGGACCAACTGGACCTGGCTGCTGGTGGCGGTCCTGCTGCTGCTCGGCTACATGCGCTGGCGCCCGCGCGGTGAGTTCGCCGCGATGCTCAAGGAGTACCCGGCGTTCTCGGCCGCCGTCGCGGCGTCGCTCTTCGCCGGGATCGTCGGCTACTTCACCGAGGACTCCGGGATCATCGTCCCCGCGCTGCTGCTCGTGCCGGCGGGCGTCTCCGCGCTCTACCTGATGCTGGGGCGCACGACGCCCCCAGCGCACGGCGGTGAACGCGAGTGACGGCCTGGATCACGATGACCGCCCTGTCGGTGGGGCTTTGCGTGATCGCGGGGTGGCTCGTCCCCGCGTGGGCGATGAAGCGGCTGATGCCGGCGCTGGAGAGTGGCGGCAAGCGCGTGACGAACTACCGCGGACGCAGCATCCCGACGGGCCTCGGGATCGTGTGGCTGGTGTGGGCGGCGGCGGTAGCTTCCACGGTAGGGATAGGCGACTTCCTAGCGCCCGTCTTCCTGGCGGCACACGCTCCCTGGATCTCCGCGATCATGAATGGCCCGCTCTCAACGATCGCTCCAGTCACTCCGCTGCTGCTGGTGGCCGGCGCGGCCGCGTTCGGGATGGTCGACGACCTGTTCGGCGACGCGTCGGCCAGAGGCTTCCGTGGTCACCTCAGCGCGCTGGCGCACGGCTGCATGACGACGGGGGGCCTGAAGCTGCTCGGCATCGGCGGCCTCTCGCTTGCCGCCGCACTGCCACTCACGATCCCGACCTACTTCAACGCGCCGGAGACCGGCTTCCTCTCCAGATTGCCGTGGCTGATGACCTGGCTTCTCGCCGCGCTCGTCATCGCGCTCTCCGCCAACCTCGTGAACCTCACGGACCTGCGACCCGGACGAGCCCTGAAGACATACGGGGTCCTTGCGCTGTGCGGCATCGCGATCGGGGTCGGCTCGGCCTGGTCGGCTCGCGATGGCATGCTGCAGAGTCTGTCGAATCTGTCGCTCCCGCTCTCGCTGCAGTTCCTGTGGATCGGCGGCGTGAAGCTGTCGCTGTTGGCCCTGGCGTTCGGGCCGGTCTTCGCAGTCTGGCGCTACGACCTGGGGGAGCGCGCGATGCTCGGGGACGCGGGCGCCAACGCGGCCGGAGCGCTCGCGGGCTTCCTTCTCGCCTGGCAGTCGCCTCTGTGGCTGCTGGCGGTGCTTGCGCTGGTCCTGCTCGCGCTCAACCTTGTCAGCGAGCGCGTATCCTTCACGCGTGTGATCGAGAGGGTCGCCTTCCTCAGGTGGCTCGACGGGCTCGGCCGGCTGCCGGCCGACGAACCGGTTCCTACGGAGGCTCCCACGGGGGCTCCCGGCACGGACGCAAGCGACAGCAGGGAAGGCGAGTAAGTGAAAGGACGGCGGGAGCTCACACCGATGACCAAGTACATCTTCGTGACCGGGGGCGTGACATCTTCACTGGGCAAGGGCATCACGGCGGCTTCGCTCGGCCGGCTTCTGAAGAGCCGGGGCCTTAGCGTGACCATCCAGAAGCTCGACCCCTACCTCAACGTCGACCCGGGCACGATGAGCCCCTTCCAGCACGGCGAGGTCTTCGTGACTGACGACGGGGGAGAGACCGACCTCGACCTCGGCCACTACGAGCGCTTCATCGACGAGGCCCTGTCGCGCGAGAGCAACGTGACCGCCGGCTCCGTCTACCAGACGCTCATCGCCAAGGAACGCCGCGGCGACTTCCTCGGCGGGACCGTGCAGGTCATCCCGCACGTGACCAACGAGATCAAGGAGCGCATCCTCCGCCTCGCCGAGAAGCGCAAGCCGGACGTGATCATCACCGAGGTCGGCGGCACGGTGGGCGACATCGAGTCGCTGCCGTTCCTCGAGGCGATCCGGCAACTGAAGAAGGACGTAGGACGCGACAACGTCTGCTACATCCACGTCACCCTCGTGCCGTACATAGCCGCATCCTCGGAGCTGAAGACCAAGCCGACGCAGCACTCGGTCAAGGAGCTGCGCAGCATCGGCATCCAGCCCGACTTCATCGTCTGCCGCTCGGACCGGCCTATCGACGCCGGGATCCGCCGCAAGATAGGGCTCTTCTGCGACGTCGACCCGGTCGCCGTGGTATCGGCGATGGACGCCCCGTCGATCTACGAGGTCCCGGAGGCGCTGCGTCAGCAGGGGCTCGACGAGATGGTGATCGAGCACCTCTCCATGGAGTGCGGAGAGCCGGACATGACGCAGTGGGACGCGTTCGTACGACACAGCCGCCAACTGAGCGACACCCTCGACATCGCCCTGGTGGGCAAGTACGTGCAGCTGCCTGACGCCTACCTTTCGGTTCACGAGTCTCTGAAGCACGCGGGGGTCTTCCACGAGCACGACGTCAAGATCCACTGGGTCGACGCGGAGGGCATCACGCCCGAGGAAGTGGACCGCATCCTTCTCGAGATGGATGGGATCCTCGTGCCCGGAGGCTTCGGCATCCGCGGGATCGAGGGCAAGATCCGCGCGGCGCGCTACGCCCGCGAGAACAAGGTGCCCTACCTGGGGATCTGCCTCGGCATGCAGGTGGCCGTGGCCGAGTTCGCGCGTAACGTCGCCGGGCTCACGGACGCCAACTCGAGCGAGTTCGACCCGGCGACCCCTTACCCGGTGATCGACCTGATGCTCGAGCAGAACGACGTCCACGACATGGGGGGGACGATGAGGCTGGGGTCCTACCCCTGTGTCGTCGTGCCAGGCACGAAGGGCGCGGCCGCCTACGGCGAGGACGTCATCTACGAGAGGCACCGCCACCGCTACGAGGTCAGCAACACGTTCCGCCAGCAGCTGGTCGACGCGGGTCTCGTGATCTCGGGGCTCTCTCCGGACGGCAACCTCGTCGAGATGGTCGAGCTGCCGGACCATCCGTGGTTCGTCGGCAACCAGGGCCACCCCGAGTTCAAGAGCCGCCCGACCCGTCCGGCGCCGCTCTTCCGAGACTTCATCGGGGCGGCCGTCGCCTACCACAAGAGCCGCAAGGCGTAGGGCCCTCATGGGAACCGGCAACGCGAACAGGCTCCTCGACACCTTCCTCGAGGCGGTCCGCATCGATAGCCCCTCCGGCGAGGAGGCCGCGTTCGGGCGCTGGTGCGCCGCTCGCCTCACCGCGCTCGGATGCGAGGTCCGTTTCGACGACACCGCGAAGGAGACCGGCTCCGACACCGGCAACCTGATCGCCGATCTCGCCGGTACCGCCGAGGGTCTGACGGTCGTTCTCTCCGCCCACCTCGACACCGTCGAGCCCGGGCGGGGGATAGTGCCGATCGTGGAAGACGGGATCGTGCGCTCGTCGGGCGAGACGGTCCTGGGTTCCGACGACAAGGCCGGGGTGGCGGCGATCTTCGAGAGCCTCGCAGTGCTGCGCGATTCCGGGCGCCCGCACGCGCGCGTGCGCGTGCTGCTGTCCACCAGCGAAGAGGTCGGGCTGCGGGGCGCCAGCGCTCTCGATCCAGCCGACTGTGAAGGCGACGTGTGCCTGGTGCTCGACGCCGCGGGCGACGTAGGCGGAATCATCACCGGCGCGCCGACGCACTACACGTTCTCCGCTACGTTCCGAGGCATCGCATCCCACGCGGGCGTGGAGCCGGAGAAGGGCTGCTCGGCCATCGTCATGGCAGCACGCGCCGTCGCGGCCATGCAGCTCGGGCGACTGGACGACGTCACCACCGCCAACGTCGGCGAGATCCATGGCGGCGGGGCGACCAACGTCGTGGCAGCGGAGTGCTCTCTCGCTGGCGAGTGCCGCTCGCTCGACCGCGCGCGCGTCGAGCAGGTGCGGGATGCGATGGACACCGCCATGAGGGCCGCTGCGAGTGAGGGCGGCGGATCGGTGACGGTCGGGTGGGTCAGGCAGTACGACGGCTACCTGTTCGACGACGACGATCCGGCGGTCGAGATCGTTGCGGCGGCGATCCGCGCTGCGGGCTTCGAGCCGCGGACGTTCACGACCGGCGGGGGCAGCGATGCGAACATGCTCGCCTCCAAGGGGCTGCCCGCGGTGGCTCTCTCGTGCGGGATGACCGACGTGCACGGCACCGCGGAGACGATCGCCGTCTCCGACATGGAGGGGATGGTGAGGGTGCTCCTGGTCACCATCGAGAGGGCCGTCACGCCGTGAGGACCGTCTGGGGCACGGTGCTGGCCGTCGAGGCAGAGCGCGCGGGCCTGCAGCGCCTCCGCGTGCAGGTCGACGGCGAGGCGGCGGCTTCCGCGATGAACTACCCCTCGCTGGCCGGACCGTGCGGCACGGGCGACCGTGTGCTGCTCAACACCACCGCCGTCGAGCTCGGACTCGGGACCGGCGGTTCGCATATCGTCGTGGCGCGAGTGGGTGTCTCCTCGGCGGCCGAAGGCGTCTCGCTGAGCGACCCGAGCGGCGGCCACGTCATGAAGCTCCGCTACACGCCACTTCAACGCGACGTGCTGGCGGTCGAATGTCAGGAGAGCCCGCATCACGCCGCGCTCGAGGATGCGGACGACGTTGCGGGAATGCCGGTGGTCTGCTGCGGCTTGCACAGCCAGCTACCTCTCGTGGCGGCGGCGGTCAAGCAGGCCAAGCCAAGCGCACGGGTGGCTTGGTGCATGACCGACGAAGCCGCTCTTCCTCTCGCGGTCTCTGACCTCGTTGCCGCGTGCGCCGCAGCGGGCCTGGTGGACGTCACCGTGACGTGCGGGCAGGCGTTCGGAGGCGACCTCGAGGCGGTGACCCTGCACTCGGGTCTCGTCGCGGCTCGACTGATCGGGGCGGCGGACGTCGCGATAGTTGGCATCGGCCCGGGTGTCGTCGGCACCGGGACGGTTCTGGGACACGGGGGAGTGGCCCAGGGCGAGGCCCTGAACGCGGCGGCGGCCGTCGGGGGCAGGGGAGTGGCGGCGCTTCGCGTCTCCTTCGCCGACGAGCGGGCGCGCCACAGGGGAGTGAGCCACCACGCGCTGGTCGCGCTCTCGCGCATCGCCTTGGCGCGCTCGATCGTCGCCGTGCCGCGTCTACCGGAGGTCGAGCTGGCGCAGGTGGAGTCGGACCTGGCGTCGGCAGGGGTTTGGCAGCGGCACGACCGGGCAGACGCGGGCGACGGCTATGAGCTACCGGACACCCGGGGCGTCGAATGCCGGTCGATGGGGCGCGCGCCGACAGACGATCCCGCGTTCTTCGCGGCGGCCGCGGCCGCCGGGGCGGTCGCGGCCGGGATGCTCGGCTAGACTATCCGTCTGGCGGCTCCGGCTACGCATTTGCGCGGGCGCGCGCGGGTTGCCCGAGGTCTCCGGCAAGGTACACTGTCCAAGTCGTTCCAGCTTCCGAACCGGACAGGACCGTCCGGCCGATGGCGCATCGGGGGAGCTTGTTCGGAACAGGATCGGCCGGACCGACACAGCCTGCCGGATGAGCGAAGGGGAAGTCGCAGATGATCATCGGTGTCCCGAAAGAGATCAAGAACAACGAGTTCCGGGTCGGGATGACCCCCGGAGGCGCACACGAGTTCGTGGCTCACGGCCACACGGTCCTCGTGGAGAAGGGCGCCGGCGACGGCTCGTCATTCATCGACGCCGAGTACGCCGCCGCGGGCGCGGAGCTCGTCGAAGTGGCTGCGGATGTCTTCGCCCGCGCCGACATGATCGTCAAGGTCAAGGAGCCCCAGGCAGCCGAGATCGCGATGCTGCGTCCGGGTCAGATCGTCTACACATACCTTCACCTGGCCCCCGACCACGAGCAGACCGTGGGGCTGATGGGCTCCGGCGCGGTATGCATCGCGTACGAGACGGTCGAGCTCCCGAACCACACGCTGCCACTCCTCGCGCCCATGTCCGAGGTCGCGGGACGGATGGCCGCTCAAGTCGGCGCCACCTACCTTCAGAAGCCCTTCGGGGGCCGCGGCGTGCTCATGGGCGGCGTTCCCGGAGTGCTGCCCGCCAACGTCGTCGTGCTGGGCGCCGGAGTCGTGGGCATCAACGCCGCCTACATCGCGTGCGGCATGGGCGCGCAGGTCACGGTGCTCGACATCAACCTCGACCGGCTCCGCTACATCGACGAGCTGTGGGGCAACCGCATGCGCACGCTGTACTCGAGCAAGCACAACATCGAGGAGGCCGTGTACGCCGCCGACCTCGTCATCGGCGCGGTCCTGCTTCCGGGCGCCAAGACGCCCTACCTGATCACGCGCGAGATGCTGCCGAAGATGAAGCGCAACTCGGTCGTGGTCGACGTCTCCGTGGACCAGGGCGGTTGCATAGAGACCACTCACGCCACCACGCACGCCGACCCGACGTACTTCGTGGACGGCGTACTGCACTACGGCGTCGCCAACATGCCGGGCGCGGTGCCGAACACGTCGACGATGGCGCTCACGAACGCGACGCTGCGCTACGGTCTCGCCATCGCGGACAAGGGCTGGAAGAAGGCCGTCGCCGGGGACGCGTCGCTCGCCAAGGGCGTCAACGTGCTCGACGGCAAGGTCACCTACAAGCCGGTCGCCGACGCCCACGGGCTGGAGTACACGCCGCTGGAGTCGCTGATCTCGTAGGCGTTCAGGCCGCCCGGCCGCGACTCCTGCACGACCGCCCGAACAACGTTCGAGAGACGGTGAGGCCCCGGGATCCCGGGGCCTCACCCGCTTCGCAGTCTCTCTCACGCCGTCCGGGCGGCCGTGCGGCCGCTGCTGCATACTGAAGCTCATGAGCGACACGACGAACAGCGACGGCCTTCCGCAAGGGGACGACGCGTCCGGTGAGGCCTTGCCGGTCGGCGGCGGGCGCCTCGTCGACCTGATCGACGACTTCACCGGCTACCTCACCGTGGAGCGCGGCGCGTCCCCCAACACGGTGTCCGCATACCGGTACGACCTGCTGCTCTACTCGGATTTCCTGCTCGATCGCGGAGTGAGGTCGCCGGACGCCGTGAAGCGCGACGACGTCTCGGCCTGGATATCGCACCTGCGCGAGCAGGGATCGGCGCCGAAGACCGTCGAGCGCCGGGTGGCCGCGGTCAAGTCGTTCCACCGCTTCCTGGTGCGTGACGGCGTGACGGTCAACCACCCCACCGCTGCGCTGCCCCTGCCGCGCACCCCGTCGCGTCTGCCTGACGTGGTGAGCATCGATGACGTGGACCGGCTGCTGTCGCAGCCGTTCCCCGATGGCCCCGTCGGGTACCGGGATCGCGCGCTGCTGGAGGTCCTCTACGGGTGTGGCGTGCGCGCGAGCGAGCTCACGGGGCTCGACCTTCGCGACGTCGACCTGGCGGAGGGCCTGCTGCGGGTCTTCGGCAAGGGGAGCAAGGAGCGGGTGGTGCCCGTGGCCGGAGCGGCCGCTGCCGCCCTCGCGGACTACGTCGCGCACGGACGGCCCTACCTTCGCACCAAGACGGGCGCGCGCCGCCAGGATCCCGATGCGCTCTTCCTCAACGTGCGCGGAGGCCGTCTCACGCGCGTGAGCGTGCATGCGCTGGTGCGCGCGTACGGGGGCAGGGTGGGTCTGGACATCCACCCGCACACGCTGCGCCACTCCTTCGCGACCCACATGCTCGAGGGCGGCGCGGACCTGCGAGCGCTGCAGGAGATGCTCGGCCACGCCGACATCTCGACCACCCAGATCTACACCCACGTCGATCGTTCCCACCTGCGCGAGGAGTACCTCTCCACGCATCCGAGGGCGCGGATCCGCCCCGCAGCACGGCCCTGACCCACCGCACGCGCGCTGCCAGTCGGCCGTCCCCGGAATCCCCTCCCGAGGGCCGAATCCGCGCCCGCATTTCGGTGATAACGGGGGCCGGAAGGGATACCATCATGGATAGAGTCCCGACGTCTGTGGATAGGGGAGGGTGGTAGGCGTGAAGAGGAGCTTCCGCACGGTTCTCGCGCTGCTCGTGGTCTTCGCAATGGTGGCTACGGTGATCGGGGGTTGCACCGCGCAGACCGGTACTGGGACGGGAACTACGACCGGCACGACGCCGCCTGCGTCCACGTTCAAGGCGGCCATGGTCACCGACATCGGTGGCTTGGGCGACAAGTCGTTCAACGACCTGAGCTGGGCGGGTCTGCAGAAGGCGGGGACCGAACTCGGCTTCGAGCCCAAGGTGCTGTCGTCGAAGAGCATCGCCGACTACGAGCCCAACCTCACGAACCTGGCCGATGCCGGGTACAGCCCGATCTTCGCCGTCGGCTTCCTGATGCAGGACGCCGTGACGAAGGCGGCCACGTCGACCCCGAACACCAACTGGGGCGGCATCGACATCTTCGTGACCGATCCTCCGAAGAACTTCGTGGGTCTGAACTTCAAGGAGCAGGAGGCCGGCTACCTCGCCGGTATCGTCGCAGGCCTTGCGACCAAGGCGACGTTCGATCCTCGCCTCAACACGAAGAACATCATCGGATTCGTCGGCGGCATGGCGATACCGCCGGTTCAGCGCTACGAGGCCGGCTTCGTTGCCGGTGCCAAGTCGGTCAACCCGACCGTCAAGGTCGTATCGCTGTACGCAGGCAAGTTCGATGACCAGGCCAAGGGCAAGGAACTGGGGCTGTCTCTGATCTCGCAGGGCGCGGACGTTGTCTTCGCGGCTGCCGGTCAGACCGGCATCGGAACGTTCACGGCGTGCCAAGAGTCCAAGAAGGCGCTGTTCGTAGGCGTCGACTCCGACCAGTTCCTCACGCTGACGAACCCCGGTGACACGATCCTGACCTCCGCAGTCAAGCGCATCGACAACGCGGTCTACGCGGTCGTGAAGCAGGCCAAGGATGGTGCTTTCCCCGGTGGCCAGAACCTCTCGTTCGGTCTGAAGGATGACGGAGTCGGCATCGCCCCGTACCACGATTTCGAGGCCAAGGTCCCGCAGACCATCAAGGACGCGGTCGACAAGGCTACGGCCGACATCAAGGCGGGTACGATCACGGTCCCCGAGACGCTCAAGTAGAGTTGTCGTCTCGACGCGACCGCGGCCAGCCGCGATGATAGGGGCGGCCGGTGCACGCGCCGGCCGCCCCTTTCGCGCGCGCGAGCGGTTCTGGACTCCCGGCTACGGGAAGGGACGCGAGGAAATGCCCGTTCTCGAGCTGCGCGACATCACGCGGACCTTCCCCGGGGTCCGAGCCAACGACCGTGTCTCGCTCACGCTCGAGCGCGGCGAGATCGTGGCGCTGCTCGGCGAGAACGGCGCCGGCAAGTCGACGCTGATGAACGTGGTCTACGGCCTGCTCTCCCCCGACGGAGGCGAGGTGCTGGTCGACGGCAAGCCGGTCCGCATCCGCACACCCCGCGATGCGATCGCACTCGGCATCGGCATGGTGCATCAGCACTTCATGCTGGTGGAGACGCTCACGGTCACCGAGAACATCATCCTCGGGCATGAACCGTCGCGGTTCGGCCTGGTCGACTTCACGACGGCACGCGCCAAGGTCGAGGAGCTCTCGGCCCGCTACGGGCTCAAGGTCGAGCCGGACGCTCGGGTGGCCGATCTCTCGGTCGGGATGCAGCAGCGCGTCGAGATCCTGAAGGCGCTCTATCAGGGCGCCCGCATCCTGATCCTCGACGAGCCCACCGCCGTGCTGACTCCCCAAGAAGTGCGTGAGTTGTTCTCGGTCGTGCGTTCCCTGGTGATGGGCGGGCTGTCAGTGGTGCTCATCACCCACAAGCTGGACGAGGTCATGGGCATCGCCGATCGCGTCGTGGTCATGCGCGATGGGCGCGTGGTGGGGGAGACGACGCCGGCGGAGACCGACCAGGTCGGTCTGGCCCGGATGATGGTGGGCCGGGATGTGGTCTTCCGCGTCGACAGGACCGAGGCGCACCCCGGGGCCAAGGTGCTGGAGGTGCGCGATCTCGTCGTGCTCGACGAGCGCAAGCTCGAGGCCGTCAAGGGCGTCAGCCTGTCGGTCCGGGCCGGCGAGGTGGTCGGCATAGCGGGGGTCGACGGGAACGGACAGCGCGAGCTCGTTGAGGCCATCGTAGGTCTGCGCAGGCCGAAGAGCGGATCGATCCTCCTGCGCGACAAGGACATTACCCATGCGTCCCCGCACGCGACGATCGAGGCGGGAGTCTCGCACGTGCCCGAGGACCGCCACCGCCGCGGTCTGGTGCTCGAGTTCGATCTTGCGGAGAACTTGGTGCTCGGCGATCACACGAGCGAGCCGTTCTCGGGCGGCGGCATCATGCACTCCAAGGTGATCGACGAGACCGCGCGCAAGCGCGTGGCGGACTACGATGTGCGCACCCCTTCCATCCGCGTGCTGGCGGGCAACCTGTCCGGCGGGAACCAGCAGAAGCTGGTGCTCGCCCGGGAGCTCGGACGCAACCCCGATCTGCTGGTCGCAGCGCAGCCGACGCGCGGCCTCGACGTGGGCGCTATCGAGTTCGTGCATCAGCGGATACTGGCCGAGCGCGACAGCGGCAAGGCTGTTCTGGTCGTGAGCATGGAACTCGAGGAGGTCATGTCGCTTTCCGACCGCATACTCGTGATGTACGAGGGCAGGGTCGCTGCCGAGTTCGGCTCCGGGGAGGCCGACGCGGAACGGATCGGCTACTTCATGACCGGAGGCGCGGCGAGGGAAGCGGCTTCGGCGCCGAAGCCCGCGTCGGCCCTCGCTGAGGGGGATGCCCTGTGAGCGAGACCCACGAGGCGCCTGTCGTTCGCGAGAGCGTGTGGATGCGGACTCTCCGGACCGCGGGAGTCCCTCTTCTGTCGGTCCTGTTCGCCATGGTCATCGGTTCGATCATCCTCATGGCGTCCGGCAAGGATCCGATACTCGCGTTCGGTGCTCTGCTCAAGGGCGCTTTCGGCAGCCCGGATCAGTGGGACGTGGGCAACTTCAAGGCTATCGGGGACACCGTCAGCCGCGCGACCCCGCTGATATTCGCCGGTCTGGCCGTCGCATTCGGCTTTCGGGCGAACCTCTTCAACATCGGGGCCAATGGCCAGCTCCTGCTCGGCTCGATCGCTGCGGCCGGGCTCGGCCTGGCGCTGAGCGGCCTACCGACGCTGGTCGCGGTCCCACTCATCCTGATCGGCGCTATGCTCGCCGGAGCCGCGTGGGCGTTCATCCCGGCCATCCTGAAGGCGAGGGTCGGCGCTCACGAGGTCATCACGACGATGATGTTCTCGTGGATCGGGCTCTACCTGACGTCGTGGATGATCTCCGGCCCGCTGCGCGACGCGGCCGGCAACTCGCAGACCCCCATGTTGCCGGAGTCGGTGTGGCTGCCCTCACTCGACCGGGTCTTCCCGTGGCTGTTCCGCGTACCAGTCCGCGCCCACGTCGGGTTCCTGCTGGCCATAGCGCTTTCGGTGGTCGTGTGGTGGATCCTGAAGCGGACGACGCTCGGCTACAGCGTGAGGGCGGTCGGGTTCAACCCATCGGCCGCGCAGACCGGCGGGATATCGATCGGCCTCACGACCGTCTGGGCCCTGTGCATCTCCGGTGCCCTGGCGGGGCTCGCGGGGGCCTCCGAAGTCCTCGGAGTCCAGCACAGGATGTTCGATGAGGTCTCCGCGGGTTCGGGCTTCGGCTTCACCGGCATCGCTGTGGCTCTGCTGGCCAAGAACCACCCCATCGCGGTCATCTTCGCCGCGATCCTGTTCGGGGCGTTGTCGGCCGGTTCGAGCATGATGCAGCTCGTGGCCAACGTCCCCGACAAGATAATCACCATCGTGCAGGCGCTGATCATCTTCTTCGTGGGCGCCGAGACGATCATCACGTGGTTCATCAAGCGCCGCCAGAAGCTCGCCCTCGAGGACAAGGGGGCGACCGATGTTGCTTAGCTTCTTCACCCCGGACCTGTTCGCCTCCGCGATCAGGATGGCGACCCCTCTCGCTCTCGCCGCGATCGGCGGGACGATCTGCGAGCGGTCAGGCGTCGTGAACATCGCGCTGGAAGGGATCATGCTCGTCGGCGCCTTCTTCGGCGTCGTCGTGACCCTCGCCACCGGGAACGTGTGGGTAGGCCTGGTCGCCGCGATACTGGCGGGAGTACTGCTCTCGCTCATCCATGCGTTCGCCTCAGTGACCCTCCGGATGGACCAGGTGGTGTCGGGAACGGCGCTCAACATCTTGGCCCTCGGGCTCACGGGGTTCTTGATGGAGGTCCTCTACGGCCATCCAGGTGCGACCAACAGCATCGTCAACAAGATCGTCCCCGTGTTCGACTTCCCCACGGGCGGCGCCGGCGTCCTTGGCACGATCTGGACGTGGGTCGACGAGATCGTCTTCAGCTACACGCCGATCGTCTACGCCGCGATCATCATCGCGATAGTCGCGCAGTGGGCGATGTATCGGACCAGGTGGGGGCTGCGCCTCCGTGCGCTCGGCGAGCATCCGCGCGCCGCCGATACCGTGGGCGTCCGCGTCCGAGCGGGCCGATACGCGGCCGTGCTGATCTCCGGCGCGCTCGGGGGGCTGGCGGGCGCCAACCTCACGCTCGAGCAGGTCGGAGTGTTCAGCGACAACATGACGAGCGGTCGGGGCTTCATCGCGCTGGCGGCCAACATCTTCGGGCGTTGGACGCCGGTGGGCAGCTACCTCGCCTCCCTGCTGTTCGGGTTCGCGGAGGCCCTCGAGATCCGGATGCAGTCGTTCCAGGATGTGATCCAGATCCCCGTGCAGTTCTTCCTCATGCTGCCGTACGTGCTGGTCGTCATCGTGCTGGCGGGCTTCATGGGACGTGCGGTGGCCCCGGCGGCGATAGGGAAGCCGTACGAGAAGGAGTAGGGCTCCGGCCGGTCCGGTGTGCCCTCAGCAAGACGCGGAAGGCGCCCCATTCGGGGCGCCTTCCTGGCTCAGAGCGCAGTCTTGCCGACGGCACACCGGACCGGCCGTCGCGGGACAGGGCCTCAATCTCCGTCGTCGTCCTTCCCACGCGCGACCAAGAGCCGCAGGACGAGCAGCGCGGCCAAGCCGCCGAACACGACCAGGTCCAGCACGGTGGGGCGGAAGTCCCATCCGCGCAGTCCCGACTCGATCACGTAGAGCGCAGCGGCGAAGAGCGCCAAGGCCTGCCACGGCACGTGCAGGTCGGGGCGAAGGCGCAGCGGGCTCACGAAGCCGCGGGCTCGTCGGGCTCTGCCGGCGGGGCGGGCGGCTCGATGCGGGAGGCCGCGGCCACCCTGTCGCGGTGACGCTTGATTCGGCGGTAGACGAGCCAGGCGATCAGGGCGGCGGGCAGTCCGAGGAAGACCAGCAGTGCGAGCACTGGGCCGAGCACAACGATCAGGATGTTCATGGTGCTGACGAAAGCCCGGATCGAGTCGGTCAGGGCGGTCTGGACGCCCCAGTCGGTCCCGGCGGGGGCTACGACGGCCTTGGGCTCGGACAGCTCGAGGGTCACCGTGGCCATCGCGGCCTGGTTCTCGAGGTAGTTGATCTGCGCCTTCAGGGACTCGATGTCGCCTTGGACGCGGGTGAGCTCCTGCTCGACAGCGAGCATGTCCTTGACGGTGTTCGCCTTCGCGAACAGCTGGCGCAGTCGCGCCTGCTCGGCGTTGAGGTTCCCGAGTCGGGCCACCATGTCCACATGCTGCTGCGTGACGTCGTCGGCGGACTCGGACTCCGTGATCACGGTGCCGAGGTTGGCCGCGTCAGCCACGAACGCCGCGTACTTGGCCGAGGGGACGCGCACGGTCACGTACGCGCGCAGCGGGCCGGACGACGTCTGAGGGACGCTGCCGTCGGCCAAGGGCATCGGCTGGTAGTAGATGGGCTGGTCGGACGCCGTCGCCACCTGCATCGAGGAGATGTCGGCGCCGTCGCGTGCGACGAGCTCCCGGATATTGGCGATGGCCTCGTCGACGTTGGCCGTTTCGATCCGCATCGTCTTGTTCACGACGACGAGCTTCTGCGTCGTCACCGTGGAGGGTGAGCCTGCGCTCCCGCGAGCGGCATCCGAGGGAGTGGGCGCGCCGGAGACGCCGGTCTTCGAGCCGTCGGTGGCCGAGGGGAGACCCGGCGAGACGAGAGTCTCGCCGGGTCTCGACGGGCTCGTGCTCACGCCGGCGGTCTGGCCGCCCACGGTGCACGCCCCGAGCAGGAAGGCTGCTGCGAGGAGCGCCAGCGGGAGAGCGATGCGCATCCGTTCCGGTCCGTAACACCTGCGTGCCATGATGGCTCCTTCCGTCTCGAAGCGCCGGGCCCCGCGGCCGCGCGCGCCTCTTCTCCTCATGGACCGGATCCCACCTTGAGAAACAGCGAACGCCCGTCGCGCTTAGGCGAGCGGGCGTCCGAGGAACGAGTCCTTTCGAGACGGAAGGGCTATTCCGTCTTCTGCATCGCCTGCTCGGCCTTCTTCAAGGCACGCGCGGCGTACACGCCCAACGCGATCCCGATGGCGATGACGACAAAGAAGGCGAGGACCAGAGTGTTGACCACTGCAGAGGCCCAGTTGGCGGTCATACGTTCGTTCACCTCCATCGGTGCGCATGGGTGACGTTCGTCCCTCAGATTGTATCGAGGGGCCGGTCGCGCGGCAAGCGCGCCAGAGGCCGTCTCACCCACTCATGTTCGCTGTCAAGGTGCCGGTTCCTGCCTGTGCCGACACCAGTTCAGACGCAGCGCGAGCCGGGCGGGTTCGGGCGCATCCGCCGAAAGCGTTCGCGAACCGGGGTGGGGGCGACGCGCCGGGCCATTCGGCGCCTCTCTCCGGGGTGTCGCTCTGTGGGTCGCATGGCGAAATCGTGTTGCAAAGTGGGACGCTGTGTCATAGAGTGGGGCAAATGGATGGGAAGGGCGCGCGGGATGGTCCGCGCAGAGGGCCTGGTGTCACGAGATGGGGGCCGGAAGGTGTTCCTCGGGGAATACCAGCACACGCTCGACGCCAAGGGTCGCGTCTCGTTGCCGCGCAAGTACCGCGACGAGATCGGGTCGCGGATCGTCGTGTCCAAGGGCCTGGAGAACTGCCTCTACGTCTACGCCGCCGACGGCTACAAGGAGTTCCTGGAGAACCTGCTCTCCGCGAGCGACTTCGACCGGAATTCCCGCGCGGTCCGGCGCCACTTCACGGCCGGCGCCTCCGAGGTGGAGATCGACAGCGCGGGTCGCGTGGCGATAGCGCCCGCCCTGCGCGAGTTCGCAGGTCTCACGAGGGAAGTCGTGGTAGCAGGCGTTGCCGATCACATCGAGATCTGGGACGCCGCCGCGTGGGCGGCCTACGAGAGCACGAACGCACCGACGATCGAGGACGCCGCCGAAGAGCTATCCCGTAGCGGCGTCCTCTAGCGACCTTGACAACGGAATACCGGCATACCCCGGTCCTGCTGGCCGAGGTCTTGCACCACCTTTCGCCGCATGAGGGCTCGATCATCGTGGACTGCACCCTAGGGGGAGCAGGTCATGCGGTCGAGATCGCAGCCAGGATCGCGCCCACGGGACTTCTCGTGGGGATCGATCAGGACGACGCAGCCCTCGAAGCAGCAGCAGCCGCACTACGCCTCGGCCAGCAGACCAGACTTCTCAAGGGGAACTTCGGCGACCTGGACCGCCTGCTCGTGGAGGCGAACATCCCCTACGCCGACGGATTCCTCTTCGACCTGGGGGTCTCATCCCCCCAGCTGGACGTCGTCGAGCGCGGCTTCTCCTACCACGGGGACGCTCCGCTCGACATGAGGATGGACCCGACCGCGGGCGGAATGACAGCCGCAGACGTCGTTGCTTCGTATTCGGAGACGGAGCTCGCCCGCGTCATTCGGGGGTACGGGGAGGAACGGTGGGCCTCGCGCATCGCAGCATTCATCGTAGCCGCGCGAGCCCGCCGCCCCGTCACCACCACCTCCCAGCTGGTCGAGATCATCAAGGCCGCCGTCCCCGCGTCCGCGCGCAAGGACGGACCGCACCCGGCGCGTCGCACCTTCCAGGCGCTGCGCATCGAGGTCAACCACGAGATCGAGATGCTCGAGAAGGCACTCGATGCCGCGGTGCGGTGGCTGGCTCTAGGAGGGCGGATCGTCGTCATCTCGTACCACTCGCTCGAGGACAGGGCGGTCAAGCAGGTGTTCGCACGACTCTCGCAGACTTGCACCTGTCCGCCAGAGCTGCCCGTGTGTGCGTGTGGGGCTGTGCCGGTAGTCCGGGTGCTCACCCGCAGGGCGGTCACGCCGACGCCCGGGGAAGTGGAGCGCAACCCGCGGTCGCGGAGCGCCAAGCTCCGCGCCGCGGAGAAGTTGTAGGGCTGGATACGGTCACCCGGTGACGGGCGCCGACGGCGAAGAGAGGGGAGGTGGACGCGCATGGGCCAGCCGGCACGCCGCATTCAGGCGCCGCAGGCGACTCTGCGCACGCCACGCCTTCGCCTCGTCGACACGCCGCCGGCGCGCCCCCCGCGCCCGTCCGCGCATGCTTCCGCGCACGCGCACGCGCGAGCCGAGGAGGCGCGCGCCCGCTCCCTGTTCACCGCTTTCGTCCTCGTCTTCGTGTGCGCCATCGCACTCGGCGGGGCGCGCTTGAGTCTCACCACGCGCGCGGCGGAGTACTCGCTCTCGGAGAACCGCCTGCTGGCGGAGATCAGGCAACAGCGCGTGGCCGTCGACCAGCTCGAGGTGGACCGGAGCGCGCTGTCGACCCCCTCGCGTATCGCCGGGATCGCATCGTCCACCATGTCGATGGGCGAGCCGCGGTCGGTCAACTACATCGCCGCCTCCGAGGTCTCGTCTGCTGAGGATGGTGCTGAGGCCGCCGGAGTGCCCGTGTCCGCCGCGGGCATGTCGTCGGCAACGAGGGTGTTCGAGCGCGTGGTCCAGGCGGTGGTCGATCTGTCGGCCGGCGAGGCCCAGTCGCTTCTCGTCGGCGACCTCGGTCTAGCGGGGTCGCGGTAGCCGATGGCGCCGCGCGCCGGAAAGGGCGGGGGTGCGGGGCTCGGGCCGCACAGCCGCCCGAGATCCCGTCGTCCGGGGGTCCTGCTCGCGCTGCTGCTCGCCCTTCTCGCGGTGGTGGCGGGCCGGCTCACCTACATCCAGATCGTCCAGGCGAAGGGCCTGTCGGCCACGGCCTCCCAGCAGCGTCTGCGCGACCTCACGCTGCCGCCGCGGCGTGGGTCGGTCTTCGACCGTGAGGGGCAACCCCTCGCCGTGACGACGGACGCCAAGACCATCTACGCGGTACCGTCGCAGGTCGAGGACGCCACGGCGACGGCCTCCGCGATAGCGCGGGTGCTGGGCGGCGACAAGGCCTACTACCTCAAGCAGCTCAAGCGGGGCGGCTCCTTCTCCTATCTCGCGCGCAAGGTCGACCTCCCGCGGGCCACCGCTCTCGAGAAGCTCGGCATCGACGGGATCTGCTTCATCGACGACTCCCGCCGCACCTACCCGTCCGGCCGTCTCGCGGGGCAGGTTATCGGCTTCGTGGGCGTGGATGACAAGGGGCTTGCCGGCATCGAGAAGCAGTACGACTCAACGCTCGCGGGGACCGCCGGACGCATCGTGGCCGAACGCGACCCCAAGGGCCACCTCATCCCCGGGTCCATCGTCACGTCGGTGGACCCCGTAGACGGGCAGGACATCTACCTCACCATCGACAAGGACATCCAGAACCAAGCCGAGATCGAACTCGCCCGGGCGGTCAAGAAGTTCGCCGCCAAGGGAGGTACCGTCGTCGTGCTCGACCCGACGAACGGGGAGATCCTCGCGATAGCGTCGACCCCGTCGTTCGATCCGAACGACTACAAGGCGGCCTCGGCAGACTCGATGCGCGCCAAGGCCATCACGGACGTCTATGAGCCCGGTTCGACGATGAAGGCGATGACTGCGGCCTCCGTCATCGACAAAGGGCTGTTCACGCCCGAGAGCATGTTCCACCTGCCGTCTGTCCTGAGGATCGGCGGGCGCACGATCCACGAGGCGCACGCACGCGGAGCCGTCGACTACTCGCTGTCGCAGATCGTCACGAAGTCCAGCAACATCGGCGCGGTGAAGCTGGGGCAGGCTCTCGGCAAGAAGGTCCTGTCGGACTACGTCACGCGCTTCCGTCTGAGCCGCAAGACCGGCGTCGACTTCCCCGGCGAGGCGAGCGGGTGGATGCCGCCGCCGTCGCAGTGGTCCGCCTCCACCATGGGCAACCTGCCTTTCGGTCAGGGACTGTCGGTCACGCCGCTGCAGCTGGCCAGGGCGGTCGCGGCGATCGCCAACGGTGGAGCGCTCGTGACGCCGCACTTCCTCGCCCGTCAGGGCTCGCTGCCGGCGACCTTCCCGGCTTCTCCGGAACCGGTGATCTCGAAGGCGGCCGCGACGGCCACGACCCGGATGCTCACCGACGTCGTGCGCGACGGCACCGGCACCGGCGCGGCGGTGGCCCACTACGAGGTGGCGGGCAAGACCGGGACCGCCCAGAAGGCGCGGATCGGCGGCGTCGGCTACATGAAGGGCGTCTACGTGTCGTCCTTCGTCGGCTATCTGCCGGCGAGCGCTCCGCGCGTGCTCATCCTGGTCACGATCGACTCGCCGGGCAAGGGTCTGTACGGCGGTACCGTTGCCGCGCCGGCCTTCGCCCATCTGGCCCGCTTCTGTGTCGACCACCTGAAGATAGCGCCGGCCCCGTCGGTCGGTCCGGTCGCGGGCTCGGCGGCGGCATCTTCGCAGGACGGCAACGAACAGGCATCGAAGGCGCGCGAAACGACGAGAATCGCTGGTACCGACTAGAGGACGGACCCCGACCCCGTTAGGACAGAAGAAGGCCGTGCCCCTGCTCTCCGAACTGCTCGAAGGTATCCCGGCCGGCGGTCCGGCGGGTCTGTCCACGCCCGTCACGGGTGTCGCCTACGCCTCAGGCTCGGTCGAAGCCGGGGACGCCTTCTTCTGCATCCCGGGCTTCCGTCACGACGGCCACGAGTTCGCGTCCGAGGCCGTAGCGCGCGGCGCGGCGGCCGTCGTCGCCACGAGGGACGTGGACGGCCTCTCGGCGCCTGTGGTGCTGGTCGACGATACGCGCGCCGCGCTCGCGGTGGCGTCGGCGCACTTGTTCGGCGACCCATCGGCTCGCCTCGAGGTCGTCGGCATCACCGGTACGAACGG
>CAAGKR010427985.1_pt1 | contig 27313 bp, 24 predicted proteins | sample 2556971 | NCBI WGS metagenome assembly CAAGKR01 (sample SAMEA5207829, study PRJEB30636) | soil metagenome | biome: forest; feature: boreal; material: soil | place: USA | collected 2011-09 | depth 1 m | reverse complement strand
CGTGTACGCGAGATACTTGCCCTGGGGTTGAAAGTAAACGTCATAAATGCCGCTTGATTGAATGTAGATCGAGGACGGTTGCGGAATGGCTCCTGGACTGGTAACGCGAGAGATCCAAGTGACGCTCGAAAGACCTTTCAGGCGAACCTCACGTTTCTCAGGGTCCCAACCAGCCAAAGGCAATCCGTAAATGCTTGTGTATGTCTGAACTTCGCGAGCTAGAGAAACAGGAACCGGCGGAACGCCGACTGCCTCTATATTCTTCCCTGGGGAGATCTGACCCTGTGCTTGAGCGGACGCGCCAACAAACCACACGGAGAGCAGAGCTAACACTACTTCTCGTAGCCTGCTGCGGGCTTTGCAGGTTCTAGTCAATCCTTGGCTGTACGCTTCCGATCTCATTTCCCTGACTCCAAACGGCATGATTCGCAAAGACGGTTCATCCCTGTTCGTTTTAGTTCGGTCTATATCTATTGTAGACGGGAGACTCGACCAGAAATTCCAGCCTCGACCAAAAAAGATTGACTCGCAGGTCGGGCCGAGAACAAAACTCAATAAAAGTGGCGAGTATTCTTACGCAAATTGGAATTTCTGTCCAATACTCCCGTCTTTCAAGGTATAGGGTGCAAACCAAAGCCAGTCCTCATCGGCGATGACGGACGGGCTAGAAAAAATAATGGCGAATTCGAAATTCTCTCTAAAGGACGTTGGCATCATTGGCAACTCCCAGCCGATGAAGGCTCTTGCTCGCCACATAGAGAACACCGCCCGGTGCGACCTTACCGTACTGATCACTGGCGAATCGGGAACTGGCAAAGAGTTGGTCGCCCGCGCTATCCATCAGCAAGGTGGACGCGCTGCGCTGCCGTTCATTTCGATCAACTGTGGCGCGCTCAGCGAAACTCTGCTCGAATCGGAACTCTTTGGGTACGAACGAGGCGCTTTCACGGGTGCTCATCAGAAACAAAAGGGTCTTTTCCAAGCCGCCCATATGGGAACCATCTTTCTAGACGAAATTGGAGAAATGTCCCCCGCTTGTCAGGTCAAACTCCTACGTGTCCTGCAAGAAAGCGCAGTTCGACCAATTGGCGGCCACAATGAGATCTCCGTCGATGTCCGTGTGATTGCGGCCACTAATCGCAACCTGGACCAAGACATCGGTGTCGGCAAATTCAGAGATGATCTCTTCTATAGAATCGCCGTACTGACAATCGACACCCCTCCTTTGCGAAAGCGTACGGCTGACATACCACTGCTTATCGAATACTTCCTTCGCCAGGCGGATGAGAAGATGAAATGCCCAAACCGTCACAAGATCGAAGAAGCTGGTCTGACAACCTTGTCTGTATATTCATGGCCTGGTAACGTCCGACAGCTTCGCCACGTGATAGAACGACTGGTAGCGACGACATTCGAGAGCGAACTAATAACAATAGAAGCAATCTTTCGGGCTTTACCCGCTAGTCTCCTATCCGAGATCGCTACTCAGATGCCTATCATCTTTCGTGAAAATGACTCGCTCGATGATTTCCTTGACCGCATGCTGCTCCGCGCTTATGAGCACCTACGAAAACAAACTGGCAGTCACAGCGAAGCCGCACGTCTCCTGCGCACTGACAGAGTTTCGCTTTACCAACGCATTGAACGCGCACGGCAGCGCGTTAAGACTGGCGTCTCACCGTGAGAAGCCCTCTCTTGATGAGGAGGACTCCCGCCACTCCGTTCATATCAAAAATTCGTTAGTCCTTTTCACCCGATCTGAAGCCGATCCGCCGAGACTCCGGGTATCGTGTCGGCTGCATAAGTCTGCGAATTGCCTGAAACACTACACCGAACTGGGTGTCATACTTCTTTTCCAGGGCATCGAGCTTTGCCGCCAACCCTTTATTCGAGGCCATCATTTCGCGGAGGCGGACGAAGGCGCGCATGATGGCAATGTTCACTTGAACCGCGCGTTCACTATTGAGCACGCTAGACAGCATGGATACGCCTTGTTCGGTGAATACATACGCCCGATATCTTCGACCGCCTCTGCCCGTCTTTGAGGTCACAAATTGTGACCTCAAAAGTTTGTCTTCTTCCGGCGTCAACTGAAACATGAAGTCTTCGGGGAAGCGGTTGGGGTTACGGCTGACGGCTTGGTTAAAAACCTTGGTTGGCACCTGATAGAGTTCTGCGAGTTCGCTGTCGAGCATCACCTTGTGTCCTCGAATGAGATAGATCCTGCGCTCGATCAGATCTACGGAGACAAGGGCTTTAGTCGCGATAGCCGGTTTCTTTTTGGTCATTCTCAATGAAGGTTGATGATAGAAGTTCCGCAAGTGGAATCAGAATCGTATACGCATCCCTTGTCCAACCTCTCTCGAAATCTCACGCCCGACGGCAGCAATGACCGCAGCGGCCTGTCGCAATGAAGCCGACTGAAATCCTGCATCGCGAATCTGCGCAGCAGCGTCAACCTGCGTACCATAAACCTCTTTGTTCGCGCCAAGCTCCAGTCGGTAATTCTCGTCCACTCCGCGGCGTGCCTCTGCGGCACCTCGCCTGTAACCGCCAATGGCCTCCCCAGCGCCGGCATTCACTCCAGCGATCTGCGCGCCTGCCTGCTTATCGATTGACTTGTTCATTTCACCCAAATACTGCTGGGATGAATAGACTGTCCGATTGGCATTGGTTTCCTGATTTTGCACCATCTCGGCGCTGAATTCTGTCGTTGCTTCATTGGCGGTTCGGTTCCGCTTCGTGATGGCGTCGTACTTCGGAATCTCCACGAGTCCTCTCGCAATTGGCACCTCCGGCGGGATCATCGCGTTTGCCAGACTCACACCTTGGTCAATCTTCGCTGCGGAAGTGTTGCCGGCATTCATGTAAAGATCGCGCTTCACTCCTGCTATCGTGTTACCAACTCCAAAAGAAGCTCCGATATTCGTGTCACGGATATTCCTCGCAACTTCGGACCCAGTCGCCGATTTCTGGAACCCGGCCGCCGCCTGAATGATCATTCGTTGGGTAGTTGCCGCGCCCGCAGTCGCCGCCACCTGACCCGTCAACGCTGCTTGAATCGAAGCTAGTTGGCCCGTCCGCTGACCCTGAGCCCGCATGTTACCCGCTTCCAATTGCCCGCCCGATCGTGTCACATCGGCCTGGTAGCCAGCGCCGTACTGTGTAGTCTCGGCCTGCCTGTTGATTGAGGCAGCGGCCTCAGCACTGTACTTCTCAATACCAGTGCCAACCATCGCGCCCATCCAACTTGAGACGACAGTCGCCACTGATTCGTAGATCCGCCCCGAGAGGAAGTACAGCGAGATGAACGGAGTGCCGTAAAGACAGAGTGCGCCAAGGCCCATCCCAAACGCAGCAAGCGCAACGGTGTATTGCGGCTGTGCCAGCGGGTCACTGATCGCCCTCATCGTGTCGTAGTTCCATATATACAAAGGATCGCCGTCACCGACAGCCATTGCCACATTGCCCCACATATAAGCGATGATGCGGATAATCTTTGACACGCAGGGCCAAACGAGTGTCAACGCAACCAGGCCGTAGAAGAACGGATACGTGGTCTTGCTGGCTATCTGTTTATCGACAATGCCAGCGAGCATGAATGGCATCGCGAGCTTCATCCCAAGCGTTATAGCAGCCGCGAGGATCACCAGAATCAAATCTCCGAACTCAATCAAAGCGCGTTCGAAGTTTAGCCAGGTCATCATCGTCGACATGTTCCACTGAGAGACATCAGCTTTCTTGTCGAAGTCTCGGATCGTGCTCTCACTATCGACGATGATTCCGAGCACCGATTCACTTCCCACTGCGACAGGCTCAATCGCTGTCTCGCGGCCGTCCACTTTGACCGTAAACATGTTCTGCTGGAACTTCGCGTATGAATCGTTGAAGCTTTCGCGCTGGGCCAGGTAAAGTCTTTGGAGAACGGATTGCTGGCCCGTTTCGTTGCCGTTGGCGATCTCATACCCGATGGCGCTCATACCGTTGATTATTGCGAGGCTTGTTCCTGACAACATGAAGAACAAAGCCAACCGGCCAAACCACCAATAAAGATTTGGTCCTTCGCCATTGTCTTCACGGATTAGGCGCAGCATCGCGAATCCAGCTAAGCAATTACCTATTACCCAAGCTAGCAGCTCAAACCAGCCCATTAACTTCGACACGATCTCGTTTTCGAAGTACGGCAGCAGTGAGCCCGCCCGCTGCGACAGTGCGGCGATGTTGTCTGACAGGGTCCTTACAGGTGACGGCGTTGGAGTCGGAGCTTGCGCTTGTACAACAACCGGCAATAAGAGGAGCGCAAAGACAATGGCAAATCGCAGTGTTCGTCTGATATTCATGAGTTTGAATCTCTCGTCAATTCCTTCCGGGTTGTAGAAGCGCCCGCTAAGGTTGCGGTGACGGCGATGCCTGGGGAACGCCGCCTCGTTCAATTGCCTGGAAGATGCCATCTTTGACAATCGAGAGTTGGTCCCACGCTTCGTCGGTAGCTTTGACGCGGTTGGCGATCCGTACTCGCTCTTCCATCGTCAGGTTGTACAACTTCACGCGATCTTCGATCTGCGTGGATAGGTTAGAGACTTGGGTATCGAGATCTGCGATCATCTTCTCGCACGAGGCGATCTCAAGCTTTAAGTCCGAGATGCAACTCGCACATTGCTCGGTATCGGGTTTCGCCAACTCAGCCTCAAGTTTGTCCTTAGCCTGCTTCATTTCGAGCGCCGCTCCCGCTTGTCGGGCCTCGGCAGTTTGCAGATCGTGGTATAGGCGGGCCAAGGTCGCATCGAACATCGCTATGCGATTCATTGTGGCAATCTTGTCTTGCTCGGTGCGACCGATGGAGTTGCGCAGGTAGTCTTCAAAGTCGCGTAGGTCGGCCTGTGGATCAAAGATGCCGCTCGCAAGGCGGGTCTTGATTGCCTTAATCATATTGAGACGAGAGATAACCATCGTCTCCATTGCCCTTTTCAGCGCGAAAACATCGCGGACGGTTTGACCGATCTGCGCCATGGTTCGCGTTAGATTCGCATTGTGAAGCACGAGCTTTTCAGCTTGGGTCAACACGCCTTTCATCGTGGTGATCTGCTCGACCATTTTGTTTATCTCATCCGTGTAGTGCTTCACACGCTCAAGCCAGCGATTTGCTTCCTCAATCTGGCGCTCGATCTGTAGCGAGTACTGGGCAGGGTCGAAGACGGTAAACTGCGCTTGCGTAGTCGCCGGCGCTAAAATCGCGCCGAGCAAAATACCGAGCAATATCCGCTTGATTACATCCTTCATTGATTCGTTCCTTTCGAGTACCTATGGTCCTTTAGGCGGCAACTTCAAGAAGCGTTTCGTCGATCTCGCGAAGGCCGATCGCAGTCAGGCCGCGCGGATAGTGTTCCGCGAGCCAAGCGTGAACCTGCGTATCAGTCCAATCTGGATGGTAAGCGCCCACCAGACTGCGCGCGTTCCTCTCATCGGCGTTCGTGGTAAGCGTCCACAGCATTAGCGGACTGAGTTCATGCTGAACGACCTCTACTACCTGGTCAGGGCCGCTACCAATCACCATTACAAATTGTGAGAATCTTCCCGGCGCAGTCTTGATGTGCGCAATGGCAGCCGCACCGTTCTCTGACAATTTCGCGTGAGCGATGATCTTCGAGTAGTCGCCGAGTTGCTTGCCGACGAAAATGACATTGCCCGTTTTCGAGAGTGAGGCGACATCCTCGATATCTTCGAACGCATGAGTAGCTAGCACGGTGATCGAGTTTTCCTTCGGCCCCTTGCGGCCAGCGTGCTGCAGCACCTTGAAGATGAATGGATACTCCTCTTTGATCTCCCACATCTCATCGAACAGATTCGCAGTCGGGGCACGAGTGCCGTCAGCGCGCCGTCGCCCGATGCAGCGCGCGACATAAGCTGCAATGCGATAAGCCAGTGATAGCTTTATGTCGTGCGGAAAGTCCTTAAGCGACCCTAGCTCGAATACATCGAAGGGCGACTTCACCTCGTAGTCTGGATGAGTCGGCGCATCCAACCACGGATTACCGTTGTAATTGCTAAGAGCCAGCACTAGTGTCTCGCGCCGCTCTCTGACCATTTCGGAATCAAAAGGATAGGTTTTCAGTTGAGCAACAAAGTGAGAGAGAACAGGCTCGAATAACGGACGGCCCGGTCCGTTCTGAGAGACGATGTTCTCGTATACCTGCGAAACAACTGCGCTGATAACATCTTCCGCAGTTTTGTCATCGTCCTTCACCCTTGCCAGCATCTTTAGGTCGCCCACGACGAGAGTTTTTTGCACATCGTCCGGCATCTGACCGTCCCTGAGTTCAGGATAAGACCAGATGTTGATCGCCCGCACTTCATCTGGTTGCGGGCGAATGTAACGACCACCAAGTACCGCCACCAGAGGTCTTAGAGTCTCGCCGATATCAATTGCGTTGATGCTCGCGTCGCGCAGACTTGCCAGAATGTCACAAGCAAACTGCGCCATCAGGATCGATTTCCCGCCGCGCGGCGCGGCAATGATCTGAATGAGCGGTGAAGGAATCTGATTGCGGTCGAATAAGTCGATACCAACTAGCCGACCAGTGACGGTTGCAAGTAACGTATGTGGCCTAGCGGCCCCCGGCCAGGAGTCTTCTGTTGGCGTTAGCGCGACGACAGAATTCGAAACCTCAGTTAACTCGCGCCCCGTGAGTTTAGGATTCAACTCTCCGACGATTGCGGACGAGTAAAGTGCGCGTAATGCCTCAGGCTCTTCGCGTTCGGCATTGGCCCCCGGAATTTGTCGAATGGCAGAGACTGTTCTTTCGCATTGCTCGTCAAGAGCATCTACTGATCGTTGCAGCTCCGAGAAGTTTGTGGCTCGCTCGCCATAAAGGACCACATAGAAGCGTGTCGGCAAGAGCGCCTCACGCGCTCCGGCCACTTCCTCACGCACCGCTCGCAAGCTTCGCAACGCCGCCGCGCCTTCGGGATTGTCCCTCTTAGTGAAGGTGCGCTTCACCTGCTTGATGCGGCGATCCAGACGCTTTGTTTCTTTGCGTTGTTCGGGGAAGAGGTATTCAGTTACTACTGTATGTCTGCTGTTGAAATCTCTGCGTCCGATCAAACCACGAAGCGCATCGGCGGTGACAAACTCGTTGGGTGGTGTAAACATCGACACTATCGCAACCGGGTAGTCGCCGTGCATGCGGTAGCTCAACTCGCCTTCGATGGTCTCGCCGCACAGATAATCCCGCAGATCTCGTCCTGGTCTTTCCGGTAAGAATGGAAATGAACTTGCGTTTTGACAGTGGCCGAAGAAGACGGCTTCCCATATCTCTTGGCGGGTAAACCGGCGCAGTGTGAGCGGAGATGAATTTTCAATCTGCCGCCACACTCTGTTGGCATAGCTATAGGCGCGCCGTTCATCTTCGAGCGTTCGTCTCACTACCGAGTCATCTGCGGTGCGCGAATAGATATCAGGTAAGCTTCGCAGCGCGCTAAACATTCCACGCGTCTTCACTTCATCTTGCAGCGCATGTCTGAGGTCTGCGAGCGCGCTCATAGTCGAATTGCCTCGCCTCTTCGGTGGAACCCTCACCCAGATTGTGAGGACACTGCGACGATAAGGAAGACTCTTAGCCGCGCTCCGGAGATAGTCGAGGTTCGACGATTGAAGCAAAGACGCCAACGGGTGCGTTCCGGCAGGCGCGCGAGAGTCTATGACGCTCGTAATCGCGTGGCCGGGATCGGGCGTAGTTGAATACCTGAACTGAACCAATGTGCCGGGAGGCTTTTCAAAGGCGAGCATTCTTGCGAGATCGTCATAACGAATATCCAGAAGCATGTCGTCGGCAAACATCGTCGCTGGCGTTTCTACGCGATAGGCAACCGTGAGTGCTCCATCCTTATGGCGTAGAGCATCGTTGTAGATGCCGACAATCGAAGAATCTCGCCTTCTACCGGGAGGATGCCTAAGCACCGTGGTTTCGCGACGAAGAGATCCGTCATCGCTTTCTAGTCGGTTAGCAAGACCGTGTTCCATCTTTCTTCTAATGCCTCCTGCAGACGATTATTTTGTTCAAGCAAAAAGACAGTTTGGGCTCCGCTCACGGGCGGGGATCTATAACAACCAAACGAGGCGTCGTTTGTTTGTGCATCAATGAGCCAGCCCCGACGGAAAGCGCCCTTCCTTCCATTTGGAATAGCGCGGTATTGGCGTTGATGTAGGAAAAGACTCTTCAGTTTGTGGTTGAGCCAGGAAGGTCTGCGACCGATGCGAATGTAGTTGAAGAAGGCGATGCTTCCGGCAGTAGCCAATAACCAGGTCCACATTTGCAGCGGTACGTAAAACACCGTAAGGCCCAACGGCACCGGCACAAGGTAGCCCGCGCAGGAAATCAGCAGCACGGAAAACCAGTCGCTATCGGCAACGCCGAAGCGCACTACCGGCAAGTAAATGTTTGGTCGGACTGGGCGCACACGCATCACAGTGTCTCCAAGAGAAGATTCGTCTATTGCCGAATTTCCCGCTCTCGCAGGCAGAGCTAGAACTGGTTATCAAGCGGAACGGTATCGCCTTGGCTAAAGGCATAAATCGCCGCGCAGATGCCCCCAAAAGCGAAGCACCCTGCTCCGGTAATGAACTTCCACGTCGAAAGAGACTCCCGAAGTCCTGATGTAACAATTCCGATGGCGACGAAGATGATCCCCGCAATGATCATCGCTGCCGCCAGAAAGAACGTTACGGAGCGAAAGCTGTTTCCGAGTTGCGAGCTGTTGCCATTGAAGAACGATCCAGTCGGAGTTTGCGCGGACGCAGACACCACTCCGAACACGAGCATCAGGGCGATGACAACGGCTCCGTGCAGCGCTTTCATGCCTAAGCCAAGCATGATGAGCTTGCGGCCCGCTCGCGCGATGCGCGAGTTGTCGAGTTCTGGAAGATTTGTTACCTCTACGAAGTTGTTCATTGCTTACTTCTCCCTTAGTTGATCCACCTATTGATTCCTCACTCGCCCGTGCTTCACGTTAACGAGCAGCTGACATTCGCGCTTCGCCTTTTCAATCGCTGTGCCACAAGCTGGCCCACTTCTTGCAAAAGCGCCGCCGTGCTTTACAAGTTAGTCCAACCAACAATCCTGCTTCTGTTAGCCGCCAGCGTAATGGCCCAGTCTCACCGAGAGGTTGGGCCATCCCTCCAAGAGAGATCGCGACAGCTTGAACCACTGATCTTGGAGTCAGCAAAACGCTACGGCATTGACCCGCGCATTTTGAGCGGTGTGTGTTTCATCGAGTCGCGATATCGACTCGATGCCATAAGCCCAAGAGGCGCACGGGGCCCAATGCAATTCATGCCGGACACTGCGCGCCGCTACGGATTACAAAACCCGCATGATCCGAGAGCGGCAATAGATGCCGGTGCGCGCTATCTGCGCGATTTATTGGTTAGATTTAATGGACGCTTAGATCTTGCGCTCGCTGCCTACAACGCGGGTGAAGGCACCGTAGAGTCGTTTCGAACAGGAAGGCCGCTCAGGCTTACAAGCAGCAAGATCATTAATCCGCGCGGCCTCGTTACTGGAGGCCTACCACCTTACGCCGAGACTCAAAAATACGTGAATTCGATCATCGGGTTTTTCATGCAGCGCTCCCAAGTCCCGAAGGCTGGGTTAATGCCCCCATCGACGGACACAAAGGCGCGCACTATCAAGACTCGGAACTCTAGCCTCAATGTATCAACTCGCACCGACGCTCTGGGACTTCGCCCAAATTCACTTTCGAATTCCTCCTTCATCGAGGTCCCATAAACGTGTTGGGTTTTACATACTGCGTAAGTTTTTACAACAGGGTACGGGTTTCAAGATGAAGCATCCTCAATTATTTGAAGCGGCATGTCGATTGTAAGGGCGCGCGGTCGAGATGAACGCGAGCAAAGCGAGTCTACAGATCGAATCCCAACAGGGGATTGACTAAGGAGATAACTCATGAGCACTGAAGCGATTCAGCTACCAGTTAAGTCATCAGCCACGATTTCAGACGCTGTAGACCTAACACACGAAAACACGCATGACATTGATGGCCATGAACTCATCTCGCCGGTCATTTGTTATCGAGACCCGGCTGATGTGCGGACGATACGCCGACAGTCGTGGCTTATCATTTTCTCGTTTGTCATTGCTGCCATCGCTGTCGTCGGAGTCGTTTACAAATCCATTCAACGCCCTGACCGAATTGTGGTCGATATGTCATCCGGTCGAGCCGTCATGATCAATGACAAAGAGCTAGGGGCGACCGAAGCCGTGCGGCTGGAGAAGGACAAACTGCAAATCGCCGATATGGATTACGTCGTCAAGGCCTATCTAGATTATCTCTACCGCGTGGACCAGAGGTCACGATCCAAAGACATTGAAGCGGCGCTCAGATTGATGGTCCCTGGTCAAGCCAAGAAGTTCGCGCAATACCTAACCGAGCAGAAGATTCTTCAGACGCAGCGCGAACAGCAATGGAATGCTATCTGGAAGCCCGAATATCTGGAACATGCTCCCGGCAAACCACTAACCGTGAAGATCTACGGAACGCAAGAGATTGACATGGTTGTGAAGAACGAGAGCAAGCACCTAACGAAGCACATCCTTCTGACCGTCGACCTTCTGCCGGATGCCCCGGAAGACGGAACGTTCCGCCTCGATAGAAATCTTCGATCCGGTTTCCGCATCAACGCAATCGACTACAAGGAACTCAGTTCTAACGAGGCGGAAACGCCCGTCAATTCAACGCAAGGCTAAGGATAGAACCATGAAGATAATTAACTCTTTGCCAATGCTCCTGTTCGCTTCGACTCTGTTGGCGGCGCAACAACCGACCGCACCGCCGGTAAAGCCCATTCAGTCTCCTAAGCGCGTCCACCGCGTCCTGAAGCCAACGGCATCAGCGACACCAAACTCGCCGCCGAAGACTTCGACAAACTTCTTTGTCGGCGAAGCCAGAGTGGATGTGACGAAAGACGAAACGGTCGTCAGATTAGCGATGGCTCAGCATGGGAGCATTTTAATCGAGTTACCGGCTAACGATGGTCCTCGTTACATCATCCCCGGCGATCCTGAGATGGCGACGGTCGATGAAAAGGCACTCGAACGAAACAAGCGCGCGATAGTCGTCCGGCCAGGTACGCAGTTCGTTCCTCCCCGACATAACGTCAAGGCCATTAACCCGGCGGCGACGGTTACTGCTCAAATGCGAAGCGGCCTTGTCGTCACGTTTTTGTTCTATCCAGTAGAAGACCTCGCGCAAAACGTTCATCGCTGTGTTCTGAATTACAACCGCGATGAAGTGGTAGCGCGACGGCGCGCGGCAGGACTGCCGGTCAATCTTGATGACAAAGAGCAAGGAGGTGAGAAAACGGCTGCGCAGTCCACCGTCGCGCCAACATCGATCGACATGGAAAGACCGAAAGGCGATAAACCGAAAGAGCCAGCGCCCTCTGAGCCCGTAGAGTCATCGTCTCCGACCGAAGCGAAAGAAAAGGAAATAAAGGAGACTCGACTTAACTCTTCGGCGCTGGGCAACTCCGTTGTCGGTGCATCTTCTGGTGCCGAAGCCAATTCCGAAGTCGCAACGTCCCTGCGCAACACCCTGGACCAAGCGACCAAACAGCCAAAGCGCTTCAAGAATTGGACCCACACGACGCATGGACTGAAACTTTCAATTCTTCAAAACCCTGACTCCACAAAACCATTCAAGGTGGTAACAATAGCCGTCAAGAACACTACGGGCGACTCGCTGAAACTCGTGGAGGGCAGTCCTGAGCTGCTCGTCGAGACGGTCGATGAAAAAGGCGCAACAGTCAATGTACGTTCGATTGCTAAAACGCAGAGAGAGGCAAGCAATACATCCAGTGCTATCGCTCCCGGCGCGACGGTGTACTTTGCCATCGCCTACGTTTCCCCTGTACTCGATGCTCACCAGAGCGTGAAAATCGTCGTCGCCCAAACCAACGCCGCCGATCAGCCGGCTTCGATCAAGCTCGCGACCAGCGGGCGTTAGAGGAATACACCATGAATCAAACAAAACCTTCTTCTGAAAACGGTAATAACCATCGAGCTGCGAGTGTTGATGTTATTGAGGACGATCAACAATCAACCAGCGCCTTCTACGATCCGAGCAATCCCCTCTTTGCGCCACCTAAGCAGATCGATAAGGCAAAGCACAAAACCCGAAAGCGCAAGCTGATAATTTTGACCCTCGTCTTCGTCTTGTTAGCGGGCGGCGGCTTGGCCCTGTATCAACTGCTTAACGTCAATCGCGTAAACGTCAAGGTCCAAGCCGACGCTCGCCATGACGCACAGACCGCTAAGTCTAAGAGTGACTCCAAAGGCTCTGAGAATAGCCTCAGCGCTGACGCTGTTAACATTACGCGAGCAGCGCTGGGTGCCGACAGCACAACTCCCACCAGTAGCAATACACCGTCCCCAACACCCACGCCCTCTCAACCGAACTCTACCAGCTCTGTTTCGGTGGCCCTACCAAGTCTCAGCGCAACCGACTACTCACCTGGAACGACCAACAATGGATCGACAAACACCAAAACCGCGTCTCAGTCGGCTACGACAGTGACGCCCGACCCGCGAAGCAACGGAACTAATTCCGCAGCCCAAGACTTTGCTCAGTCTCGGGCAAACACGACTCAAACTATTCTTGTGGAGGACTCGCCGCCAAAGTTTGACGGCAAAACAAGGCCGGTGACTGGAACGACGCAATCTCCAAAGCAAAGCAAAATCGCGCCAACGCCAGGAGCTAACATCGCCCCAGCAGTTTTGCCTCCTTTCGGCACTATGTTGTCAGTTCGTACGCAAGGCGTAATCTTCAGTCTGCGCAACAACTCCTATGCAAGACTTGAATTGATTCGAGACGCTATAGGCAAAGGTTGGTCGTTACCGAAAGGCACACTCTTAATTGGCCGTACAAGCGGGAGTGAGAATGACCGCGCGTATGTCAATGTAATCGGCTACATCGACACCCGCGACAACAAACTCGTAAAGATGACCGGCGAGGTTTTAGGGAGCGATGGCGCCACCGGAATTCCGGGCAAGCGCGTCCAAGTCGATCGCAATCGGTTAGGGCAAACGTTACGCAAGGTTGCCTCCAGTGGCGTACAGGTCGCCGGCATGATGGCGGGAGCATTGGGCGGGCGCGGAACAGTCGTGATCGATGGCGCAGCCTCCAGGTTAATGAATCCGCTTACGGACGAAGCGGGACGAATGATTAACGGTGCCCAGGACAAGCAAGCCTTTGTCAAAGTCGAAGCGGGACGATCTGCCTACGTTATGGTTGCTGATTTACCGAAGGAGCTTCGCGCAGTTGATGCACCAGGTGAAGACGAACCTACTCGCACCTCAGTTTCTCTGACTGATCGTGACGTCATGGAGCTGATCCTCTTTGGCGCGCCCAACGAGATTCGCGCAGCCCTTCCCTTTATGACGGATGAGCAGAAACGCCTCGCTCTTAAAGCGGTTCCTCCGGAAGATGAAAAGCGATGATCCAATCCGATCCGAATCGACAAGTAATCGATCCGCGCCTACTCGTCCGCGAGCACGGACGTGATTCTCTCGCCGATCTGGTGGCCCGCGAAGCTGGCTACATTTTTCAATTAAGACCACTGAAGGATCTCTGCCAGTCTTTGAGGTCAGGGATGCCGCTGCTCGCTGAAGGCGAACGCGGCGGCGGAAAGACGGAAATGATCGATGCACTCGCTTACGCGTGCAATCGGCCTTACTTCGAGCTGCAAGGGATGGACGGTCTTAAACTCAACGACATTCTCTTCGAGTGGGATGAGCAAGGACAAAACAATTTCGTGCTCCAAGCCGTCTCGAGTAAGGAATTCAGTCTCGCAGAAGCCAGACGGCAACAGTGGCGCAAAGAATTTCTTAATCTGGGCGAAATCTTGAAGGCTTATGACTACCTCGCAACCACCGGCATTGTGCCAATCGTGAAGCTGGACGAATTTGAGAAGCTACCGCAGGCCTGCCAGGCATTCTTCTATCAGTTGTTCACAGATGGTCATGCTTCGATTCCACGCCTCTCTCAAACCAGTGGGCATATCGGCGTAAACAAGAACGCCGAAAAGCCAATAGTCATCTTGACCTCGAACAACCAGCATGTCGTCCACGCTCCCCTGCGTTCACGTTGCGTCTATACGAAAGTCAGGCTGCCGACCGATCTCGAAGAAGCGCGAATTCTTCATTCGCGTGTCCCGTTAGCGCCGCCGATTCTCCTGACTCAGGTGGTGAAAGTGGTCAGATACATTCGCGTGATGATGCCAACGGTCAGAGACAAGCCCGGACTACGCGAATCGATTGCCCTCCTCCAAGCGCTCGTCGCAGAACATATCCAAGTCGTAACTGCTAACGTGATCGATGACCACTTGGGCTTTATCGCGCGCGGGGCTGATGATCTGACGAATCTTGAGTTGGGACTCCCACGTCTGGAAAGGGCAGCCCAAGTGCCCGATACGGTCGCAGAACAAATGATTCAAGACATCTTCAGTGAAACGGCAGTTGGTCTGCGGGAGGCGGCATGAGCCTAAGGGAACGCAGAAACATCTGGCCGGTGATTTGTGTAATTGCCGTCGCGGTTCTTGTGCTCATCTTGCCTTTGGTCCTACGGCACCGACAAGCGAGCGGTCGCATGGCGACTGTTGACGCTCAGGTTTGGATAGGCGACGCGACAAGCGATCCGGTCTCTAGCCGCGATCCAGCCACATATCGCTGGCCTGACAGTGAAGTCCCTCGCACCGCCGAACGATTGCGCGATCTGACCGCTGTGGCGATCGCTGCAAGCACGTATGTAGTCGAAGGAGCTATGACCGGTCGTACACCGCATGATGCAGCCGAAATTTCTACCGGGATGGCGCAGCGACAACTCATCCCCTCTGAATGGCTGACAAAACAATCTGGCGTCCTTCAGACTGTTCACGGGACCCTTCATGTCCGCTACTCTCCAGACACACTTAGTGTTGAGGTCATCTCTATGCCCGCCAGTCGCGCCGATGGTCCAGCGATCCTGATACGCATTCCAGACAACGAAAACACCACTGTGGGGCCGCGCTATTTCGAGTCAATGAACGTTGACGGAATTCTCTATCCCAATCCGTTCGCACCGATCCCCGAAGTCATTAGTGCAGGCTGGCGCGTACGCATCTTCAAGCAGACGCAACCAGCAACTCGGATGCTCAATTGAGTGTACGCAGCAGCGCTGATCTATGCACGACTATCGACACCCAGGCTTAGTTAGGGCGCAGGGAGTTCAAGCCGTCCGACGAGTCTGGCTCGCTGATTGCGAATAGTTACTATTTCCTCAAGATCAGACAGAAGCGTTTTGCCTAGTATGCTGTCTCTGTCCACCTCATCTATGAGTAGACGGCTGTTCCGATCGAGAAGGCGAATTGACTCCGCCAAGTACGAATCGGCTTGCCCGTTCAGAGTAAACCTGCACACTAGGCAGACGATGTGGTAAATATTCCCTTGGTCTCCGGTACGCTCATAATGCAGATAGTCCTCAATTCGCAGTTGCCACCCTCGCGTACGGGCTATTTGAAGTAACTCTTTCGGCCATGCGCATAAAAAGAAATCATAGTCGTCGGCCTCTCGCCATCTTTTTGGTTCTAATACGTCTCGGGATGTACGAACGGCTTCTGAATAAGTATCGTGCTCATCCATGTTCTGTCGAACAATCCGCTGCAGCCTTCTAAAAGCTTCTTGTGGTACGTCACCGTCGAATCTACAAGTAACGGCGAGAGCAAACTGACGAACTGAAATAGCCTTGCCGTCTTGATCTCGCCCCTGACGGCCCTGCAATTCCACAATCTTCTCAACGGTCTCATTAATCTTAAGAATGCCTGGGGGCGTGGGATAGTAATAGCTGCAAAAATCCAGATTCAAAAAATCAAATGGAAACTTGTCATCAAATTCAAGGTGCTGCCGCTTAAGCACCAATGCGTCTCGACGCTCGTCAGCCAAACCCTCGCCTTGGCTTTCAAGTTCAAGCTGAATGCTGTTTAGCGTTGGAAACTCAGACGTATAATCGTCATCTGTGAAAAGAACCAGCGATTCAAGCCTGGTTGGAAAACCAGCGCCCTCGACTCCGATCATTTCTGTGATTTCAGGATAATGCTCCTCATCGTATTCACAGAAAACAACATCTGAAAGTGATCCGTACGAATCGTCATGAGCAAGAATGTCCTCTTTCGCCAGCATGAATACGTCAATCATCGGCCGGGCACACAGCGTAAAATACCTAAATGGACGGGCATGCGCGACTAGATCATTGATTTCTCTCGCCTGCCGAAGCCAATGCATAGAGCGCTTCGTGTGCTTCTTCAAGCAACTCCACCATTTCTGAAAGTCGTCAGGCATTCGATTGAATTGCGATTAGGGCTGGTTATTGAGGATACCTGCTAGGAGATCATAAAAACTCTCTCGTTTTTTCTTAACGGAGCCTTCTGTCATGACTCTCTCAAATGCTATCGCGATTTCTTCCGCCAAGTCTTCATACTTCCGACGACGCAAAATCTTGTGCATCAGTGGGTGCGCAACGTTCACAAGAATCGTTCTCTTGTTGATTTCGAACTCGACAGGGGATTCACTTTCGTCAGGGCGCTCAACCCGTTCAACCCTCACAAATCCCCTACCCGACGAAGACTTGATTGTCTGGAGAAAATCTTTACGGCGGTCCCTTTTCTGAGAAGTCTTACGGGCTTTGTTTCTTGTTTTCTCCTCACGCCATGTTTCGGGGAAAATGACTGTGTGCAGAAGAGAGTACAAATACGCTTGCATTCGAAGGTAATGTGAATCTAGCCCGTTAAAGCTATCTCGATCTATGTTAAGCGCATCTTCAAACCCCTCTTCAGCGATGAGCTCGCATGAAACCATGCTGTACCGCGGGCCCTCTTGAGTGGGATAATTCATAAAGCCCGCGTCGTAGGTTCCTATGGCCACATCCCTGATCCTCACCAGAACTCCTTGGATCTCGCGTGGATATATTCGTCCCGTCTGTTGAAACAGATAACCGCTGAATCTTAATGGTCGCCCTCCTACGTTTTTATTGAAGTAGGCCACCGGGTAACCGCTGAACTTTACATCAGAGTTTTTGACTGAAAAGTCATGCCTTTCAACGGTAACCCGTTCTTGATACGAACCGTCAGTCAACTCAAACTGTTTTGATACCGTTTTAGTGAGATCACAGTCTGCAGCGTTGGTCTTCTCTCGATTGGAAGGAAGCTTTAGAGGTCGCCGCAACGACATATTGTCCACCATAAGCTCAAATTGATTGCCCTCCAGTCGCTGCTGGTACTCAGTAAAGCTGGGCACCTGCAACATCACGTTTGACGTGTGATTAAAATAGGGAAGCGGAGGGGCCAGAGCTAATCCGAAGATCAACTGATCGTACTCTGAAACAGCGCTTAGAGACTTCACGTCGTCAGGATCATCGTATATTGCCGCTAGAAAGGAATCGAACGACTTATAAGGACCATGAGACTTGAACTTCCTGTAATTGCCATATCTTTCGAGATTACGCATTCTTTTCCGAAAGCCTTCGCGTAGATGCGTCGTATATATCTTTACTCCCGATGCCTTCGGATTGTACTCGACATCGACGATCTTATATTCGCCACCCTCTATTAATGTTTTCTTTTTACCCTTAGCGACCTTATCGATTTCCTGTTTCGTGTAGGGCGGGAACCGCAAGGTCACCTTAAACGCCTTGCTCGATCCTTGATGATGCGAGATTAAATCGAACTCGGTGCATATCTGGGCAATCGACAAAAGGCCTATTCCGAGTCGTCCGATCACTTTTCTTTTGAAGATCGGTGTCAGTTCCGAATGTGGGCTTCTCTTAAAGCTCGTGCCTATACCTTCCTCCATCAAGCGATCAAATTCTTCCCTGGACAAACCCTTACCGCTATCCTCACAGCTGAAGAAATCAAATCGTGGGAACCCTGTATGAATCTTTACTATTGGCGAGTTCGCATCGAAGGCATTTGAAATGAGTTCTTTTATAGCGCCGGCAGGAGTGCGATACAGCCCTTGCGAGATGTGTCCAAAGACTTTCGCGGAGAGCTTGATTGGTTTCCAGCCTGGATTGTTGCTCGGCATTAGGCGTGCCCTACTTGCTTCTTTGCAAAATAAGAATGTTTTCTTGAAGGCCCTTGGAAGTCGAGGTAGACCAGCGAGTACGCCATTTCTCTATCTCCACAGTTTTGAAACCGGCCTTTCTGGCAATACCCGAAAGAATCTCTGCGGTCGGAATCGGCACTTGAGCATATGATGATTGATCGCCAACAACATAGGCGCAGTAGGCACCGGGTAGAAGCAGTTTCTTAATGCTCCTAAAGTGGCGCTTCATTCCGCCAAAATACTCAAGTACAACTTTTGGATACAGCTTGCCGAATCCATGTGTGCAATTCGCCGTTTTCTTCCTCAGAGTTTCCACTATCGCAGAAATCTGCGAATAATCGCGCACCAAGTCTGCGTCCGCATCACCCTTATAAATGTTCTTTGTGTGCGAGCGAATCATTAACCTCTTGATCGCTCTCAGACTTTCAAGATCTGAAACCTCCTCAAGAAATGCCAGCTCCAACCTTGCGTTGCGCGTATAGTCGTGTTCACTCGGGTAAGGGGGCGAGCAGATTGCTGCGGAGTAAGGTCCGGCAGCGCGATCCTTTAAGAGTTGATGGCATTCTCTTGAGTCACCCTGAAAAACCTTAACTTGTCCAGGCGCTAATGAGGACACCTTCTCAAGATCTTCGGCAAACTTCTTCACCCGAATCTGAAATCCTAAGAACACGTCGGCATCTTCCTTCTTTTTTGCGCAATACAATTCCGGGCCAAACTTAATATTCGAGGCACCCTGAACCACTTCGCTAATCAAGGCAAGCATCAGCGCATTCTTGTAAGCATTGGAGGTCGTCAGGTTCGCGATGGACGACTTGATCGCAACGGCTTTACGCAGGGGCTCGCAGCTTATCCAGCCGCGCTCAATCATTCCACTCAACTCCAAATACCTGTAGGTTGGATCGGTAAGATGCCCATATCTCAGAGCCCTGCGCTGCCTTCGTTCAACCTCATCCAGCAACTCGGATAACTTGTCACTTCGAAGTGTCCAGTTAGTTTTCACGCGAGCAGCGAAGCAGCTCGACGGATTCGCGTCGATCCCAACCGTGTTAATGCCATGCTTCATGCACTCGACCAGCGTTGTTCCACTTCCACAGAAAGGGTCAACCACTGATTCGCCCGCTTTAATCTCGAATCGATCTAAAAGTTTTTTGACTAGGTGATCAGAGTACCCGTGGACGATTCGATACCAGTTGTGAACCTCGCCATTCAGTATTGCTTGCTGGGAGGTTGCAACTTGAGGCTTTGCTGATATCGTGCTCTGCTCGATAGTCAAGCTCCACTAGCGCTTGGGTTCCGATCGTAACGCGGAGATTATAGGCCGGGTGTCATGGAAAACAAAGAGGCTTCTCGAAACGTGAGAGCAAAAACGGAGGCCCCAAGAACTGGGGTACGCTTCTCGCTTCATTCTCCTGCCGCAAGAAACCGCGTCACAATTGACCCATAAAACGATTTTCAGAACGAGGTAGACCAGCTACCATGGTTTTTTGAGCAGTCGGGCCACCTTCAACTTCAGAGATTATGGGGTGTGGTCCTTGCCTCAAGTCGAATCGACCGACGGTTCATCCAGAACCCTGTTAAGACTTCTGCGGGTACTTCCTTCCTTGACACTTTCAAGTCCTAGAAAAAGCGAACGACCCACGCGAGTCCTCACCCCACGCGTGGGTCTTTCTGAATTCTCGCGGCGCCAGGCGGCGCTCAAGCAAGGATTAGTGTTCGCTTTGATGGCCGTTGACGGCCCACCTTAGTGTCCTCACCCCACCAAGGCGTTTCATTGCGCGGCACTCTATGATCCGGGGACTACAATAGTCAAGCTAAACAGGTCGGACTTTCGTCAGCAACTTAAAAAAGACTTAGGGTCTGGCCCACTTTAGCATCTACGCGAACGAGTAAGTCCGCCGTGTCATTGTCTGGAGAGTTCACGCTACTGCTGACGGGATGGGTCTTCATCATCAAAGAAGGAAATGGCTTCAGCATTTCTGTTAGCACTGTGCGATCTGTTCTCGGATCGAGCCAACTATCGTGAAATTCATCGCGGAGTATTGCAGGCATTCGGTCGTGAAGGTCTCCGACCAATTCGTTTGCTTCTGTTGTAATGATTGCGCAAGAGATAACCACGTCGCCGCGATTGCTCCAGGTATCCCAGATACCCGCGAACGCGAAGGGCATTTGGTCATCCACCTGAAAGTAGAAAGGCCGCTTCTCTCTGCCGGTCCGCTTCCATTCAAAAAAGCCGTCTGCGGGAATCAGGCATCGACGCAATCGAAACGACTCAGTGAAGCTTGGTTTTTCTTCGAGCGTTTCAGCCCGAGCGTTAATGAATCCTTTTCCGTCTGTACTCCAGGATGGAATCAGTCCCCACGTAAGGAGCCGAGCTTCAAGACCTCTTCCGAAATCGCCGAGGCTCCAGACACTCTGACTTGGCGCAATGTTGTATCTCGCTTCAAACGGCAGATCTAGTGTCGCCAATCCTTTGAGCCTGATCCTGTCTCTCGAATGAAGCGTAAACCTGCCGCACATATCAGCACAATACTGTATGGACTCCTCTCCCACAAACGGCGGACTAAGAAAGTGAAGAGCGAGGCGCGGTCGGGGAAATGCCTAAAGGCAATTCTCCAAGGACCTTTGCCTCTCCATCCATCTCGACCGTACAGCCGAGTCTGGCTCGTGGAAAATAATCCTCCCTACTAACCTGTCAATCCTTGACACAGACCAAACAAGTGAAGTTACCGAAAGTTAAGGCCGTCGCGTCCCACCCCGCTTCGCGACGGCCTGACAGCACTGGTCACTCCCGATCGCGCCGGCAGGAGGCCGTGCCCAAACAGAACTAAAAACTACGCCTATAGCGAACGATGCATATTAGCTGTTACCTCACGCTTTCCGCTGGTCGAGCAGTCGCTTTATGGTCGGAGACACTTGGTCAACAGCCTCTGGCTTGCTCAGGAAATCGTTAACCCCGGCGCGCCAAGCTTCCGCCTCGCAATCATCCGCAGATAACATGATGACGGGTATGTTGCGACGGTGCGCGGTACTTCGGATACGAAGGACTAATTCCAAACCACTGAGGCCCGGCAAGTCGTTGTCGACGATTATTAGATCGTAGGGAGCATCGCTCTTTATTATTTCCAGCGCGGCTATCCCGCTAAGGCAAGAATCTACATGCATTCCTTCATCGCCCAACGTGTCCTGAATTAATCGCGCAACGGCTTTGTTGTCTTCAACATGTAGAATCGATATCGCTGAGGTCGTGAGCTTTGTAGGTTCTTTTACAATCTTCTTTTCGATTTTCCGAGGTCGAGAAAAAAGATGGCGCCTTCTCTTGCGAACTGGCGATCTTGTCTTGAGCAACTCTTTGTGTCGGCTGTTGATCAATGAGATCAGGCTCTGATGATGCTTGAAGCCAAGCAGGTGCGCGGCTTTAGTCACCGAACCGCCGGCATCTCGCAGCGCGTGTTCGATCACGGTTCTCTCGCCGTCCTGTACATGCTGCTTAAAGGAGAAGCCTTCCCAAGAGTTTTGCTCTGGTCTCTGATCTTCGAGCTCCAAGCGTTCCAGTGTCGCCAGGAGATTGTCCGCGCAGGTAATCAAACGGCTGCCCGTTGCCGGGTCTTGGGAGCCCTTAAGCAGATCGATTGCGGACCGGTAGATTGCCACCAGCTCTTTACCGGGAATTCTGTCGCCGAATTCTTCGATAATGCTCAACTTCGCGCGACCAGCACCTTCGAGGTCGCCTGTTGTATGCGCGACTTCGATTGCACGTTCCAACAAACTCTTCGCGCGAATATGATTACCCAGGCGCGCGAGCGCAACGCCTTGAGTAGTGAGTGCCTCTGCCAGAAGACTTTGTTGGCCTCCTCTCTCCAGGACTCTAACTGCGGACCGTGCCAAGCGCTCCGCTTCAGTGATGTGACCTTGGGCGAGCAATGTCCGAGCACGAGTATCGTCAACTTGGGCAGCGGTTCCTGCATCCTTCAGTTTTAGAAAGAGGTGACGAGCGACGTCAAGATGCTGGTGTGCTTCGGTGTGTCGTCCAATCGTAAAAAACAGATAACCGAGATTCAACTCAACGCGGGCGAGAGCGCGTTCGTTTCCCGCTTGCTCATAGTGGAAGCTTGACGCTGCGTATTCGATCAACGCGCGGTCTAGGTAATCTTCTCGGTTCTCGGGGGCAGATAATCGCCTAAGGACAAGGCCGTATTCGAAGTGAAAACTACCTTTGAGAGCGTGATCCTCACTTCGCTCTACCATCGGAGCCGCCTGGTTGTAGAATCGCAATGCGTCGTCTAGTCGGCGACTTCGCTCTTCAATAATTCCCGCGCGGATGAGAAGAATTGCTCTTAGTTCATCGTTGCCTTCAGGTAAAAGATTCAACGCGGTCCGTAGTTGGACTCTCCCTTCGTCGAACGATCCCTCTCGCCAATAACAGAGTGCAAGATCACCACGCGCCTCGGCTGCTTTTTCGGGCTCTCGCAGCTGCTCGAAGATCTCAATACTTTTTGTCAGTAGATCCTTCGCTGTCTCTTGTCCGGCTGCGGTCTGGTCAGCACCACCAAGCCACCCAGCTAAAGCACCGACACGTAGCAATATTTCTGCGCTCGCTGATTGACTTAAGTTATCCAGTCGGGGCGCCTGATTTCGATCTGGCCAAAACTCATCAAGTGCATCGCACGCTGCTTGGTATTCCCCAGCCTTCTCAAGTTGCTTGGCTAGGCGGCAGGATAGTTGGGCTCGCTCTGCGATAGGGAGATGCCGACTTTGGGTCTTAAGGGCGGCTAATTGGGCCTCCAATTTCATGTGAGGTATGCCTTTCTATATGAATGCTAAACTCTTTACGCCACGAAACATGGATTCCCTCTTGATTGTGTGATAGCCAATCAGCGGTTCTGAGCCACGTTTCGTTTTGTTCGTTTAAAGAAACTCGAAAAACCGATCACTAACTTAAGGAGAAAACATGAAGAACCTAAAAAGACTAGGTGTCTCCGTCACCTTACTCTGCGTTCTATCGATGACGACACTCGCGGGCGAAACAAATTCACCACCCTGCGCACCTCCCGGTGAAACAAACTCACCTCCCTGTGCCGCCGCTCAAGTAGTACCGGACGACTCTGTAGCTCCAGGTGAAACGAATTCTCCTCCCGCTTCTAACTCGGGAGCCGAGTATTCAATCGCCGAGGTGGCTGTAGATCTCCTGGAAAGCGCGCTGTTGCTTTTCTAACAGCCGCCTAATTCTCACCAAAATTCTCAGTTGCCACTGACACCTCGCACTGGCAACGGGATATTAGTGTGTTTGCTTTTGGAGAGAGTCCGGATTGGCTTGAGCCGCACAAAGCGGGCCTCTCTTTGAATCGCGCAGAATAAACCGAACTTCAAATCTTACGCAACCCCCCTACCCATTCGCCCGTGTCAACTAACTGATTCACAGCACGTTAATATAGTTTGCAACTCCTTCGACTAGCTGCATTTCGATTATTTTACCAACCGGAATTGTTCAATGCCAGTATAAGAATCAGTTCTCAGTCTGCTATTCTGTGCGGCGTTACCTTCGATAGACGCCTTCCGCAGCTTATGAACAACGCGGCACGACATCACTGGTGATGCGCGTCGCTACGGAGCAAGCAACATCAGATCTCCGGGCGCAACCACTTCTTTATATCACACTAGGAACAATCGTTTCTAGACTTGGCTACTGTTACAGCGGCGACCTACCGCCATCAGGAGGCAACTTCTGATGGGCAAAGAGCGACCCAAACGGTTAGGCGAAAAGCTGGCGGTCATTCGAAAACAGCTTGAACTATCTCAGAATGAGATGGTTCGACGTTTGGGCTTGAGCGACAAACTGACCCGAGAAGAGGTTTCAGCGTATGAACGCGGGGTACGAGAACCCTCCCTCCCGACCTTGGCGAAATATGCCACGGTTGCCGGCGTCTGGATAGACGTGCTCGTGGATGACGAACTGGATCTACCACAGAAGATTCCAAGTGCGTCAAAGAGCCCAGGGGTAAGGCGTCGATCTGCATCGCGAAGTAAGAGACGCTAGAAGTCTATCCCGGAAGTAGATTTGACTGCGCAATTGAGAGCTTGCTGCGCCCTTTTCTGAATTCTTACAACCAAGTCCTCCGGTGGACTCAGTGTGCCGTCTCCTGTTTCTAAACAAAGCTGTAAGTCCAGTAGAGGCAAGCCAAAGAAATCAAACATGCGCTCACTCAGTTCATCTTTGCTCAGGCTAAAGGCAAGTTTCGGATAAAGATCTGTCGCTCCGAAAACACAAAAATCAACTAGGCCTGTCTGCCGAAAGTCTCTCTCCCGATATTCTGTCAATCTGATCTTGCTGGTAAAAATGCTTTGCAAAGCAACATTCGGGAGAACTACATACTTGTCAGTAGGAAAGGCACGTTTCAATAACTCGAAGAATGTTCTCATTTCGCTTCCGCATAAGATGCTGCGCTTGCCGTGAATAGTTTGTGATGTTCCATTCAAGTCTACGTGTTGGCGATTCAGCCGCGAGACCACTTGGCTGAGGTGTTTCTGTTTCAAAGCCTTAAACTGATCTCGATAAACTCTCAACCTTTCGAGCGGTATGCCAGCCTTTGTGAATAGCAAGTTCTTAAATTGATCGTTTTCCTGCCGGCCAATCTCGTCATGTGATTCTCCGTCAATTTCAAAAGCGACGAAAGGCAGATAATCGGTTGTTCTAATGACACACAAATCGACAGATGAGTTGTAAAAGAAGTTGTGTGCGGACTTCCATTCAGTCTTCCCAGGTAGCAGTTCGTTCGCAATGTCGGGATACTCCGAGTCAATGATGACTTGTAACGCAACGTTGGGATAGACAATGTAATCTGGTTCTTGGAAGTAGTAAGTTCTCAGCCAAGAGTAATGAATTCTTTCGTTACGCGAGATCTTGTCAGCTTTCAATAACGACGTTAATTTGCTCATGACAATAGCGCCCCTCGGGCAGGCCAAGGACGGTCGGGCGTCCAAGGTTGAGTTGACCAAGTGTTTGGCGATTCTTAATCGATGGCTGAGCAAAATGCAAGGAACGGCGATTACTCAGAAAGGGCAAAAACTGAATGAGGTTTCACGTCAAGAGCGCTCTTAGTCTTTCTTTCAACACGGCTTCTTTCGGCGTCCTAACTCCACGTTGCAACCACTCCCGAACTTTCGTGACCGTCAACGTGTGCTTAACCGAACTGCGCACCTCCACCTCCAGTTGAGTTAATCCGCCAGGCTCAAGCTCGTGCTTGCGAAACGCGCACAACCCCAAAACTGACGCTTCGTACAACCCCTCAGCCTCGACTTCGACCGAATGGTGAACTCCGTCTAAATCCACAAATGATACGATACAGGCCGCCATGCGGCGGAGTTTAGCATTTTCGGTAATTTTCGCCAATCGGACAATGGACCATTTACGAAACGCGGGGAGGAGTAGCCTCAAAAGCGATGGTTGGCGAATGCTGCCGACCCTCGACTCTTCCCCACGCCTAGCGCGAAACCTCAGCCGTTAGATATTGAGGAAGGCGCTTCGTACCTTTTCAATCGTACTTGCGGAAAGGGAGAGGCCAAAATTCTCATTCATTACGAAGGCAGTCCGATCCGTAGAGAGATCGTTCATTCTCGTGAGGAATGCGTGATCACCAAGAGTAGCCACGCGGGGTTCGTGGCGGCCATCCATAACAGTATGAGATAGGGCCGCACATAAAAGGTTGGGATGATGCCGCGCCTCCTCAGCAATTTCGATAATTATCTGGCGCGGATCAAATACCAAGAACAGCATGTTCTCGCTAGTCGGAATAGTGACAATTCCAGGTTTGTCGGCTGGTAGCTGATCGAGTTCCTTGTTGATTTTGTCGGTTGCTTTCCTGAGTTCCTGGTCAAGACGGATTGGCGGCGCTTCCACAAGGTCGCGCATGTCCCTTTCCGACGCCCAAGCTTCTGCTCTACTGTGATCATTGGCTGGCGAGACTGCCATTTCAACAACATTTCCTATTTTGATTTCACGATATTCATTACTGGTTCCAGTTTCAAAGATCGCTTCTCTAATTCGCTTGATTACCTCTGGTAATTCCTTGAGACTGATCGACTTTAAGATTCGAACATGCGGAAGGACATGTGGAGCTGTTATGTCGTCAGCGTCCGCACTGGCCCAAATCGCGTTGAGAACTGCATTAAAGATCATGTGATACGTGTGACTATTTAATTCTTGCAAACCGCCTCGTCTCAGACGCGACACCTCAACATAGATTTCTTCCCCGTTGTCGGGATCAACTAGGAGAAGATCGGGAACCTTTCCGGTGCTTTTAACCCTAGGATCGAAAGAGACAATAAACTCGACGCGGGCGAGACTGGACGCTGCACCCAAAACAGACAAGGCTTCTGGTGCTTTTTCGGCGTTCTTCAGCCGCGCAACTAAACCGTTGAAACCTGCGGCGCTTTCGAAAGACCTCAACTCTTCGGCCAGTCGAATCAGCGAACGCCGAGCATGAGGCGCAGCGTTAGAGAAAAACCAAGAGAAGATCGGATTGCCTTCCACCACTGCGCGTCGAAGAAAATCTTCACCAAGTAAGGCACGCAGGTACCTCATTCCACCCTTCGCACGTAGTTTCTCCTCTTCGGTCAGTTCTTCGATCAAGTCAATCTGCTCCTCATACTTATCCCAGCTAACGTGATCGTCGCGCGTTTCGAGGATTTCAAGTGGATGGGAAGGCTTCATTAAAGTCAATCTCAGCTTTTTGTACTTCAGGAGACGATCCTCTTCAGCAGAAGGAACCACAACGCTCAAAATGATAACTAGAAGGACTCGGCTCCCATTCCTCTTCGTTCCATTCCAGCCGAGAGAGGTTCTTTCTAATTAGTTTCCCCCTCTTCGTTCTCATTGTCCACGACAGCCCGCCCGCACAACTCTGCGCTTCGCTCCAAGTCCTCCACTGCGTTACGGCACTACGTGTGTGCGGTCAAGCGCCCAGTCGTAGCCAACGTCACTACGAGGGGGAAATCCCCTTTTAGACCAAAACACAAAACCAAAAAGGAGCAACGACGATGGAGAGACAAACGCAAACAACCGACATTCCGAAATGGGCAGCGCTACTCGTGGAAGCAGTCAACAAGCCCGGCCTGATCATGGACGCATACAGCGCGTTTTGGAATTACAGCGTAGGAAATCAAATCCT
>CAAGKR010497608.1_pt1 | contig 27434 bp, 24 predicted proteins | sample 2556971 | NCBI WGS metagenome assembly CAAGKR01 (sample SAMEA5207829, study PRJEB30636) | soil metagenome | biome: forest; feature: boreal; material: soil | place: USA | collected 2011-09 | depth 1 m | reverse complement strand
ACGGCGGGTACTGGCGGGCGCGTTACGATCTTACGCTTATGCATGGGCTGGCGGAAGACCTCGCCCGACGAGGGTACGCGGCGTGGAATATCGAGTACCGGCGCGTGGGAGACAAGGGAGGCGCGTGGCCCGGCACTTTTCTCGATGTGGCGCGAGCCGTTGATTATCTGCGCGTGCTTGCTCCAGGCTATCAGCTTGACCTGCAACGAGTCGTGCCAGTTGGGCATTCCGCCGGTGGACACCTGGCTTTCTGGCTGGCGGCGCGCCCGCGCATTGGAGCAGACAGCCCGTTGGCAGGCTCGAGCGTTGCTACACGAGAGGGCGAGCAGACCACGCCGCTACCCCTGGCTGGCGCGATTAGCCTTGCCGGAGTACTCGACCTGGAAACGGCTTGGAGGCTGCACCTCAGTAACGATGCAGTGGTTGAACTGCTGGGAGAGAAGTTCTCAAACGCGCCTGAGCGGTACAAGGCAGCGTCTCCGGCGGCTATGCTGCCGCTTGGAGTCCCGCAGATACTTATTCACGGCACTCGCGATAGTCATGTTCCTATCGAGATCAGTCGCGCCTATGCCGCGAAAGCGAAGTCGCTCGGCGATCCCGTCACCTACCTGGAGCTTGAAGGTATCGACCATTTTGATGTGATTGACCCTCGCTCAACCGCGTGGAAAAAGACGGTTGAGGCGTTGCAGAATCTTTTGTAATTTAAGCGCCTACATCATTGAAAGGAAAAAAGTATGGCAGAGGAATTTGAGTATATTTCTCATGCTCGTCTTGTCTACCACGAGGGCTACCGCTATGCCTACCTTGGAGAGGTAGTGCAGCCGGTAGTATACGGAGTACAGGGGGCATTGCGCCAATATTACGGGGCCAAAGAGGGACCGCCCGTTGCCTCGACACTCGACCAGATCGTCGCCGCCGTCGCTGGCTGAATGTACGGCACACTTGCCGGCGCCCTGTCAGGGCGCAAGATTCGTTTCAACCGCGAGACCTATTCCGCTACTGTCGATGGTCGTATTGCCGGATACGGAAAGACCATTCGCATAGAATCCATCGCTATCCACTATGATCTCGCTATCCCACCTGAAACTCGTGAAACTGCGATACGCGCCATAAGAGTGCATCCGCAAGGGTGCCCTGCCCATGAAAGTGTCAAAGCTGCCATCGCCATCACCTGGGATGCGACGGTGCGCCTGGGCAATGAGATACTTACACTTAACAGCAGCGATGAAGCAGAAACAGAAAGCTAAACTGATTGACATGATTTCACGTCACAGTATGCATAGTACTTATCTCACTGCTTCGCGGTTCACAAGATGAACTAGAAGATGTGCGCGGCAGGTCGCCTATGGCGACCTGCCGCGCACATCTTCTCCACCTCCTACCCTGTAACGCCGGTTGAAAAAAGAAATATGATTCGCTATGCTCTTTATTTGTGACTAGAAGATTGGAATTGGCAAAAAAATTGCTGAACTACAGATGATAGAACCGAACAAGTTGCGTAATCCGTGTAGTTAGAAGGATAGTTTCATCTGGCAGCGCCCAAATAAGGAGATAACCATGCATATACCTTTTCAGTTTGGCTTGCCCCAAATCGTCCTGATTATTATCGGGCTTGTGGGACTCTGGCTGTTTATCACAGCAGCCCTGTCGTTAATCCGAGGCCATGAGATACACGAACGCAAAGAAGAGGAAGCGAAAGCAGGATATGGATTTGTGCGCAAGAGGTTTCACCGCCGCTTACACTGGGGGCGCGGGCTTGGCGGTATCCTGATGATAGCGATTGCCATATCACTGTTGTGGTTGACATTTCTGGTACAAACCTACCTGGGCTTAACGGGGGAAATAAAAGTTGCGCAAGTGCGCGCGACAAAATTAGCCAACGTTCCTCATGAGATGAGCGTTGAGTTAATTATGTACGACGATAACGGAAATGTAGCCTCGGATAACACCTATCTGGTGATGGGTGACGAATGGATGGTTCAAGGGGATATTGTGAAGTTTCCGACGTGGGCTAATATTCTCGGACTGCATACAGGGTACAAGCTGACCCGCTTTGAGGGGCGCTATGACGATATCAGCATGGAACGCACCGCGCAACACTTTGCCATAGAACTCAATGGTGGCGACGACGGTTTTTTCCAGGCCGTCAACACCCATCCAACATGGTATGGCTGGCTGGCAGAAGCTTCCTATGGCAATGCGGTGTTTCAAGGAGCCGGAAACTATAATGTCTTCGCCACACAGGATGCGCTGATAGCCCGGAAAGCCTGATAGCCGCTCAGGACGAGGGCGGTGCAAGCGCCCCATCCACCTTTCCCAACCTCTCCCACCCCTACGTGATACCGTGAGAAAGCTGCTGTAGGGGCGGGGAAGAGGAAGTGATAGGTGGGGCGCTTGCGCCACCCGCGTCCTCTCAGACTTAATAATTCCGCTCCATATACCGATAGGACTGGTGATAGATTTTATTCGGATGAAGGAGCGGAACTGTGTCAATTCATACGGTAGAAGAACCAACAATTTTGCCTGAAAGCAGCGCGCCAGATGACTCTGCCACGCTTTTTTATAGTGTCGGGGTGATGGCCTACAACGAAGAGATGAACATCCGGCGCACTTTGCACGCGGTACTGGAACAGGAAAGCAGGCGCACCCGCGTGGCGGAAGTGATCGTGGTTGCCAGCGGCTGCACCGATAATACGGTCGCGATTGTACGGGAGATTATGCAAAGCGATGCGCGCGTGCAATTAATCGTGCAGGTGAAGCGCGAGGGCAAAGCCTCGGCCATCAACCTGTTTTTACAGAGGGCGAGCAGTCCTCTGCTGGTGCTGGTGGGTGCGGATATCATTCCCGAAAAAGATGCGCTCGAACGACTCTGCGCAAGTTTCGCTGATGAGACGGTGGGCATGGTTGGCGCGCGCCCGGTACCAGTCAACGACCAGGATACTTTTACGGGTCACGCGGCGCACCTGCTCTGGCGGTTGCATGATACGCTGGCACGCCGCTCTCCCAAACTGGGCGAGGTCGTAGCATTTCGCAATGTGGTATCTTCTATTCCTACGGATACTGCCGTTGACGAACTCTCGCTGCAAGCCGCCATTGCCAGGCGCGAACTGCGCATGGTCTACGTGCCGGAGGCTGTTGTATATAACAAAGGGCCAATGACCGTGCGCGATTTTCTCAAGCAGCGCCGGCGCATCTACGCGGGTCATCTCCTGATTCGCTCGCAGGAAAAGTATGAAGCGTCTACCATGAGCACCGGGGCCGTGCTTGGCGCGTTAAAGGTCAACGCGCCAGAGTTCGCAGGCTCGCCTCGCCAGGTGCTGTGGACGGCGGGAACAGTGGCGTTAGAGGCGCTGGCACGTTTCCAGGGTGGCTACGACGTGAAACGCAAGCGCTCGCACCATGTCTGGCAAGCGGTCGCTTCAACCAAAACCATCGAGGACGAGCAGCGCAAACTGCGGCGCATTTGCAACACCCAGAGCGTAATCGTCTTCCGCATTAGCCGGGCGCGCGTCGACCAGTCAAACTACCCACCAGCGCGCGAACAGCAACTTACACGCCGGATGTTGAGCTCACTGATCCCACTTTTGCGTAAATATATTCGCAAAAATGACCTGTTGAGTATCCATGGCAACGATACGCTGGTGGTGCTATTGAACTCGGAAAGACATGAGGCGGAATTGATCGGGCTGCGGCTGCAACAAGTCATCGAGAACCAGCCGATTCCATTGCGGAAACACGCGAATGCGCATTCCGCGGCACAATATCACGCGGTTTCCTTCGCCGAATAAATGCCATTATCAGGCAGCGTACCAGACGCGGGCCATTTTATCCGCGCTGGCCGTGGCCAGGCGTTTACCATCGGGCGACCACCGGACGACGCTTACACTGTCCTTGTGACCTTTGTAAATCAAAATGGTTGTGCCTTTGTTGGCATCCCAGACATGCACGGTGCCATCGCGCCCTCCTGTAGCGATCCGCGTTCCATCGGGCGACCAGGCCACACTCTGGATACGCTCAATATGATTGCGATAGGTAGCTAGCGACGTGCCTGTGACGGCATTCCAGACCTGAGCTGTTTTATCATAACTGACGGAGACGATACGCTGCCCGTTGGGGGACCAGGCTACGCCGGACACGATGCCGGAATGTTTGAAATAGGTAGCCACATTCTTGCCGTTTATAGCATCCCAGAGATGCATAGCGTCATCGGCTCCCGTCGAGATGATCTGCCTGCCATCGGGCGACCACGCCAGGGCGTAAATGGCGCTATTATGGCCCTTATATGTGATGTGTTGTCTCCACAGCCGCGCATCAAAAATATCGATTTTATATTCACCACCGCCACATGCCAGGCGTGTACCATCGGGCGACCACGCCAGCGCGGAGATGGTCTTATCCGCCTGGGTATTCCAGAAACCGGCGTTACTGACGTAGGCAAATACCTGTTCTCCTGATAATGCAGAGATAACCTGTAGTGTTTCAGGATTGCGCTTATCTCCGGCATATCCGAAGGCAAGCATCGAGCCGTTCGGCGACCACACCAGCGCCATCGCGCGTTTTCTGGCATCTCGATACGTCTGGACAATAGCTCCCGTTCCCGCGTTCCAGATATGCGCGGTCTTATCTTCGCTGATGGAAGCGATGAGCGCGCCGTCCGGGGACCAGCACAGGTCTTCAATAGCTTCCATATGCCCCTCAAAGACGCAAAACTCGGTACCAGCAGGTGGGGCAATCAAATTTCCGCTTGATAGAGGGCCGCCGCGAGGTGTCTGTGGAACTGCTTGATGGGGCAGAGACTCTGATAAACCACTCGAAAGAGGCATGGATAGACTTCTGGAAAGATTGCGAGGGGTGAAGGAACTTCCCGGAGTTAATGGTACAGAAGGCTGTTTGTTTGCCTGTTGGGCGGCGTCCCTGCTGGCTTCCCTCAACTGGTTGGCGATACGGTGTAACTCACGCGCAACCGCCAGCATATTCTCTGGTCGGCGATCAGGATTCATCTCCAGCATACGCATAATCAGATCACCCAAACTAGCCAGGGGCCACATGGGAGGAAAGCGGATGGGAGCAAACTCAAAGGGACGTAGCGGCGGATAGTCGCCAGTCAATAACTGGTGTAGGGTTGCGCCGAGGCTATAGATATCGGCTCGCACAGTCGTCTGCGGGCTTTCGTATTGTTCCGGGGCCGCGTAGCCAGGAGAACCGAAGGGACTGGAATTTTTAGACTGCGCGGGATCAAACAGGCGCGCCAGGCCAAAATCAATCAAATAAATGCGTCCCTGGGGCGATACGATGATGTTGGCCGGTTTGAGGTCGCGAAAGATCACCGGCGGCTGACAATTGTGCAAATAGCCGAGCACTTCACAAAGCTGCATCCCAACCAGCAAAACTTCCTCCACTCGCATACGCCCCAGTCTATCAAAACGCGCCTCCAGCGTTTCGCCTTCGATATAATCCATCACCAGGTACCAGCGTCCCGCCTCGGTAAAGTGATCATAGATGCCAGGCAGGCTAGGATGCTTTAGTTTTGCCAGCAGTATCGCTTCACGCTTAAAGGCATCAGCAGCCCCGGCTATCTCCAGCGGGGTGAGGCCGCCCCGGTTCATCTCTTTGACGGCCAACGGGCGATTACCAAACTGCTCATCCTCCGCTTTATACACCGCTCCAAAACCGCCATTGCCCAGGCGATTGATGATGCGATAGCGTCGCTTGAGCAAATACCTGGGCGCGAGCTGACCTGAATGGCTACGATATCCACCGGAGCCGCTATTACCTGTAGAGGGGACTGACGATGCTATTGCCATGTTTTGTAAGGACTGTCCGCAGGCATAACAAAATGCGAACTGCGCGCGATTGACCGTGCCGCAACGAGTGCAATAAACGTTTGGCCGAATCATGTACCTGCTCCTCTAACCTCTTCGCGGAATTTCGCGTGGACAGCGCCTCGCCAAATCAAGTTGAAAGTTCCATTCGAGCAACCCTTAACCATCTAACCAACTTGCAAAATTATAGCATACTTTCAAGCAGAGCGAAAAAGATTAATCCAGTCTGGTACCTTTTTATTGTACAATGCTTTTTAGTATTACAACGTTGTCCAGGGTTATCTTTGCTTGCCGCCTGCGGCGGCAGAACTCTTCTTCATATCTTGAGAACCGCCAGGCCAGGCGGTGAGGATTTACAAAAAACAGGCACATCATGTTAGCAAGGAGCAGGCTGTATATGTTCCATTCTCGTCCAGATATTTCCGATTTGGCAATCGAGTCCGAAGCGCGTCCACAGCGCAGACCTTCCAGCGTTCCCCTACGCATTTTCGCGGCTTGCGTCACCTCGGTAGTAGCGGCGGTCAATTACACCAACTATGGCCCGCTCATCCCTTTGTTAAGTAAAGAATTGCATATCAATGGAGGACAGGCCGGTCTTCTTTCGACTTTTCTCTTTCTGGGGCTGGCATTTATGTATATACCGGCGGGTGCGCTTACCGACCGCTTTGGGCCGCGTCCGGTCCTGGTCGGCTTTAGCATCGTGCTGGTGCTGGGCGGAGTCCTGCTGCCACTCGTTCCCAACCTTACCTGGATACTGGCCTGCCGTATGCTTATCGGATTTGGCTCGGGCGGCACCTTTGTGGCAGGAGCGGGTGTTGCAGCCAGCCTGGGCAAATATGCGCCGGTGGGTCAGGGACTCTACGGCGGCTCGGTGCAGATCGGTTCAGGTCTTGGACTGCTGCTAACCCCTCTGCTAGCAACACGGTTCAACTGGCAAGGCGCATTCCTGTGCTGGGGATTGCTGGGCATCGCCTCAATAATAGTATGGCTACTGGTTGATGACGGTTTCAAGCCGCACGAGCGTCAAAAAATCGATGTGCGAGCCGGATTGCGTTCTCCGGCAGTCTGGTCGCTTGGCCTTTCTCACATGGGAACCTTTGGCCTGGGCAACGCTATCGCCGCCTGGATAGCAGTCTATCTTGCTCACCAGTATGGCCTGTCACTTGCTCTGGCGGCTACGCTCGGTTCAATCGCGCTGCTCTCCGGCGTGTTCTTCCGTCCCCTGGGCGGAATCTTGATCGCGCGGCGCATAATCGGAGCTATCCCATTGCTGCGCGTTGGCACGATACTGGGGGGCGCCGGCGTTTTCTTGCTCGCGCTGCCTCTTAGTTTCGCCCCGTTGACCGCGCTAGGCATGGCGATGATTGCCTTAGGCTCAACTATCCCCTACACCTCCGTGTTCAACGAAGCCGCTCGCCTGAAAGGTGTGAGCAAAGGCATTGCGCAGGGTCTGGCAAGTATGTATTCAACACCAACTATATTGGTGGGGCCACCATTAATCGGCCTGCTGTTCAGTCACAGTGGCAGTATCACGCTGGCCTTCTCGGTGATCCTGCCATTTGCGGCGGTCGCCATCATCGCCTCTTTTCTGGCCGGGCCAGCCGTGCGGCGCGAAACGCTGGGCGGATAGCCAGCAGAGTAAAAATGCTCTTGACAAAAATGATGCCACCAGTTATGATAAGGGCGCACCAGATCAGGCGCATTCGTCTAGTGGTCCAGGACGCCGCCCTCTCAAGGCGGAGATCACGGGTTCGACTCCCGTATGCGCTATTATATTGAAATGATTTCTCAGGCCAGGATATAAACGGCCTGGGATATTTTTTTGAAAGCCTGCTTTCTATCTGGTAGCTCTCCCCCTTTTTTGCTATGATAATAGAGTGGATTACTACATGATCCTCTATCATCAGGATCACAGGCGAGATTACAACAAAAAATTCATTTGGCCATTTTGAAAGGAACAGTCCATGTATAAAAAAGTCCTTGTAGGGTTAGTCCTGTTAGGTATTTTGACGACGACCATTGCCGCGTGCGGCATCTATGACCAGAGCAATGTGCCAACAGGTCCAACCGTGCATATGGGGGGAGCGAACTTCCTTCAGTCTTCCATCACGATAAGTAAAGGACAGTCCGTCAATCTTATCGATGATGTCGCAGTGTTACACGCCATCAAGAATGGCACGTGGAACGGAAACAACCAGGTTCTGAAAGCAGAGTCGGGCGCGCCAACCGTAAATGTGACGCTCAACGGCAATGACAGCAGTATGGTGGGGCCATTCAATACCAGCGGCACCTTCAAACTACTCTGTACAGTTCATCCTAATATGGACCTGACCGTGATCGTATCCTGATAAAACGATCTATAGCCAGTAGCGACGCCCCTCGCAGGCGTTCAGTCCAAGTATCGTATACCGAGGGTAAAATATCAGGGAAAACGGACTGGACACCCGCGAGGAGCGTCACTACTGGCTTTTTTCAATCGTTAGCCTTGTGCCACAGAGAGTCGGGGTGTTTTAACAAACAATTGGCTGGTGCGCGTTCGTTCATTGAGAAAGAACAACTATTTTGAACATAGGTAGCTAGTACTTTTATGGTAGGAAAGCGCGCTTCAGACGTTACAATCGGCGGGTCATGCTATACTATTCCATGTATGCGCAAAGTATCAAGATAATCAGGTAGATAAGGGCCATTTTACATTTATGCAATCTCAACCAGACAGAAATAAAACATCGCTTCCTATGCTATTAAAATGCGCGGGTGTTTTCTTGCTTGTAGTGTTGACAGTGATTGTGGTGGCGTGTGGCAGTGACACCACGCAGGCGATACCTGGCACGCCGGTTGCTACACTCACCGTCGTGTTCCGTCAATTTAATGCTTCGCCTACGCCGGGGCTGGCTCCATATTATTGTGGCGGTTGGGCAACCGATACCACGCCAGCCTACAGCCCAAATAGCGTTATCAATGTCTACGGCAAATACACACATACCATTGAGGGCAATCCTGTCGGGGTAAATGGCGCATCGGCAGTCGCAACGGTCTTCTGGCCTGATGGCACCACTGCAACCGAGAAAACAACCACCTCTAGCGATGGCCTGGCCGTTTTCTCCATCACCGTCCAGGCAAGCGCCATTAACCATGTCGTGCTTATCCAGATGACCTTTAGTACACCAAATGTTCCACCATGCACGCTCACGTCGGACGCCTTCTTTACGGCTATCCTGGTATCGCCAACGCCAACCAATACGGCCATGCCGTCTCCCACCAACTCAGCAACGCCCTCCGGCTCGCCAACACCGGGCGGCACAGGTACGCCCACCGGGCTGCCAACACTAACGATCACCCCAATCAAAACTCCTTGACACTGAGAACGAGGTATCCTGGTTGTGATGAATGTTGCTATCACAACCAGGATACCCTCCCTGACTATCTTCTACGTCTTATATACTGTAAATAAGAGTATAGAGCGATCTAGTTTGCGCGAAATCTGCTACCTCCTGCACTGGCTTGGAGACTACATCGTCAACAAAATAGGTTTGATGCTCACACCCGGCTGGGGTATGTGCTTACTGGGCATCCCCGGTGGGCTGGCCGTAGGGCTGCCTGGCTATCTCGTACTTGGAGAGGGATACGTCCAGCAAAAAAATTTGTAGGGCCACCTTGCCATTCGTGACACTTTTTGCTCCTCAAATTGATCTAATCTTGTATCAGACGTATTCATAAGTATAGAAAGGCGGCCCACGCATTGAACAAGCGTCACTGGATCGTGAGCCTGGCAGCTGGTGGAAGTGTTGTGGGCGTCGCAGCAACCACCGGCCTGATTATGCTGGCGCGCATCTTTGTAGAAGAGTTTTCCCGGCCACATTTCGTTATTGATGTAACACAGTTACCATGGAAAATGCCAGAACCACTGGCAGACCCACCCGCTACACTCAAGCGCACACTTCTTTTCCATACTAGCGATGGGAAACTGCTGTACGGCGAGTTCTGGGCGCAGCCTCATGCCGCCCCCACCGTCATTATCTGTCACGGATACCGGGTCTCAGGCGCGGCCCTGCGCCCGGTTGCAACCCTCGAATATCATAGCGGCTACAATATCCTGCTCTTCGATTTTCGCGGACATGGGAACAGCGAGAGCGTCAACACGTCCGGCGGCAACGCGGAAGTACGCGACCTGGAAGCGGCAATTGTTGTCGCTCTTCAGCAGGAAGAAACCCTGCCCGGCAAAATCATCCTGCATGGCTTCTCGATGGGCGCTGCCATCACCTTGCTGATGCCGCCGCATCCTGACGTGGTCGCTATTGTGGCCGACAGCCCCTATGCGCACCTGGATACCATTTTACACAGTTTCGTCCACTGGCAATTGTTGGAGATAACCAACTCCTGGTCTCCGTCCCTACACTGGTTGAGAAGATTGTTTCACGCGATCTCCTGGGGCACGGTCGCGGTCAGCAGACCGCTGTTTCGCCTGCGTTTTGGTCACAGGCTTATAGCACACCCGGCAGGCAGCATGAAAAGATGGCGCACAGGCTTACGGAAATCGCGCGATTTTCACATTCCGCCGGTGCTGCTTATTCATGGAACGGGTGACAAATTCATACCCTTCACCCATGCTCGTCAAATCGTCGAGCAAGCACGAAGACATAACATTCCGCTGCAAACTTACTTTGCCGAGGGGTCGAATCACTGCGCGGCATACGGAGATGATCCGCAAAAGTATATAGAAACCTTGCAGGGTTTTGTGGCGCAATATCTTGGCGATGCTTACCCTGATGTCTCTGCTTCCTGAAAATCCCGCGCATCAGGTCAATCGAGCAATCCATCACAATCTTATCATAAGTGTCATCTTCATGAAGTAGATATCTCCCGACACGGGTATTTATCATATTTTAGGAAAAAACCTCTTGCAAAATTCCTCTATTCTGTGCATAATTGGGAAAGAGAGAGTATATCATTTCGTCTATCAACGGGCGCATAACGTGCGATACAATCATTTGCTGAGCACGACACAGGATTCGAGGGAGAAAAACGATGTCAACATATGATACGAACGGCAATATAGCCAAAGAATCATACGACCGCTATGCGCGCCATCTGAGCCGTCAAGTCATTCTCAGCGAGAAGCGCAATCGCACAACCGATGTCTTGCCCATTATCCCCGGCGATGCGTCCAATGGTAAACTGAGCGCGCGCCAGCTTGCCCAGGTACGCGATGAGAATCGCCGCTTGCATCATGAAATAGAAGAATTACAAAGCCGTATCGCGCAATATAGCCAAGCAGAGGCGCAATTTGATCAGGAAGTCGAGACCATCCACCACGCTCACCAGTTGGAGATCGAGCAGTATCAAAGCCATCTGCGTGAAATGATGGACGAACTCAACCAGAAACAACGAACATTCCAGGAGATGGAGCAGCGTTACCAGGAACTCTATCACTCATTCCAGGATGCGGTTGAGGAGGAAGCCGGTAAACTGGTGACAGAAGCTGCGCAAACAATGGTACTTTCTCCCGAACATACACCGCCCATTTTACACGATGTGGTCAAAACACTGGAATTTCAGGTCAAACAAACGGAAGATCAGCACGTGGCTGAACTGATGGCGCTCATGCGGCAGGCTCAGCGCAAAAACGAGATGCTGGAGCAAGCGCTGGCACAGGAACGCGAGAATCTCTTCAACGAACAACAGAAGGTTTTTGCAGAGCAAAAACGTATGAGCGAACAGAGTTTATTGCGACATAAAATGATCGATGCTCATTTGCGCACGCGCTTCGCCACAGTGGTCACCGCCTTGACCACCGTTCTTCTCCTGGTGTACGGAATTACAGCGCTGGGATTGTATACCGTGATGAAGCTGTCCATCTACTGGTCAATCATATCCCCTCTCGCGATATGCGCCGTGCTCGCCTTTATCATTACGCGCCTGAACACACATGCTCGCTATTTCCGCCCACCCACTCCTAAAAAGCAGTAGCATATGGGAATGAAAAGTGCCAGGAGCGTGGTTCCTGGCACTTTTCATTCCCATATGCTTATTTTTGCCCGCGAAAACTACTAATGGCTCGTATGATCTTGCGGTTACTGGCGATAGCGGAACCTTCGAGATACGCCTCAAAGACGGTCTGCTGTATACCTGTGTTCATGGTGGGATAGGCGTGGATGGTTTCGAGGATATCGTTGAGGGTCAGGTTGTGCTGCATCGCAAGCGATAACTCGCCCAGCATCTCGCCCGCGCGCGCGCCTACCATATGCGCTCCCACGATTTCGTCTTTCTTGCCAGCCAGCACCAGCTTGATGAAGCCAACGGTCTCGCCCTCGGCCTGGGCGCGATCGATTTCCGCCCAGGGGAACTTCACGACACGCATCTGTTTATACTGCTTCCGCGCTTCGTCAGGGGTCAGACCGACGCGCGCCGCTTCGGGGTCGGTGAAGGTACACCAGGGAACGACGCGATAATCGACCTTCTTCTTCGCCACCGGAACAAGCGCATTGCGCACCGCAACACCCGCCTGGTACGCAGCCACATGCGTAAAGAGGTAGCCACCGATGACATCGCCAATTGCCAGCACATTACTCGCTGTTGTCTGGAGATAGTCATCGACCTTGATACCTTTGGCATCGAACTTGATGCCCGCCGCTTCCAGGTTCAGGCCGTCCACATTTGGCTGCCGTCCCAGAGCCAATATAATCTCATCCGCTTTATACGAGAGCAGATCGTCGTCCTGTTTCGCCGTTACGACCTTCTTGTCACCATCGCGGCTGGCTTTGATGAAACGGGCATTGGTGACAATCTCGATGCCCTCGGATTTGAGGGCATTCGCGACCGCTTCCGAGACCTCCGCATCCTCTCTGGGCAAGATGCGCGCCGGCCCCTGGATAATCGTGACCCGCGCGCCCAGGCGTTGAAATGCCTGGCCCAGTTCAACGCCGATGGGGCCGCCGCCAACCACGACAATTGAAGCAGGCAGGCGAGTCAGGTCAAATACGCCCTCGTTGGTCAGGTAGCCTGTTTCGGCCAGCCCTTCGACTCTGGGAACAACGGGGCGCGAACCAGTGGCGACAATGGTATTACGACTATTGACGCTCTCGCCATTCAAATCCAGCTCGGTCGGTGACTTAAAGGCCACATGACCGAACTTGACGGTGACGCCTTCGGTATAGACATGCTCGGCTTCTCCCACGCGGCTAATCACACCCTGCACGTAGGCCGACACTTTCGCCATATCTACGCCGAGACTGGCCGGCATGAGTCCCAGTTTAGCCGCATCCCTGGCCTCCTGCACCACCCTCGCGACATGGATCAGGCTTTTACTCGGCACGCAGCCAAAATTCAAGCAGTCGCCCCCCAGTTTTTCTTTGTCCACCAGCAAAACATTCGCGCCCAACGCCGACGCGATGCGAGCTGCCGTCAACCCGCCCGATCCCCCACCAATAATGGTCATGTCATAACGTTCCATAAAGCCCTCGTCAGTTCCCCCATCCCTAACAGGAGGGGGCTTGTATCCAAACTCCACCGCAATTCGGCATAGCGCGCAAGACGTACCGCTTTGGTTTCCTCGCTGGACACACCAGGGCGTACTGACAAGACGCCCGCTCTTGCCCAGTCTTGCCGGACAAGAAGCATTCGCATCGCAATGTTACGCGCACCGACCAGATCAGCGTGTAAGGTATAGCCACACTGTGGGTTTTGGCAGACAAAGAGCAATCCTTTGTTTGGTCTGTTCTTCTCACTGGTGTACCCACACATGGGACACGCTTTGCTAGTATAGTGCGCTTCCACCTTAATGGCAAGAGAACCTGGCAAAAGGGCTTTGTAGGCAAGAACGAAAAAACAGAGTGTGATGGATTTGTGAGAGTTCAAGCCATTGCTGTGATTATATGGTGAGGTTCAACTTGTATAGTATACAGTGTATCACGAATATACGAATTGTTGAATGAAGGAGGAACTAATGGCAGAGGTCATGACGGCACGAGCAGTACTGGATGCAGGCATGCGTTTCGATGCAGAGAGCGGGTCCAGCCATCACGTCATACTGGATGCAGCCGAGCACGGCGGCGGAGAGAATCTGGGCTTTCGCCCGATGGAGTTGCTGTTGGTCGGCCTGGCTGGTTGTACGGGGATGGACGTTATCTCCATTCTGCGCAAGAAACGCCAGGATGTGACCAGCTATGAGGTACAGGTCCGGGGCGTGCGTGCCGAAGATCAACCGATGGTGTTTGTCGAGATCACTGTCGAGCACATCGTCTCTGGCCACCGTATTCAGCCCGAAGCGGTAGCCCGTGCGATCTCGCTTTCTGAAGAACGCTACTGCGGCGCGGGTGCCATGCTTGGCAAGGTGGCTCACCTCACCCATACCTACCGCATTATTGAGGCAGAGGAGGCACCCGCTGTCTCCGCGTCCCTTACTTGACAACAGCCCACCGTGGAGATGCCACGAGGCAGATACCAATTGGAGAGACCCCTGGCCTGGAGACAGGTGGGGTCAGAGCAGACAAAGGAGCAAAACAATGGAAGAACGCATGTCGATCATCGTCTTTTCGGGTACCGTTGACAAACTGATGGCAGCGTCCATCCTTGCCACCGGTGGGGCCGCCATGGGCCTGGAAGTGGAAGTCTTCCTGACCACCTGGGGCCTGCAAGCGTTCCGCAAAGATGATTACAAGACCAATATGAAAGTTAGCAAGGATTTCGAGGAGTACGGTCCGGTTATGATGGAGCAGATGATAGCGAAGAAGGTTCCCTCCTGGATGGAGAACCTCAAGAACGCCATGGAGGTTGGGGATGTGAAGATCTATGCATGCAGCATGACTATGGAGTTGTTTGACATGAAGCTGTCCGACCTTGAGCCGATCGTGACCGATGTCACCGGCGTCGCCACCTTCGTCGAGCGCGCCAAAGAGGGCCGCTTCACCCTGTTCATCTAGCCTTGAGAGGACGACCCTCTCGCGAGAGTGCGGTCGTCCGACTCACCTGGTTACCTCACCTTGTGAAAGGAGTTGATTCTCATGTCAGAACTTAAAGATATCACGATTGATAAAGAAATCGATGCGCGCGGTAGCTTCTGTCCCGGACCGCTCATGGAGCTTATTCGGGGCATGAAGGCGCTGCCAGTGGGCGGCGTGCTGGCTGTGCTGTCCAGCGACCCCGGTTCAGCCAAAGACATCCCGGCCTGGATACAAAAAGCCAGGCATGAATTTATCGGTACGTTCCCGGAGCAGGGATATACCCGCTTCGTCGCGCGCAAAGCCCATTAGCGTTGAGGAATGAGGAAGCGTTATGCCACAACATGTCATGATTGTGGGTGGAGGAGTTGGCGGCACCATCGTCGCCAATCTCCTGGCGCGCCACCTGGACCCAAAGGACGCCAAAGTCACGCTCATCGAGAGCACCGGCAAGCACGCCTACATGCCCGGCTGGCTGTACATGCCGTTTAACAACGAGGGTTTGGAGAGCGACCAGGTCATCCGCGACGAGCGCGGCCTGCTCAACCGGCACGTACAGCACATCAAGGGTACGGTGACTGGCATCAATACGCAGAACCGCGAACTGCAAGTACACCACAGCCCGGGTTCCGACGAGATCGCCGGCACCGGCGGGGCAGTCGAGGCAACCTATAGCTACGATTACCTGGTGCTGGCAACGGGTGCGCGCCTGGCACCAGAAGACCTGAGCGGGTTAAGCGAAGCGAACGGAAACGGCGACTGGCACCATTTCTACAGCGCTGAGGCCGCGCTGCGCCTGCGTCACGAGCTGAACCGCTTCGAGGGTGGGCGCATCGTCATCACCGTTGGTGGCATCCCCTATCGCTGCCCGCCAGCGCCGCTGGAGTTCACATTCCTGCTTGACGAGTGGTTGACCAAACACGACCTGCGCAGCAAGACCGAGATCCAGTATCTCTTCCCTTTGCCGCGTGTCTTCCCGATTGAGAGTGTGGCGGAAGCCGTTACACCGCTCCTGGAAGAGCGCCACATCGGCTACACGGTGTTCTTTAATGCTGAGACGGTCGATACGGAGAAGAAGGTCATTTCCTCGCTGGAAGGGGAAGAGATCCCCTATGACCTGCTCGTGCTGGTACCTCCCCACAGGGGAACCAGGGTGATCGAAGACTCCGGCCTGGGAGACGAGCAAGGCTGGATACCGACCGACCGCAACACCCTGGAAGTGAAAGGGAAGTCTCGCGTCTATGCGCTGGGCGATGCCACCGACCTGCCAGTCTCCAAGAGCGGTTCAGCCGCGCACTTCGAGGCCAAAATTGTCGCCGCGCGTATTCTCGCCGCCATACGTGGCGAAGAGCCGAAACCGGACGAGGCCACCTACGATGGCGAAGTGATGTGCTTCCTGGAGACCGGCTACAACAAGGCGACCCAACTGGTCTTTAACTATGAGCACCCGCCGCACCCGCCGCGGCCCAGCCTGTACTACCACATGGAGAAACAGCTCTTCAACCGCGCCTACTGGCACATCGTGCCGCAGGGCCTGGTGTAAGTCTGGCGATTCCCCACACATATGCAATGTGACCGCCCCGTGCTCTACGAGCGATCTGTTGTGACGGACACAATGTGCGCTACAAAAATTCAGGGGACTACCCGCCGGGTCGTCCCCTGATCTACAAGACGTACAACGCGCTACGCTCCAATCATCACCTTCTGCATAGCCGCCGTCGCGATGGAGCCATTCGCCTGGCTGTACATGTACACGACGACAATGCCCTCCTGAGTTCCACCCTGGAAGCTGGAAGTGTAGGGCAGCGTGACCGTGTAGGTCGTCTTGCCGTTACTGCCTCCCTTCACCTGGGCCTGGCCTATGGTGGTGTACAGGTGATCGAGGACAAACGCCTGGCCGATCACGCCTTCAAAGGCGCTGCCGGAACCCGTGATAGTAGTAGGGCTGGTCAGACGATCCCCTTGCACGGGGGTATTGATGGTCAGCAATCCGTTCCCCGACGTGACACCTATCACCACCCACATGTTGGAAGTGTTCCCTTCCAGCCGTGAAAGCGTCACATTGATGGACATGCCACCCGGGTTAGGACCCTTCACCTGCGCGACCGCGTCAACATCCTGTGGCCCACCGCCGCTCACGATACTCGCCGGAGCGTTCGCAGGCCACTGAAGCAGTTGCGCGGCCATGCGCTGCGCCACCTGCGCGGCATTAGTTTTCCAGGCATCCTGTCCGGCATTCACGTTGGTCTGGTCAGCTTCGGCCTGCCAGCGCGTCAAATCAGGGAAGAGGCCGGGGAAGGCTGTCGGCACGAAGGTACCCGTCCCGTCAGACCACTTGAACTCACGGAAGAGATCGGTCGTCAAGGCGGCGTCCAGCTTATTTGTATTGATGGACGAATGAACGTCCACCTGCGCCGTCATAACCGTACTGTAGCCACTGATCTGCGCGTTGCCATGCAGGAGATGGTTGACCTGGAAGAGCAACTGCGGTTTGGGATCGGTGATCTTGTCGAAGACAAAGATGTCACGGTACACGGGACCACCACCCAGGATGTCCGTCGCAACAACCACCGCCTGCAAAGAAGGATTGCCCAGCAGATGCCCGAAACTTACGCTGTAGGCATTGCGGATGGCTGGGGGCGACGAGACGAAAGGAGTCCAATAGGACGGGTCCTTGACCTTATCAGGGCCTGGAACTGGACCCAGTGTTACCCCTGGTTCCTGGCTAAGCAGGACTTTCATCATCACTGCCGTGGCGTTCCCAGCGCTGAAACCACCGTTGTTTTCATACACCGTCACCATGCCTTCCTGGACGCCATTGAAGCTGGTAGTGTAGCTCACCTGGGTGGTATAGCTTACTAAACCTATACCGTTACTGCCGGTGATCTGCGCATGGCCGATATCCGTGTAGAGATGATCGTACACGACCGCCTGCCCGATCACGGCCTCGAAGGCAGCCCCTGTTCCCTCCAGCGTCACGGGACTGGTGAGCAACTGCCGCGGCGCGAGATTCTTCAGCGTCAGCGACGTTCCATCGGCAACGCCAACGGCGACCCACATATTGTGGGTATTACCCTCCAGACGGCTGAGCGTGACGACGATCGATGGAGTTGATCCCTCGATAGAACCTTCCTGCACCTGTACTCTGGCATACACATCATTGGGGCCACCGCCGCTGAGCAGCTTCGTCGTTACCGCGCGCTGCCATCCAATGAAGCGGGCTTCCAGAGCTTTTGCGACTTGCACAGGGTCATTCTTCCAGGTCTCGTGACCTTTATTCACCTGTGCCTGGTCTGCCTCGGCCTGATAGCGTGTCAGGTCGGGGAAGATGCCGGGGAAAGCCACCTGGGACAGTGAGCCAGCGCTCCACGCAAATTCGCGGAAGAGGTCGGGCGTCCACTGCGAAACAGACTTGCCCGCGTTGAGCGCGGAGTTCTTGTCCACCTGGGCAGTCATGATGCTGTTGTAGTAGCTGATCTGCGCATCACCCTTGATCAACCCGCTCAGATTGAAGAGTTGCGTGGGTTTGGCGCTGGTGATCTTGTCGAACACATAAACATCCAGCGTGCTGCTCGCATCACTATGGCGCACCGCGACCAGCGCCTGTAAGGTAGGGGTCCCCAGCACATTAGCAAAACTAACACTCTCAACTTTCCTGTTGGTACCCTGCGTGCCGAGAATGGTGTCCCAGTATGCCGGATTACTCACCGCTGGCGGGCCGTTCTGTGGCCCCTGGGTGACACCGGGTGTGGGAGAGGGCGTCGTATCGCTCCCAGGCGGCGTGGTAACGATGGTTCCCGGAGCCGTGGGGGTCGGCGTGACCTGGGTGCCGGGGCGCAGCCCTTGTCGTGAAACGACGATGGCGAAGACGCTGAAAATCAGCGCCACCACTACAAGCACCGCAGCAACCGCGTACCAGTAACTTCTCCTGCTGCGAGGAGGCCGGTTGGGCGGCTGTGGCAAGTTCTCCACAGGGGATACCTTCTCTTGCTGCACAGTATTTGCCGTGTAGAGTGACTGGGAATCCCGAGGAGCCTCTTGATCCTTGTCAAAATCCGTACTTCGTATACTCATGAGTTTCCTCTTTCTGAGGACCTGCCACATTGCAGATCCCCTATTACTCCAAGCTTAGTATACCTGCATGAGTTCACAAAACGGTCGCATTTTAAGGTCGGAGCATCACGAGAAGATCACTATTTCCTTCGAATTGGCAGTCTCCTCCCTTTGTGATAGCAGCGTGAGACAAGACAATAACCTGGTGAGTGCGTTGTGATACGCACATCGTATAGTTTCGGTGAAAGCAAAAGAAGATTGCGTCTCAACACTACGAAAGATGTGATCTTCTTGTGCGAGGCATAGCACATTCCGTGACCTGCATGTGAATTCAAGATGGTAATTTGTCCATTAGAAGAGTACAAGCGCTTCTTAAAAGAAAGAAAGGTTTGGTACATTATGAAAGACACTATTAATCAGCCGCAAGCTCAAAGCGATGAGGAGCGAGGATACGCTCCACAACAGCCACCAGAGTACTACGAGGGGGATGGTCAGCGAAGTGGCTACCAGCAAAAGCAAACGGGATATGGGCAGGGTCAATCCTCTCCTCCCTACGCTCAAGGCCAGCAGCAGCAATACTGGTCCCAGCGACCGTATTACGCGCCAGGACCTGGAGATGTTAGCCCATTTGAGATGACCTCGATTGGCATGCGGACGAGAACCGCCGGCTTGCTGTGCTACCTCTTTGGCTGGGTTGGGGGCCTGGTCTTCTTCCTGCTGGAGCGGGAGAATCGCTTTGTCCGCTTCCATGCGATCCAGTCCATGCTCTTCTTCGGCACCATGAGCATCCTGGGGTGGATGTGCAGCTTCTTCCCCTTCGCGCTCTTTGGTCTAGGCGGAGTTGTAGGCCTGGTCGGCTTCATCGCCTGGATCGTGTTGATGGTGGCGGCGCACCGGGGCAGGTACTACAAGCTCCCCTTGTTCGGTGACTACGCGGAAAAGCTGGCGAATCAGCTCAGGATATAAGAAATAAGATGAACACTTTGATTATGTACGATTCAACTTTTGGCAATACCGAACGTCTCGCAAGGGTCATGGCCGACAGGCTGGCGGAGTACGGAATCGTCACACTCTTCCGCGTACCTGAAGATGGCGAGTTTGATAAACACGATGCGGACGTGCTAGTCGTGGGCGGCCCAACGCAACGCCACGGGACAAGCCCGACCATGCAAGCCTTCCTCGAAGGTCTTCCTCGTCACATCCTCCGAGGACTGAAAGTGGCAGCTTTCGACACGCGCTACCATATGTCCGCCTGGAAATCTGGCTCCGCGGCCCATAGCATCGCCAGCAGACTCAAGAGAACCGATGCCTCGCTCCTCGTGCCGCCCGAGAGCTTTTTTGTCGCCGAGCGGGAAGGCCCGTTAGAAGCAGGCGAACGCGAGCGCGCGGAGCAGTGGGCCGAGCTGATATTCGCGACGTTCGAGGCAAGGAAGAGCGCACAGCCGGATCATGTAGGTATCCATTAGAGAAGTGAGATACTCTTATGTTCAGAAAATTGGTGCTGGCTCTCACCGGGTTGGCAGCAATGGGAGTTGCTGCCAACTTTGTTCTCACCATCCCGCTGCTGCGCCGTTCCCAAAAACATGAAGTTTTTCCACAAAACTATGGTATTATGAATTTGCAAAACCAGGAGTTATGCGACAGTACCAGAGCAATCAGTGCCAGCAGTGGAGGAACATCATGGGAAACAAGGTACAGGTCTGCGTGATCGGCGCGGGTCCCAGCGGCATCGCGGCGGCAAAGAATGCAGTGCAATTCGGCTTTGATGTCGTCGTCTTCGAGAAGAACGACAAGGTCGGCGGCAATTGGGTCTTCAATGCCAGCACCGGACACTCCAGCGTCTACGAAAACACCCACATCATCAGTTCGAAGACCTGGTCAGAATACGAAGACTTCCCGATGCCGGACCACTATCCAGATTACCCGAATCATCGTCAATTACAAGCCTACTTCGAATCCTATGCCAGGCATTTCCACGTGTATGAACGCATCCGCTTCAAACACACCGTTACCAGAGTAACACGAACAGTTGAGGGCAAGTGGGCTGTTGAGTATACAGATGAGGCCCGTGAATCGCACACCACTCTATTCGACCAACTTATGGTTGCCAACGGCCACCACTGGAACCCGAAATATCCTGATTACCCAGGCGAGTTCACCGGTACCTATATGCACTCGCACGACTTCAAGAGGATCAGCGAAGAATGGCGCGGCAAAAGCGTGCTGGTGATTGGCGCCGGTAATTCAGCCTGTGACATCGCGGTGGAAGCTGCGCGCCTTGCAGACAAGGTGTGTCTGTCGATGCGCAGCCCGCAGTGGTTTATCCCGAAATTCTTCTTTGGCATACCCTCGGACGTTTTCGCCGCTCGCACCAACTGGATGCCAACGAAACTCAAACAGTTCGCGCTGACCAGATTACTCAATATCATACAGGGGCCATATAGCAAATACGGCCTGCCCACAAACACGCATCCAGCCCTGAGCCACCACCCGACACTCAACTCCGATCTCCTCGACTTCATCCGGCACGGTCGCATCCTCCCTCGCCCTGCCGTCAAGCGATTCGCTGGAGACTGTGTCGAATTTGTGAACGGGGAAGTCGAAGCATTCGATATCGTGTGTGCCTGTACTGGCTTCTGGATCACCTTCCCTTTCTTCGAAGAGTCGTTTATCAACTTTCAACACGCTGAGAAGGTGCCACTGTTCCGCAGGATGATGCACCCGGACTACAAAAACCTGTATTTCATCGGCTTATTCCAACCAGTAGGCTGCATCTGGCCCATGGCGGATTACCAGGCGCAACTGGCGTGTGCCGAAATCGCTGGCAAGTACCATCGTCCGACCAATCTCAGGGCAGCGATTCAGGATGAGATCAAGCATCCCCACATCGCCTTTACCAGTGGCACCCGCCACTCAACTGAGGTTGACTATCATGGCTTCCGCAAGGACCTCGCTCGCGAATTGAAAAAGGCCGGGATCGACATTGGCAAGCCGCCACAAGGGATAAAGTCACGTTACAAAAGCGCGGTCGAACTTCAAGCGCTATGAGCATGATCTATTTATTGCCTGTAGCATCAAGGATCGAGAAGCGAACGAACAAGCTCGATCACCCGCATATTGGCGGCGGCGTTCCAACAGCGATAGGCTTCGATGGTGTTCGACATTGTCTTCATCTCGTTCGCGTTGTGTACGAGCGCGGAAAGCAACGAGAGCTGCTCTTGCGGTCGAAGAGCGACCCAGCCCAGGCCATGACGCTGGATAAACAATAGATTTTCTTGCTCCTGGCCTGGTATGAAGGACGTAGCAATAAAGGGCTTGTTTAACATGACTGACTCAAAAAGCGCATTAGGCCCGGCTTTGCCCATAATAACATCGGCAGCGGCCATAAATGGCGCAATTGCTTTCGTATAGGGCAAGGCGACAAGGTTAGGCATGTTTTTGTAGCGTTCGAGCAGGCTAGAATTGGTGCCAGCCGCCAGGATTATCTGCAATTCATGCGTAAGTGCGCCTTTGACCAGCATGTTATCGATAGCGCCATCAATGCGCGCCGCCCCTTCACCGCCACCCTGTAGGAAGATGGTAAAGCGATCATGCGCGAGACCCACGTGGGTAAGCTGCTCTTTTTGCGCGTCCTTTCCCGATAGGTATTCCTGGAAGAATTGAGCGCGCACCGGCCATCCGACCAAATGCAGGCGATGCGGGTCAAAGCCAGCCGCAAGCGCCTGCTCGTATGTCTCGCGTGTGGTGGCGAAGGTCGCATCCGCCTGCCATTCGGTGAGCCACGCGGCATGGACGCTATTCGCATCGGAAAAGAGCATCACCAGGGGTACTGCTGGCGAACGTCGCTCCAATACGCGTTTGACTTCATAGGAAAGGAACGGATAAGTCGTGATGATGAGGTCTGGCTGTACTTTATCCAGCAAGTCAGTAAGTTGTCGGCGCACCAGGCGCGTGAAAACCTTGTGCGCCAGCATCGCTCGCCGGGGTGTATCGAAAAAGTGGAACTCCGCCGCCCACAGCCAGGGCGCTTTGCGACTCACAAAACGATAGTGCAGGTGGAAAAAACCCGGTTGCGGGTCAACGATAGTAATGGCCGGAGCTTCAGCATCTGCCGCGTATTGCTCGTACACGCTCTCTGCGGTCGATACGCCCCTTTCGAGCAGGTCGCGCAGAGCCTCGGCCAGGCTTAAATGACCTCCGCCTGTTTTCGAGGTGAGAATGAGAATACTCTTCCGTTTCGGCATCAACAATCCTTAATATAGCTTCCTTGATAACTATATGCTACAATGTGCCTGAGATCAACCATTCAAGAAACTTGGATGGGCCTACACAGGGAAATCAGCTGGGAGACATCGATCAGAGGTATGCTACCTTATCAACTAGAAGGACACGGTCACCCCCTACTCCTCATCCACGGGTGGGGTGTGACTTATACCGTGTGGCGTAATCTGATTCCACTACTTGCACCACATTTCCAACTCGTTCTAGTCGATATGGGAGCAGCGTGCGAAATTGTACCTGGCAAGCCGTATTACTCAGCCTGCGCCGAGGGCCTGGAGGAGCTTCGCATAGCTCTGGGCATCGAGCAGTGGGCCATCCTGGCCTATTCGACGGGAACGCGGGCGGGCGAGGCCTATATTCAGCGCTATCCACAACACGTCGATCGAGCCGTCTTCCTCTGTCCACTTTACCTGCGCAGGGCGTGGAAAATGGCACTCGAAGTTGAGCAATGGATCGACTCGATATCTTCAGGACTGGCAAGCTGGATAGTATCGGGCTGGCGCCTCTATTACTTGCTAATAGTATTCGGATTCAACCTGCAATGCCGTGATTGCGCGCACGAGTGGATGAGCGAGATAGAATTGCAACCCCCGGCCAATCTCAAGCGTATGCTGCTGGAATTGCCCGACAAGGGTCGCGCCCCTTTTACGTTGCCAGCCTCACCACCAGTCCCCATCCTCTTCGTCTGGGGACGCAAGGATGCCCTGGCTCCACCACCATCTCGCCCGCAACCGCATGACATAATCATTGTAGCGACCCACAGCGCTCCCGTGCTTAGCCCAAAAGATGTGGCAGCAGTTGCATTGCCGTTCCTGAAATCTGTAGAACATCATCTCGTAGCCCTGAGGAAATGATCATGTCCCGAATTTTTGCGAGCAGAAAAAGCCACCAGGCACATCAAGACGACCGCCGCGCACATCCTTCAGATGAATCATCTAACAACCAATCGTCTATCAAACATGTGCATGTGGCAATTCTGGGAGCGGGATTCTCCGGTTTGGGCATGGCTATTCGGCTCAAGCAAAGCGGCCAGCATGATTTTGTGGTGATCGAGCAAGCGACAGATATTGGAGGAACATGGCGCGACAACACCTACCCGGGCTGCGCCTGCGATGTCCCCTCGCACCTGTACTCCTTCTCCTTCGCGCTCAATCCAGATTGGAGCCGCTCGTACTCCTCACAGCGCGAAATCTGGGAATATTTACGCCGCTGCGCGAGGCGTTTTGGCATCCTTCCCCACATTCGCTGGAACAACGAATTGCGAGACGCCACATGGAACGACGACGAGCAGCGCTGGCACATTACCACCACACAGGCTCAGTTTACTGCCAACTTCCTTATTCTCGGCAACGGTCCGCTCAGCGAACCATCGCTTCCTTCTATCCCCGGTATCGAGCGATTTGAAGGGGTATTGTTTCACTCCGCGCAGTGGAACCACGACTACGATTTTACAGGCAAGCGCGTGGCAGTGATCGGAACAGGCGCATCGGCCATTCAGTTCGTACCACACATCCAGCCGCGTGTTGAGCGCCTGACCCTTTTCCAGCGCACTCCGCCCTGGATTCTCCCTCGCCTGGATCACGCCATCCCCTCCTGGCAGCACGCCATGTTTCGCATTCTCCCTCTCACCCAGAGGTTCGCGCGCACCGCGATCTACTGGCAACGTGAGTTGTTCGTCATCGGGCTTGTCTACCAGCCACAAAGGCTGGAGGACGGCATGAAGATTGGCCGGAAGCACATGGCAAAGCAGATAGCAGACCTTGAATTACGAGCAAAGCTCACCCCTCACTATAACCTGGGCTGCAAGCGTGTTCTGCTTTCCGACGACTTCTACCCGGCCATTTGCCAACCCAATGTTGAGATCATCACCGACCGCATCCGCGAAGTGCGAGCGAACAGCATCATATCAGAGGATGGCAGAGAACACGAAATCGACGCCATTATTTGCGGAACCGGCTTTCATGTTACCGACGCGCAACTCCCCCATTGTGTGCATGGACGCGGCGGCCAATCACTCGCTGAAAGCTGGCAGACCGGCCCCCACGCTTATCTCGGTACATCGGTAGCGGATTTTCCCAATCTATTCTTACTGATAGGCCCAAACACCGGGCTGGGGCATACCAGCATGGTTTTCATGATTGAATCGCAGGTCAAATATATCATGGACTGCTTGCGCACCGTGCGGCGGCGCAACCTGCAGACCGTCGAAGTGCGACCCGAAATTCAGGCTGCATTCAATACGGAGATACAAAAACGTATGCAAGGAACGGTCTGGACCTCCGGCTGTGCCAGTTGGTACCTCGATGCCAGGGGACACAATACCACCATCTGGCCCGGTTTCACCTTCGAGTTCCGGCGCAGGACTCGCCACTTCGATGCCCAACACTACAAACTGACCCCTCAGAAAGCGCCTGTTCAAAGCGGTACGTAAATTTGATAGCCATCAAAGGCGAATTTTAGTATGATAGAATGTAACCATATATGCATCCAGGTACTCTTCTTCGCGGTACCAGCAAGTTGCGTACACTCTGCGCTATATTGTAATGTATAATATGAAATATTATCTTTATTGCATTCTCAAATATCCGTGGTATAGTATGGAAGGGTTTTATTCGCTTCCAAAAATCAACGTTTTTTATCACATCTGATAGAGCCGAGGTGATCCATGGTCCTAGATAATCTCCAGAACGGCCGCTACCACCATTTGCGCTTACTTGGCAGCGGTGGCATGGGCGAAGTATACCTCATGGAAGATACACGCGTAAGTCGGCAGGTTGCGATTAAGGTCATTCGCACCGAAGGGGAACCATATCCCGATAAAAAGACGGATAGTGATCCCGCGACTCGCCTTTTCCAACGTGAGGCAAAGGCTATTGCCGCGCTCGATCATCCCAATATTCTGCCCCTTTACGACTTCGGAGAAGAGATCCGTGATAACGCGACGATTACCTATATGGTCATGCCGTATAGCGCTGATGGATCGTTGGAAGGCTGGCTCCGGCAACGTCCTGATCGTGTACTTTCGCCCCAGCACGTAGCTTACCTGGTAGAACAAGCTGCGGAAGCTCTCCAGTACGCGCATGAGCACGAAGTCATCCACCTGGATGTCAAACCCTCGAATTTTCTGCTGCGCAGTAACAAGAAGAACCCGGACCACCCGACGTTGTTGCTGGCTGACTTCGGCATTGCGCGTAACTTTACTACGATTGCCAGTTCCAGTCACACCATTCGTGGAACCCCTACCGCGATGGCACCCGAACAATGGACAAGTACACCCGTTTTTGCTACAGACCAGTATGCCCTGGCTGTGATGGCCTATGAATTGCTGGTAGGGCGTCCTCCCTTTGTAGGGAGGATGGAGCAATTGATGTACCAGCACTTCAATGCGCAGCCACTCGCGCCCAGCACTTATAATCCTCGATTGTCGGCTGCTCTAGATGCTGTAATCCTGCGCGCGCTGGCGAAAAAACCGGAGGAGCGTTTCCCCTCTGTAGCAGACTTTGCCAGCGCATTGACGCAAGCCGCGCAAGAGTCGCCAACCGCGCTTGCTATGGGACAGGAAACTAGTAATAGCGAGACCATCGCCAATGCAGCGACCCTGGCCATAAGCCAGGCGGAAGCAGACTCAGGTTTGAGCCGTCTGATTACGCTTCCCGGCGGGCGGCAAATGGTTGTACCAATACCTGCAGGAGTTCATGATGGCCAGATTATGCGCCTGGCAAACCTCGACAATCCTTCGAGCCAGGGAGATGGGGTGGTGCTAACTATTGCCATCAGAGATACCGGTAAATCTCATACACCAACTGAAAGAGTAAGCGGCGGACAGGTACTGGAAACCCTACGTTCCGGCATACAGGCATCATCTGAAGCGGGATTTGACCATAATCTCCCTACGATAGCTTTTTTTGATTCAAACGCACAATCGTTTGCTAAACAGGTCCCGGTTGTAAAGAAAACGTCCAGGGTGCGACCGGGAGGCATAGCTACTCTTTCGATTGTTGTCGTAATACTTCTGCTCGCCGGTACTGTATTCTTTTACGTCAGCCACCAGTCCGCTAATCACCCCTCCAATGCTATTAACCAATCTCAAACGCCATCAGTCGTTGCGAAGCTCACACCGTCTCTAACAGCCACCACGAGAGTGCAGAACGGTCTCTATATTGCCGGCACTTACAACGGCTCTATGTTTGATGAGACGATCAGCCAGACAACCCTCATTTCCATATCGATAGTTCAAACTAAAGGTGATGCCACCTTAACCGGTACCTTCACGTTCAAATCACCCACGCAGGGAGTATATATGTTAAATGGTACCGATGATACACAGGGGAATTTTTCTTTT